>Ga0209985_10002093_pt1 | contig 18590 bp, 18 predicted proteins | sample NOAtaG_FD_187305 | JGI IMG/M metagenome (GOLD analysis project Ga0209985, IMG submission 187305) | Freshwater lake microbial communities from Lake Erie, under a cyanobacterial bloom - NOAA_Erie_Diel6S_1000h metaG (SPAdes) (version 2) | ecosystem: Environmental > Aquatic > Freshwater > Lake ...
TAAGATTATGTTTTTTGGCTTTACCTTCTAGCCAATCTCTCAGACCATGATTATTTGGGAAATCAGGTGGATCGCAATGCTCGACATTTGGTTTAACAATAGTTGTACTCATAATCCTTACCAGATTGTTTGAACGTTTGCAGCTTGAATTTTGGAATCCTTTGTTACCAGAGGGATATTTAGATATAGTGCTGTTGCAGCAATAATGCGATCGGGCATTTCAGGAACAGTTTCAAGAGGTATTTAGGCGATCGCTTGGGTATCTAACAGCACTGCACTCATGATGGAAACTCCCTAGGGAAATTGCCCCACATCTCTTGACGGGCTGCGGTAATATCCTCATCTGTAATATTAATACCTAAATCTGCCCACATACCTTTATAGCTTTTACGACTACCCTGACTTGATGACTGCAAATTAATGGTCGTCTGTTGCTTTAAAAACGTTACAAAATCTAATACTTGTTGCTGTTTCTCTGTCGGCAAATCTCGAATATTTTCTAAAACTACTTGTTCAATGGTCATGACTTTACCTCCACTTTTTTAACTAATTGTTGGACATAGCTCTCTAACGTTTCTTTTGCGATATCTGGGGTGATTGTTAAACTATCTTTCCCTTGAATTGTCCATGTATTCCCTTGATAAGTAATATCTGCATGAAGCCCTTGTAATCGCCCTCTACCAATACTACTTTCACTACCAATCGGTAAATCTCCTGTCCAGAGATCTTTTAGGAGTAGAAGTAACAAACCAATTTCATACTCATTATCTTTATCTTTAGGATTCCGTAATTCTAGTTTTAATTTTACCTCACCACTAAATACTGGCTGCGCGTCAAACAATGCGCCATGCATTGCACCACCTGTAAAGCGATTGATCGCAATGCGAGGTTGGACAAGTTCCGTTGGCTTCTCAATAACTTTTTCTTCAACAATCAGCCGACTTGCTTGGGCTTTAAGTACATCTTTACGCTTCTCATCTTCTGCAACAAATCCAAATATTTTTTCAATTATCTCTGGTTGTCTATCTTTACCTTCAGGAATCACGATATTAGGATTTAGGGTTTTGACAATTCTCACAGCACGATGTCGCAAAACACCCGCTAGACTTGTCCCTGAGATGATACTTTCTGATTTATCACTGCGGTTAGATTTGAGATGAACTGCATCGGGTGATTTACTATACTTTCCATCTTTATCTTTTTGCAAAGATTGTCCTGAGCGAATTAGCATAGAACCAACTAGGCTAAATTTTGCTGAGATGGTAAAGCGATCGCGTTGATCTCCACTGACAGCACCAAAGATATGTTCAATTTTGCCTTCTTTAAGAGTCTCTGCAACAGTATATTCATTTCCCAATTCTCTATCAAAAGTTAGCCATGCTAAACGATGCTGACTATTTCTAAGATCAAACTCCCATACCTGCCAATTTTCTACTTTACAACGACCAAAGCCGCGCCGCTTTTTCATGCCGATCGCTATTTCACCTTTCTCGAAACCAGATAAGGCGATCGCTAATCCTTGTTTAAGATTATTCTCATATTCAGATTGCTTTTGAAGATCTTGATACTTCTTCTCAATCAACAACTCAAAGAAAAGCGGAAACTCAGTACCTGCTGATAGTAATTCAAAGTCATATTTAGCACCATCTACTGCTACACCCTTATTTCCATCAATTCTTACACCATCACGTAACTCTATATCAATCTTCTCAGTACTAATAGAATCATTAACAATCAAAGGACTTTGATCTCCCTGATCATCTTGGCGATTAGCTCCAAAAAGTAATGTAGCCAATCCTAGAGATGGATCATATTCATGTAAATAATTTCGTAAAGCACCAGCGATAGAAGCACCAGTTAATAAAGCTTTATCTTCATCTACACTATCTCGCAAAAGAGCAAGATCAGTGAGACTGTCAGAATTGCCACTGCCTAGACAGGTTGGTGTGTCTAAAATCAGCATACCTTTGACAATAATCCGCTTATAGATATTCCGTTGATGACGATTATTTAGGCGATCATTACTCATTTTCTTTACCCTCCTTAGTTGCTTTCTTTGCCACTGCTTCAATCAGCCTCAGCGTATACTCTTTCGCAATTGGATCGCTAGAAAGCGGCTCGACAATCTTTGCTTCTATCTTTCCAATTTTGACTAATAAATCTTGAGGGTTAGCAATCCAAGATCGAGGATTATTTATCCATTCTTCAATTTTGCTTCTCAATGAATCAGAACCTAAGCACACTTTATCAAATTGCTTACTTGCTCTAGATGGTAAATTCTCTAGCATAGTAATCACTGAATTACAGGCTTGAGTTGTAATTTCTTGTCGTTCTTCTAAACTTGACTGCTTCTGAATGCTTGTAATTTTGAGAATAGCTTGTCTTGCTGTCAACCTCAATTTAGAAAGCTGAGAATTACTGATATCTCCCTCCAGTTTTTTGCTAGACAATTCTCTAATCAGTAAAGCATCTAGATTTTGCCTTAACATTCTTTGAGCCATAATTGTTCTTCATTACTTATACCTACAGCAACAAGACGCGATGATCTACAGTCTGTCGTAACACCTAAACCCAACAAAGGCGCTGATGGGACTCGTTGCTGTTTAGCTCGATCAACCTCATTTTTCATGACATTCTGGATAACCTGATGAAGAGGCTCACTTTTGCTGTTCCACTCAAATTCTTTGTGGGCAGCAATCAAATTAATACCTGGTGCTTCTTCTAGAATTTTTCTACTAAGCTTTCGAGTAAATTCTTTGGCATAATCAATTGTTTGAAATAGCAAAACAGTGTTACCACCACCTGCATAAACTAGCTCCGCAGTCAGTTCGCCATCTTCTATGTGTGGTTTATCTTCTGGCTGAGCTGGTATCTGGATCTTCCAGTTCTTGTTCTTATCGTCTTGCAGATCTTTAAGAACTTCTTTAACCCACTCATCTTTTGTCTGAGATACAAGATAGGATGCTCCAACGTTTTCTCTGAGGCGGTTACTACCAAAAATATAGGGTTGAATCCCTGTGGTATCTAGTACGGTTACAACTAATATCATGATTTTTTCTCCTGTTCAGTAATCCATGTATTGAATTTCTCTCTAAGATTAGGTAAATCTTCACGTCCAAATACTTCTATCTTTGAGTCTTCTGTAGTGCCTCTCAATTCAATCTTTAAATTCTCTGGATTATTAGAGCAGCAAACTAAAGCCACCCTAGCTTCGGAACCACCTAATTGCAAAGCTCTCGTCCGTGCTTCAAAGAGTTTAAGTTTGCACAAATCATCCTTTGCTGACGTTGTACAAGAAATTGCGAATAATTGATAACCTCGCATGAAAGCAACATCAAACTGAAAATTTTTCCCTGAACCCGTCGGAACTTTAAAATCCATCCCGTAGTCGTGAATAAGACGATTGCCAGAAATATCTTTAATGACCTGCAATACTTGGTATTCTAGCCATAAACCACCTAACCACTCACAAAAATGCTCTAATTTGGCAAACTTTTGTGTCTCATGAACTTTAGCGAATGAGAGTAACCCTTCAGACGAAATAAATCCGTGCTCGATAAATCCATCAATAGCTTCTTGTGGAAGATTACTAATGGAAATTTCCAATTTTTCAAGAATCTGCTTACCCCTCCAATCTCCCCAATCTCCATTGCCTTTTTTCTTTCTCAAATTCTCGCAACAGATCTCATCATAAAACCATTTAAACCAATCTTTTGATTTTTGCTCATCACTATGTAAAATTGCCAACTTTTTCGCAAAATCAGGTAACTTTACTTCCTGTATCGGAGTTTTCTCACAGACCTTTCCATGTAACTGAAAAACCTTTTCTAGACTTGGCTTTACAGCTATTGCTACATTGTGATGGATACGACCGTCATCTTTACGATCAATACAAACTTCTAATCTGCGGGGATCGAGATAGCTAAATACTACATCAGACCGATCAAGAGATAGCATTGCTCCATAAGCGTGAATGGACATTGCTTTTGTTCCACCTGTGTAGTGCAAGCCCAGAGAATCAGATTTTGGCAAATTCTTTGCTACTTTACGAATTTCATCTTGGATATGAAAAGCGTCAGAGTCATATTCCCCTAATGAAATTGGTTCGGCTGTTTTACATACAGACACCTCACTCTGTAAGATGTTTTTTAGTCGGATTGCTTGTCCCGATGTCCCTGTTGTATGAACTAAATAAAGTGTACCGCCTTTATTTAGCAAAAGATGCGCCGCGACATAGTTTGGTAAAGGGTTTTCGCCGATAAGGAGAAATAAGTGATCGACTTTGTATTTATCTAGTTCAGTGTTGGTCATAGGTTTTAGATAATGTTTGTTTTTAAGAAAAAATTAGTGCTGATGATATTTAAGCAGTGAAGCGATCGCTTACCTCAAAAAATTCAGCTATTACTCCAAAATACCAACCAAAATTTGCATAAGTTCATCTAGATCAGCTATCGCCCTGAAAATATTAACGTCTTGAGTAATAGACTTCTCAACCCGATGCAAACAGCTAAATTGCCACACACTCCCAATCGAGACAGCCCCATAAAGAATAGGATGATCATTCTCTAACCAACGTTCGAGGGCAATTAGCTCCGTTGCCAGTTGGACAAACCCACGCTGAAGATTTTCATCTTTAGCTTCAATTACTAATAACGATCGCTTCGTTTGAATGAAGTAATCTAAAGCACCTTTAAGTTGTCGATCAACGGTAATTGTGTAACTGACCTTGAGCTTCGCATCGACCAAATCCACCAATTCCATTAAAATTGGTGCAATCAAAAACTCGCGCCTTGCAGTTTCGTTATTCAGACTAATATGCGGAAGAGTACGTTCTAGGCGATCGCGTAAGTCTGGCAACCTTGGCAAATTTGCATTACTTTTTGGTAAAGTCAAAGCCTCACTCTTCATTTCATAACCAAAATAAGACAGGACATCTTCTGGCTCATGATTGAGTTTGAAATAATCAGAAAACGTGTAGTCTTTGTCAGGCTCGATAGCGGTTAAGTTTCTCATGTTCCTATTTTCGATTTACTCATTACAAATTGGATTAAATTTATTGATTAGCCAAGCGATCGCCGATCGCATCTAACTGTAATTCGCATTCACGAAAAATGTAATTTATTGCAGAAGCAAGATTGTCGATGTCGTACAATGTATAAGGGGCAAGATTTCTAGTAAAAACATTACCTTCTAGCTTGCCGATTTGCCAGAAACTACCATTAGAAGTAATGCCAAAAATAGATATATCCAATTCCGCATTTAAGCGCTGCGCTGCGATCATTTCCGCAATACATTGTCCCCAAGCCGCTTCAAAATTATCTTGCTTTGCTTCCACAAGCGTAAAATAAGGACGATCAAAGACAACCTTACCAAGGGGCGATCGCTTTGCCAGAATGTATTCTGGAAAACCTGAAAGCTTCTCATCATAATTTAATGATTGATGACTCCATAATAAAAACTTACTGCGATAATGTTTCCAAACTTCTTTAAGCAATGGATAGATTAAATTCTCACAGATCGCAAACTCAGAATTATCAACGACACCTTCACGCATCATTAGCTGTAAGTCTTCGCGGAAGTAATCAGAAACCATAAATGGTAACGGTTTCACAAAATCAGATTCTGTATAGGTAATCTGAAATTCTTTAACTACTGCTCCAATTGTTTTGTAACTACCAAAAGCCATCACCTTCTCCTATTTGCGAAATAATCAGACAAAATAATTATAAAGTTTAAACTTGTGGTTCAATACCCGCAGCCCTTAGTTGAGCAAGTAAGCTTTCAGCCCTTTGATACTCTCGTTCGGCGCGTTCTGCTCCTGTTAGAAGCAAATTGCCTTCCGCATCCCACCACCGCAGCCAAGGTAGTTCTAAATTCTGATAGCGACCTTGCCAAATACCCAACTCCACTCCGAGTGCATCAATTGCATAATGTCCGCGATCATTAGGATGCAGAAGTTCAAACTGATTGGCAACAAATCGATATACTTCAACACGCGCACTTTTGACCTCATAGATACCATAAAAAGCGGGACGAATTACTTGCTCATAGATAAAGAACTTACCTGTCCAAGGGGTTTTGTCTCTTTCCTCTTTGCCATTACCTGACACAAATTCCAAGATAATTAATGGGGCAATAAACTCTTGCCAAAGTACATAGGATCGCCTTGTTTCACCATTTAAGGTCGGCGGTACGTTAGGGACATAAAACCAGTCAGGAGCTTCTGCCCCCTTTTCAGGAGGTTCAGTAATCCGCCAATAAATGCCACTATCTTGCCCGATCGCATATTGTCCGTCAGGATGTTTTTTTTGCAACAATGGTTCTAAGGAATCGGTTAAGAGAATACTTTGCGGATGTTCTTGAAAGTTTTTCACAAATGTACCATCGGATTCTGGCAATTGGGTATGATCGGGAAGTAGGAAGGGATGAATTGATGGATCGGTAGTAAAAGTCATGATTTTTCGCCCTCATTACATGATTCAGTAGCATAATATTTCTATTCTAAGTGCGTTTCAAAAGGAGCGATCGCACCCTCTTTAACAACTCATCAGGCACAGCGCGAGGTTGTCCCATTAGCCAAGCACCACAGGTCATTTCTAGATAGGGTTGCGATTGATTAACTTCTTCGCAAGTTTCCAAAGTGCTGTGCATCACCGCAACAGTCGATAGATTACCGCGATCGCGACAGAATTCATGCCATTTAGTCACCTCATCAGGGTTGGAAGTAATGATCAAATAATGGGAACAAGCCTCAAGAATGGGTTGCTTTTCGGGTTGCGCCATGCCGCCAATATCGACAATGACTAAAGATTTTTGGCGGCGCAGTTCTAGAATTGCTTGAGCATGATAGGGAAAGAAGCCTTGAGTTAATTCTCCCTTATTGGCAACCTTCATAATTTCGGCTTGCTGTTCATCACCCAGCTCCAAAGCCCAATTGCCCTCCCCATCCCAGTTAGCTCTCTGTAAATAGACATGGGAATTTTCCTGTATTAATGCTTGAAACAAAGCGTGGGATAACACGCTTTTACCGCTATTGGGCGGTCCCACAATCATTAGGGCTGGACATAGCTGCACTTCACTAGATGGTGATTCAATAATAATTTGTCCGATCGCGGCTTGATTGCTATGGGTAGCCACCACCACGCCGCCAGAAATGCGCGGATCGTAACAGGCTACCCATTTAGTCGGGTGCAACTCATGGACAAAGTAAGCATAGAGCCAGATCGGGGCGCGTCCTGAAATAACTACACCACCACTAGTATCAACACTAGAGGGTAACTCTAGCCCAACCATGTCCGAAGGATTAATCACGCGATCGGGGGTGAGAATCTCAATCTCTAACTGTTGATAGCGCAAGCCATCAACAGAGATTTTAGCCGTGAGTGATAATTGAATTTTGGGAATAGTCATGAGCGATCGCCGCCGCAAGTTGCTGGTCATAAGTTTAGACTGTAAAAACATAATTAGGCAAAATAGTTCATAATAGTCAAGAAAGATTAAGAAAATGAATTTGGTAATCTAAATAATTACGATTACTTCATCGCATTAATTTTGTCTCTAGCTGACTGAATAGCAATACTATTATCGATAGGGGAAACTATTGCTGCAACTACTCCACAAAATGTCGATAGTCTATCTATTTTTTCCTCATCTCTTTCATTGATTGAACCAAGCATGATAATCCCAAAAATTATGCCGAATAAGATCCAGAAGGCTTTCCATCTAGCAGTATAGATATAACCGCCAATGGGGAAAAGAAAAGAGAGTATAGCGGCAGTTGTGATGTTTTTCTGAGAGAGCTTATAAATTTTAGCCAGTTCTTGATCCTGCGATTGACGATCTATTTCCTCAAGCCGCTTCTGCAAGTTATTTTTTTCTTCAGGCATAGGATTAATTGGTAAAGGTGAATCGTTCACACTATATGGCATCATTGAAGATGGGTATTCAATTCAATGCTTAGTCATTATTTATGCCTTCTGATATCACCGCCATTTTTCAAAGCGCACCAAATACGCAAATCTTACATTGGTTAGTACAAGGAAATCTTGCCAGTAGCATGAGCCGAGCAGTGCGATTTTGGGTGATTTTGGGGATAATTTATCGCGATCGCCTATTGCCTGATCTATTTCGTTATCCCGATCTACGAAATCGGCTCTACTCTCCGCAACATCCCACGTCAGAAAAGCTTAAAGCAGAGTCTTTTGTAAATGGTTGCGACGATCGCCATTGCATTTGTGCTAAATCTTTAAGTTATTGGTTACATCTCACTGAAGCTACACAGCCTCAATTGCAGGCATTCGCAGGGTTTGATCAGCAACAATGTGAAACCGAACTATCACAATTACCCTTTGCTACAGTGCATCGTTCCCTACGGACAGATTTAGAGAAACTATCGCAACTTGGTTGGTTGAAAGCTCTTCCTAGAGGAGAATTTCAAATTCTGCCAGTTGATCTTTTACCTCAGTTGCCCCCTGATATTTATTTAGGGTTCAACAAAGAGCGATCGCCTTCACATTTACACCTGGCAAACTCTTGGTTGAGGCAAAATCTCTCGCATCAGCAATGCCTCGATCTATTGGTTGCTCTTGATACCATCTCAATAGTGCAGCCAAATCTAGAGTTATTGCTGGATTCACTTTCAGAATTATTAATTGCCGAACCAGTTAGCGAGCGTCTGATATCAACACACCAAAATCTCCCTCATACCTTTGTCAATCTCGATTATATTCTCCCCCCTGAAGTTCAGGATCGAGTAGATGATTATCACAAGCAGTTGGAAGATCTCTGGCATACTGCGGATAGTGGGGTAATTCAATTTGACTATGAAATGATCAAGCCAAACTCACCAAATTCTCAAAAATCTTCTCTGGTGAAGTCAACCGAGTTTGCCAGATTTTCGAGCAGAAATACGCAAGTCACCGTCTATCCTGTCTGTATCCACTATCTGCGCCGCGCTAAATATCTCAGTGCCTATGGTATCGATCCTGACAGCAAAATGACTTGGCACAATTATCGACTAGATCGGATTACTTCTGAAAGTTTAAAAATTCTGGCTTGGGGAGATCGCGCTGTCCCCAAATATCTTAAGCAGTTACGCAATAGTGGCAAGTTACCCACATCCCAAGAGGTAGAGATCGAACTACACAAAGCTTGGGGTTTCAAGTTTTACGAAGAACCACAACTGCTATTAATTCGCTTTTCAGAAGACTTTGCCCGATGGTACGTGGATAATACTGTGAGACATCCTACATTTAAAGCAATTGCCTATGCCAAAATTAAATCGTTACTGCAAAAAGCAATTCCTAACGCTCATGATCGGAATGCAATTTTGGCAATTTTAGAACAGCGTAATCCCAGCGATCACTATTATCAAGCTTGGATTCGTCCCAATGATGTGAATATCATTCAAAGATTGCGAGACTGGCGACCCAATGGAGAGGTGTTAGCACCAATTTCCCTCAGACAGAGAATGGTCGATGAAGCAACTCAAGAATTGATGCATTATCTACCTGACTGGCGGTAAAGCATAACCAATTTGACGCAGAGCTTTGCGAAATTTCCCTTCATGAATAGCTAAAACCACCAAAGCACGACTACCCACAAGCTGACAGTAATTCTTGGTAAGGGGATCATTAGCAATCAACGCTGCTAAATGAGAACTAGCGCATTCAATCAACTTCGCTTCTCCCAAATCCCTCAAACTAGTCGCTTTTTCTGAAGCATTGCTCAGAAACTCCTGCACAGATTCAGGTAAAGGTTCACTACTATTCTGCTCCAGAACTTGCTTTAGTAAGGAGTTTGTCCGTTCTCGACAACCGCGCACTCGTCAAGAACTAGCTCAAGCTATCACTGATGCATTTAATATCGTCTCCAAGAAGGATCTTTTGGGATGGTTTTCTCATTGTGATGCTATGACTGTTCTCATTTAATTCTGTCCTCACTATCTTGAAAACCGCGATATGGTCTCCAGTCCACCCACAATTACGCAAAGCAGGATCAATTAATTTTGCCCTTGATCAGCTTCATTGAGACTCATTTTTACCAAAATCATAGGTTAAATTAATCTTAATTTGGTTTATGACTATTTTGGTTTACGAGTTTCTGTGAAAATTAATTGCTTAAGAATAGTTAGAGGTTGTAATATGGTTAACTGGACTAAAAAAATAGGAGACTAGTACTATGAGTCGCGTATGCCAACTAACAGGCAAAAAAGCCAATAATTCTGTATCGATTTCTTTCTCACACAAGCGTCATAAGCACTTACAACACGTAAACTTACAAGACAAAAGAATTTGGTGGGAAGAAGGAAAGCGTTTTGTAAAATTACAAATTTCCACCAAAGCCATCAAAACCTTGCAAAAGAAAGGATTATCAGCATTTGCTAAGGAAGCAGGTATTGACCTCCGCAAGTTCTAACTCAAATAGGGTAGCTAGTGCTTTGCACTTGCTACCCTAAATATATTTTATGAACATTGGTATTGTTGGATTAGGACTAATCGGTGGTTCACTAGGCTTAGATCTGCTCGCCTCAACGCAAGATCATAACCAAGCTCAAAATTATGTATGGGGTATTAGTCGCAATCCTGAAACCTGCAAACAAGCAGAAGTGATCGCTGCTGTAAATATTGCTGATATAGATATTAAAAATATTCCCGATCACATTCTTGCTCAAACAGATATCGTTGTCATCTGCACACCGATCGCCTCTATCCTGTCCACAATTACATTAATTGCCCCAAAGTTGCCCACTAATGTGATCTTTACGGATGTTGGCTCGGTCAAAGGTGCAATTGTAGAAGCTGCATCAAAAATCTGTCAGCAATTTAATCAGCGATTTGTGGGGAGTCATCCGATGGCTGGCACTGCTTTTCAAGGTATCTCAGCCGCCGAACGGAATCTATTTCAAAATCGTCCCTGTGTGGTTACACCTAGTGATGATCTTGATGCAGTAGCAAAGGTGCGATCACTCTGGCAAGCAGTGGGCATGAACATCTATGAATGTAGCCCTGAAGAACATGATCGCGCTGTGGCGATGATTAGCCATGCACCTGTAATGATTAGCGCAAGTTTAATTGCATCCTGTCAGCAAGAAGGCGATGATCGCGTTTTAAAATTAGCGCAAAATTTAGCAAGTTCTGGATTTCGTGATACTAGTCGCGTAGGTGGCGGCAACCCTGAACTGGGTCGGCTAATGGCGGAATACAATCAATCAGCAGTATTGCGATCGCTACAAAACTATCAGCAATCTTTGCAAGCAGTGATTGGTTTAATTGAGAAAAATCAATGGGAAGAACTAGAAGCTTTTTTAGCTAATACTCAACGAGATCGCCCATTTTATGTAGACTAAGATTTATTCAGGAACTTTGCGTGATTAGTTTGTATATTTTTCATCTAGATGTATTCTGCAATACTTCAGACATTTTTTAACATGGCTATAAGACTTGTAGGGTGGTCATTTGATTTAATTGGTTGCTGGCTCAAAAGCTAACGTTAATTTAAATAAAAGCCAAAATACTAGCTCTATACAGGATCAGTGGTACAAGGTTTTGAAACTGCCCGAAGTTTTGTTTTGAGATCGGATTCAATAGTAACTTCATAACTTTTGAGCATAGTTGTTTCTCTCTAGCCTTTACTGGCAGGTAATTTTGTAGAAGAAGCATCGCTTGATTTTTTCTTGTCAGTCTCTTTTGGGAATTTGCATTTTACAGATATTTCCATACTGCCTTCGGCGGAACCTTCTGTGAAAATGATGCCTGTCTTGCCACCCAGTTTGATTCCAAATTTGAGGGAGATTTCTTCGACTTCTGCTCCACCAAGATGTTTGAACGCACCGATCGCAAAGTTGGCATAGGTTTTGATTTTGGATTGAACCTCTTCCATTTTGAGCAAGACTTCATCGGTTCCCCCTTTTGCTCCAGAACGACCGCCTGTGCTTTTTGGCTCTGGACTATCAGCAATTTGTGGGGTTTCGATGTAGATTTCAACTATTTGACCATTTTCTTCGATCGCAAGACGTTGTAATTCAGCCATGATGCACCGTGTAATGTTCGATATTGGTGGAAAATTGCAAATTTTTGGAAATAATCATAAAAATTATGCTCATCTAATTTTAATAGTACAATACCTATAATTAGCTAGTTTTTATTCTTAGAATTGTGATCGCATGACTAGATATGCACTCGTAATTGGTATTCAGAAATACGGTGGATCTGGTTTTAAAGATTTGAAGAAGCCTGTTGAAGATGCTGAGGCGATCGCACAGATCCTTGAGAAACAAGGGGATTTTAATGTTGAGCGTTTGCCTAAACGGTGGATTGAGGCAGAAGATCGCTATGAAATCGCAGAAGCCTTTTTAAAAGGTGATGAACTGGGGCAATGTATTGCTGATTTTTTTAAGAGAGTTGGTGTCAATGAAGCGTTAATTTACTTTAGCGGTCATGGTTATCAGTTTGAAAAGATGGGTCGGAAGAAGGGTTATTTGGTGACATCGGATTGTACAACTAGCAATGTTGCCTCCAATGGGGTGGGCTTAGACGACTTTAATAGTTTGATCATTGATCCAGATCTATGCAAATGCCGCAGCTTGGTAGTTTTACTTGATTGCTGTCATGCAGGGAATTTGTTGGAGGAGAGTCTGATTTCTGGTGCTTTGTCAGCATTTAATTCTGGAAAACGTAGTTATTTGTTAGCAACTGCTTGTCGTAGTCAGGAGGAAGCCTATGAGGGTAAAGAATTTAGCTTGTTTACGGCGGCGGTGCTTAAAGCTTTACGGTCACCCGAAAAAGATGGGCGAGTACGTGGATCGAAATTAAACTATGTCATCGAACAAGAGTTAAGAGGATCAGGACAAGAGCCCGTCGTACTGAAGTCTGGCGGCGAAATAATTTTAGTTACCTATTCAGCGTTATCACAAGAGCCACTAAAAACCTCTAATAAGAAATCTTCAGCCGATATTCCATTTGTGTTGCCTGTTTTAGACGTGTCTACATTTACGGGGCGAGAAAAAGAACTCCAGCAATTAGAGAATGTATTGCTAAACTCACAGGGGAGTAGAGCTTGTAGCATTGTGGGACTTGCGGGTGGTGGTGGTATTGGCAAGTCTGCACTGGCTTTTCATTTCGCAACTATTCACAAAGATGACTTTCCCGATGGAGTGATTGGTTTGCGTGTTGATGGTAAAGATGTGGACACGATCGCTCGTGAGTTTGTGAGAGAATGTGTGGGGGAATTGGAATCGGAAGACGATCGTGATGCAACGACTTTGATGCAGGAATTTTTTGCTCATCGTCGCATGTTGTTGATATTCGATAATGCTGATGATGCCAGCATCAAGAAGTTGCGTCCCAGTGGTGGTCGTTGTGCTGTCATTATCACTACGCGGATTCGTACCTTAGCAAGTTCCTTAGATATTTCGGATGAAGGGGCGATCGATCTCGATCCTCTCTCTTTAGATGATGCTTTGACGCTACTCAAAAAAATCTTGGGAGATGAGAGGATTGATGCTGAATTAGCATCGGCATATGAAATCATTCGGTTAGTGGGAAATTTACCTTTAGCCTTACAAATTGTAGGTGCGGCATTGCGTAAGTGTCCTCGTAGTCTTGCTGATTATGGAAGTTCATTACAACAAGAAAAAAATCGTCTTAATCGTCTGCAAGTTCGAGGAGATTCTGACCTAAATGTTGAAACTTCTCTCAACCTAAGTTTAGAGCTTTTAAGTAAAAAGGAGAAAGATTTTTTTGCTTGCTTGAGTGCATGTGCAGAAGATGGGTTTGCTCGGCGGACTGCTATGGCGGCAACTGGATGTAGTGACGAGTGGGAAACTGATGACAATCTCGCAAAATTGTATGAGTTATCTCTGTTGAATTATACAAAAACAGGCGAATACCGCTTCGTGCTGCATCCATTAGTTCGGATATATGCAAAAAATCTAGCTATAGAAAGTGATGTATATGCTATCGCTCAAGAACGGCACGCCAATTTTTTTGTAGAGCGCTTACAAGATGATGATTTGGAGAATGCTGTTGTCGTTGCTGAAGTTGCGGCAGATTTAGAGGATGTACTCTTGGCTGCCGAGTGGATGCGAAATCAGCAAGGAGAATCAGAACAGGGTAAAAGGACAAGATATAAGTTTGCTACCAAACTCCAACCCTTGTTTGAAAGATATGGACATTGGCAAAAGGCAATTACTCTGATGGCAAGATTTCAGACTTGGGCAGAACAGTTTCAAGATTGGAGTACATTGACAAGGTTTAAATTACACGAAGCACGCTATTGGTCTTATACAGGAAATTTTGAGATTGCTATAGATGTCTTGCAATCTGCGCGAACTAGTTTGCATAATATCGAATCTCTTGATATGAGGAGAGAACGTGAAGCTACGTTGCTCAATGTGTTAGCAGAATTATTTCAAAGACAAGGCAGAACTGAAGAAGCTATTCAGACTTTTAGAGATGAAATCTTAATTGATGAAGAAATTGGTAATAATCGTGCGCTTGCTATCGCCTACAATCGCTTAGGTAGATTGTTACAATCTGAACGCAAATTAGAAGAAGCGGAGCAAGTTTTTCAACGTCAAATTGCGATCGCCGAAACCCTCAATAACCAAGCTTCTATTTCGATAGGTTTAAGCTGTTTAGGCGGAGTACTCCAGCAGCAGTGGAAATTAGAAGAAGCAGAGCAAGTTTTTCAACGTCAAATTGCGATCGCTGAAACCCTTAATAACCGAGCTCAACTTTCGATAGGGTTAAATCGTCTAGGCGGATTACTCCAGCAGCAAGGGAAATTAGAAGAAGCAGAGCAAGTTTTTCAACGTCAAATTGCGATCGCTGAAACCCTCAATGACCAAGCTTCTATTTCGATAGGTTTAAACTGTTTAGGAGGATTACTCCAGCAGCAAGGGAAATTAGAAGAAGCAGAGCAAGTTTTTCAACGAGGAATTGCGATCTCTGAAAACCTTAATGACCAAACTTCTCTTACGATCGGTTTGAACCGTTTAGGCAGATTACTCCAGCAGCAAGGGAAATTAGAAGAAGCAGAACAAGTTTTTCTACGTCAAATTGCGATCTATGAAACCCTAAATGACCGAGCTCAACTTTCGATAGGATTAAATCGTCTAGGCGGATTACTCCAGCAGCAGGGGAAATTAGAGGATCTCCAAAAATACTTTTCGGAAAAAATCAAAATTTCTGAAGCACTTAATAATCAACTTGAACTTATATTTTGGCTATATAAATTGATAACTTGCCTGCGTCAACAAAAAAAATTTGACGAGGCTCAGAAGATCTTAGAGGATGTAATTTTTCTATCTGAAACCAATAATTTACAGACTCAAGTGATAAATGGATTTTACCAATTAAGCTCACTACTATCTCAACAAGAAAAATTTGACGAGGCGCAAAAAATCTTAGAGCATGGTATTTCTATATCTAAAACAAACAACCTACTGAATCAAGCTATAAACGGATTTTATCAATTAGGTTCACTACTATCTCAGCAAGAGAAATTTGAAGAAGCACAAAAAATTTTTGAGCATATAATTTGTCAGTGTGAAACCAATAATCTACAAACTCAAGCTATAAACGGATTTTATCAATTAGGTTCGCTACTATTTCAACAAGAGAAATTTGAAGAGGCACAAAAAATTTTTGAGCGTGGTATTTCTCTCTCTGAAATTAATAATCAACAAGTTCAAGTTGCTCAAGGTTTAAGCCGTCTAGGGGGATTGCTTCAACAGCAGGGTAAATTTGATGAGGCATTACCAATAGTGAGACGCTGTGTATCAATTGAAGTGGAATTTGGGTCTTCTAGAGGATTAACTAGAGGATTAACTCAACTTAGTCAAATCCTAAAATCAAAAAGAGAATTCAAAGAAGCAATATCAACTCTCGAATATCTTGCTCAAATTGAGAAAGAACTTGGTAATGAACGAGGGGTGGTTATGATACTAAGCTCTTTGTCTAGTCTTCAACTAGAAAATCGATGCTTTGGTGAAGCTTCCAAAACATTGCTTAGTCTTATTGCCATTGAAGAAAAATTGAATAATATAAAACGCATGGCAGATATACTATGTGACTTGGGATATGTGGCATTTCAACAAGAAAATTTTGAGCTGTCTGTTGAATATTACGATAGATCTATTGAACTTTCAAAAGAGGCTAGTGATGAGGAGATTACTGATTCAATTCTAAATAGAACCGCAGTTAGCCTACATCACTGTGGCATCGATCTGATAGAAAAAAGAAAAAATATAGATAAAGCAGTTGAAGTTTTAGAAAGAAGTCAAGAAATTTCCCAGCAAATAAATAGCATTTCTCAGGTTGGCTTTATCTTACATACTCTTGGCAGAGCGTGGAAGATAAAGGGGAAATTATTAAAATCTGAACTATGTTTAAAGCGCAGTCAAGAGATATTTGAGGATGAAAATGATCTACCTAATTTAGTAAAGGTGCTGAACACATTAGGCGGAGTCCTAGAAAAACAACAAAAATGGGATGAAGCCGAAAAAATCTTAAGGCGATGCTATGACTTAGCTCGCGCTCTACAAGATGTCCGAGGACAGTCAGTTATCACCAATAGCATAGGTCAAGTACTCGCTAGACAAGAAGATGACGCAAAATTTAAACTTGCTCAAATGCACTTTGGAGAAAGTATCAAATTAGGAATACAACTGGATGATAAACATCATCTTGCCAAGGTCTATACAGCAATGGGACAAGCCCTGCTAAATCGGAAGGATTTTGAAAAAGCTGCCGAGCAACTAATTAAAGGATTTGAGATCGACGAAAGTATATCAAATAAACGTGGTTTAAAACTTGTTACCCCAGATCTAACATACGCCTTAGCGCAATTAAAGAAATACGACGAAGCATTAGCCTATTGCGAGCGATCGCTCAAAATCGCGCCAAATGATCCAGATCTTCTCCAGCTACAAAGGAAAATCGAAACAACAATTTCAGGCGGAATTCAAAAATCTTCAACTAAACTTGGCACAATTCTATACATCCGCCAAAATGAAGATAAATCACATTGGGGACAAATTAAACCAAGCGATGGAGGTCTTAATATTTACTTCAATGAAAAATTCATTAATCCCGATTGTATTACTAAGCTTATGCAAGGATCTTTAGTTGAAGTTGAAGTCAACGAAAAAAATGGAAAATTCTATGCAAAAAACATCAGAATTGTTGAAGAGAAATGATTTTTGATAGTATTGTCAGAGAAGCGATAAAGCCTTAAAATTAGGAGATATCAAGCGATTGCTTGATATTACGATCGCTAATTTATATTACTAATTTCAGTAAAAAAAGCTTCCAAATCTCGATATCCACTAACTACCCTGACAATCGAAATGCTTCAAAAATCACCTCATCCGCAGAACCCTACTTACCACTCTCTAGCTTTTGCTGAATGAACTGTTCTTGTTCTAGACTCAAAGCAATACTCATAATTAGCCGCTCAAAAAAATCAGTACTTTAACTACCATAATGACTAACTCAGATACTTTTGAAAGGTAGTGTGTCACATTTGTTGGGGAGAAAATAACAAGCATAGGCTATAAAAAATGCTGGTATAGGTTTGCCGTTTTTGTCAATTACCTAGTTCAACAAATGTGACACACTACCCTTTTGAAATTATACTTTGTGTATTCTTCAGATAAATATAGCAAAAGCTTATTTCAGTGTTTTTATGAGAATGATAGCTTTTGAAATAGATCCGCCACGGGAAAAGTAAACCCATTAATAACATCCTCGCCATCTAGAAAATCGCCTCGTTTCAGAAGGCGATCGGGTTCTTGTGCGGAACGATAGACCAGCACATAATGTTGGATCGGATTGACAACCCAAACTAATCGAGATCCATTGTCAAAATATTCTAGGATTTTGGTGTTGATTTCTTCAACTGTATTACCAGGCGATAGGATTTCGATCGCTAAATCTGGCGCACCTTCTAAAAAGCTAGTAGGAAGTTCGGAAATTCCTTGCAAGCGTTCTTTGGCAAAGAAAGAAATATCGGGAGAGCGTTTATTGCCATTTTTCATTTTAAAAGCAGTACTCGAATCAAATAGTACCCCTAGCTTTTGAGAGGAGACAACTGCAAACAAAGCCGAACTCAAAACAATGGAAATATATCCATGCAATGCTCCTGAATTACCCATTACAACTAGTTCTCCGTCCACAATTTCATAATGACATGCATCATCTGGAAGAGACAGAAAAGCCGCATCTGTCCAGACTTTTTTGTTTGGCTTGTTTACTGCCTCTGTAACTGAATTAGACATAGGTTTTGCTCCTTTTCTCTGTTGATTTTGGGTTAGTAGAGCATTGCAAGATTTTAATGACTTTTTAAGGATTTGAGTAGACCACCACAGGCATCAAACAACAGATCGATTACGTAATTAAATCCATCTGCGCCGCCATAGTAAGGATCAGGAACTTCTTTATCAGTGTAGGTTTCGCAGTAGTCACACATCATTTTTACCTTGTCAGTAAATTTTCGCTGCGGATCTAGCGCGAGAATATTGCGATAGTTGTCCTTATCCATCGCCAGAATTAAATCAAATTCTCGCAAATCCATCGCCTCAAACTGTC
>Ga0209985_10002098_pt1 | contig 18565 bp, 18 predicted proteins | sample NOAtaG_FD_187305 | JGI IMG/M metagenome (GOLD analysis project Ga0209985, IMG submission 187305) | Freshwater lake microbial communities from Lake Erie, under a cyanobacterial bloom - NOAA_Erie_Diel6S_1000h metaG (SPAdes) (version 2) | ecosystem: Environmental > Aquatic > Freshwater > Lake ...
CAGCCAGTTTCTCCGGCGCCAGCGCGCCGCGGGCCAACGCCGTGTCAATGGTGCCCGGCGCAATGGCATTGACGTTGATGCCGTACTTCGCGAGTTGGACCGCGCTGGACTTCGTCAGCATATGTACCCCGGCCTTGGAAATGTCGTAGGGCACGCTGGGGATGGTGGAAGCGGCAAAAGAGGAGGTCGAAGCGACATTGACGATCCGGCCCTGCCGCCCGCCGCGGATCATCGCCTGGGCTGCTTTCTGTGTGGCAAAGAAGGCCGATTTCAGATTGACACCCAATTGGAGGTCCCAGTCGGCGTCGGTCATTTCAAGAAGCGCCCTGACAATCAGCGTCCCGGCATTGTTGACCAAGATGTCAATCTGACCGAAATGGGCCACGGCCCGGTCCACCATTGCCTGGAGGTCGGCCAAGTTCAATACATTGACTTTCAGAGCCAAGGCGCGCCCACCGGCTTCCTGGATGGCTGCTGCCGTGGCCTGGGCCTTGCTCTCTTCGAGGTCGGCGACGACGACCGCCGCTCCTTCACGGGCCAATCCCTGGGCAATAGCCTGGCCGATACCTTGAGCACCGCCGGTAACAATAGCGACACGATCCTGAAGTTTCACAAATACCTCGCTCGGATTGGTTCTGTTGAATCTGGGGATATTGAGCCCAAAAAACCGCCGTATTGAGAACTTGGTCATTCAATTGGCAAGCGCGCGCCCAAATTTCAATGAGGGGCAGGGACCGGCTGCCACGGCGTGTTGCCCAGCCAAATTGGTGCTTTCCGCTTCTGTTTGCCACCTCGGGGCCGGCAAGGGCCATGTTGGTGAGTAACTCGAAGCCGAAGATGCACGCGCACCATCGTCTGGTGACGGGAGGATGCAACTCGTCGATGTACAGATGCTCGCTGCTCCGCTCGATGTCCGCACGGCTTGCACTCGTCAGGCGACAACAAGTAGACTCAGTGTATGCAAAAAGATCCCGACCTCGACGAAGACGCCGTGCGGCCCGGCTGGCTGGCGCTCGACGGCCTGCACACCATGTACTTCGAGGAGTCGGGCCCCGCGCAGGGGCGGCCGGTCGTCTACCTGCATGGCGGGCCGGGCGCCGGCATGGAGCCGAGCATGCGCCGGGTGCACGACCCGCGGGCCCATCGCCTGGTGATGTTCGACCAGCGCGGCTGTGGTCGCTCGACGCCGGCGGGCGAACTGCGCGACAACACCACGCAGCACCTGGTGGCCGACATCGAACGCCTGCGCGAACACCTCGGGATTGAGCGCTGGATCGTGTCAGGCGGCTCCTGGGGCAGCACGCTGGCGCTGGCCTACGCGCAGGCCCATCCACATCGCTGCGAAGCCCTGGTGCTGCGCGGCGTCTGGCTGGGTTCGGCGCGTGAGATGCAGTGGTTCCAGGGCGGCCTACGCAACTTCTACCCCGACGTGTGGGAGCAGACCGTCGGCCCTGTGCCCGCCGACCATGCGACCGCCTGGTTCGAGCGCCTGCGCGACCGCATCCTCGACCCCGACCCTGCCGTGGCCGGGCCGGCCGCGGTACTGAAGTCGCGCTACGAATGGCTGAGCTGCTCCGCCGACCCGAGCACCGAAGACCTCGCGGCCATCGACGCCGAGCTGACGCCGGCGTACTGCATTCCCTACCAGAGGGTCGGCACCCACTACATGCGCCACCGCTTCTTCCTGGCGCCCAACCAGTTGCTCGATGACATCCCGGCCATCCGCCACATTCCCGGCTACATCGTCAATGGCCGGCTGGACGTCGTGTGCCCGCCGGTGACGGCCTTCGAACTGCACCGCGCCTGGCCCGAGGCGCACCTGGAGCTCGTGCCGCTGGCCGGCCACTTCAGCACCGAACCCGGGATCGAAGCGGCGCTGCGGCGCATCATGGAAAGTCTCAGATGATCAAGGTGATGTGGTTCCTCAAGCGCGCCGAAGGCATGAGCCTGGAAGCCTTCCGCGACTGGTGGCTGAACCGCCATGCGCACGACGTCGCCCGGCACCAGGCGCCTTACCTGCTGCGCTACGTGGTCAACGTGCGGCGCGACGACAGCGGCCTCGGCGGAAAGCCCGCTGACGACCACGACTGGGACGGGGTGGCCGAGCAGTGGTTCGCCGACGAGGCCGCCTACAACGCCGTCTACCACGGCGGCCCGAGCCCCACACGGGGCGACACCCTGGCGCACACCAGTCGGTTCACCCGCCTGATGGTGACCGAGCATGACTTCACCTCTCACGAAGGAGCGTCCCGATGAAACTCCCCCTCAACCGCCGCCAGGTGGCGCTGTCCATTGGCCTGATGGCAGCGGGCGGCTTTGCGCAGGCCCAGGACAAGCCCGCTGTGCGCATCCTGGTCGGTTTTGCGCCGGGCGGTTCCGCCGACATCCTGGCGCGCTTGCTGGCCGAGAAGCTGCGCCCGGTGCTCAGGCAGAACGTCATCGTCGAGAACAAGCCGGGGGCTGCCGGGCGGCTGGCATTGGGCGACCTCAAGCGCGCGGCGCCCGACGGGCTCACGCTGTGTCTGGTGGGCGGGGCCGCACTGGTGGCGCTCCCCTGGGTATTCAAGAACGTCGGCTACGACCCGTTCAAGGACTTCGCGCCAGTGGCGGGCGTGACCACGTTCGACTTCGCCCTGACCGCCGGGCCTGGTGCCCCGCCGGGTGACCTGAAGGCGCTGCTGGCCTGGATGAAGACCAACCCCGGAAAGGCAAGCTACGGCCACTCAGGCGCTGGGACCCTGCCGCACTTCACCGGTTACCTCATTGCACAGGCCACCGGAGTGCCCATGACCCACGTTCCGTACAAAGGTGCGGCGCCGGCCGTGCAGGACCTGCTTGCAGGCCAGATCCCTCTTGTCATCGACACCGCGGCCGAGACGATGGAGCATCACCGCGCAGGTCGACTGCGCATCGTGGCCGTCACCGGCGAGAAGCGCTCGCGGTTGCTGCCCGAGGTTCCCACGATGAAAGAGGCCGGGGTCGACGTGACCTCCGATGGCTTTCTGGCCTTGTACGGCCCTTCAGGCATGACGCCGGAGCTCGTGACGCGGCTGTCATCCGCGGTGGCCGAGGTCATGAAGCTTGCCGATACCCAGGAGCGGATCGCAGCGTTGGGGCAGCAAGCCAGCTACTCCACTGCTGTTGATCTGGCGCGCATGCAAGCTGCGCACTACAGGCGCTGGGAGGCGCCCATCAAAGCCAGCGGGTTCACCGCCGACTGACACCACCGGGGACTGGTACAACATGCGTGTTCTCTTCGTAATGTTCGACACCTTGAACCGCCGTTCGTTGCAGTGCTACGGCGGCACCACGGTCAAGACGCCCAACTTCGACCGTCTGGCCCGGCGCTCGGTGGTCTTCGACACGCACTATGTCGGCAGTCTGCCCTGCATGCCGGCGCGCCGCGAGATGATGACCGGGCGCTACAACTTCCTGCACCGCTCCTGGGGGCCGCTGGAGCCGTTCGACCACGCGTTGCCGGAGCTGCTCTACCAGGCCAAGGGTGTCTACAGCCACCTCTGCACGGACCATCTGCACTACTGGGATGATGGCGGTTCGACCTACCACAACCGATTCGACAGCTACGACCTGATCCGGGGCAACCAGGGCGACCCCTGGAAGGCGGTCGTGGCACCTGACGAGACGGCGTGGAAGGAGCAGTACCACCCCGTGCAGTTGCGTACCGAGCGTCGCAACGTCTTCCGGCGCGACATGATCAACCGCGCGTTCATCAAGACGCCCGAAGACTACCCAGCAGCAAAGACCTTCCAGGCCGGGCTGGAGTTCCTCGAGCTCAACAAGGACGCCGACAACTGGTTCCTGCAGCTCGAGACCTTCGACCCGCACGAGCCCTTCGATGTGCCGGCTATGTGGCGTGCCGACTACCCGACGCACTACCGTGGTCCCACGCTGGACTGGCCGCCCTACGGCCCGGTGCACGAAACGCCCGACGAGGTGGACGAGTTGCGCGCGAACTATGCCGCCACGCTGGCGCACTGCGACCACCAACTCGGCCGCGTGCTCGACTTCCTGGACCGGCACGACATGTGGAAGAACACCGCCGTGCTGATGACCACCGACCACGGCTTCCTGCTCGGCGAGCAGGACCTGTGGGGCAAGTGCCTGATGCCGGTGTACAACGAGGTGGCCCACATCCCGCTGACCATCTGGCACCCGGCACATGCCGTGCGAGCCGGTCAGCGCCGCAGCGCCTTGACCCAGACCATCGATCTGGTGCCCACCTTCCTGGACATGTTCGGCGTGCCCGCTCCCGCCGAGGTGCAGGGTCGGTCGCTGCTGCCGCTCCTTGATGATCCGCGAGCGCGCGTGCGCGAGTTCGGTCTCTACGGGCAGCACGGTTGCGCGATCAACGTGACTGATGGCCGCTACACCCTCTTCTACTATCCGCCCGACATCCACGGCGGCGATCTCTACAACTACACCCTGATGCCCACCCACCTGAAGCGCCGCTTCAGCGTGGCCGAACTGCGAGGAGCGACCCTGGCGCGGCCCTTCGACTTCACGCAGGGCGTGCCCCTGCTGAAGGTGCCTTGCGACGAGAAGTCGCCGATCTACAACTTCCTGGGTTCCGGGGTGCAGATCGACTGCCGCACGAGGCTATACGACCTGCATGACGACCCGGGGCAGCTGCACCCCATCGAAGCACCGGAGATCCGTGACCGGCTGCTGGCGCAGATCGTGGACCTCATGCGTTCCAACGACGCTCCGGCAGAGGCCTATCGGCGCTTCGGGCTCGCGGCCCCGGCCCAGGCCCAGGCCGAGACAGCCTGAGCGGCCGCCCCTTCGATCGAAACCCATGCGAAGCGCGAACCAGGAAGACGGAATGCCAGCACGCGTGCTGATCACCGGGGCGTCCAGCGGCCTGGGCCAGGCCTGCGCCGCGGCCTTCTGTGCCGACGGCGCCGAGGTGATCGGAATGGACCGCAGCCCGGGCGACGCCACGGCCGCCGCAGCCGGCCCTCGATTCCGCGGCATGATCGCCGACCTGGCCGATGCCGCCCAGATCGAGCGTGCCTTCGAGCAGGTTGACCGGCTCTGGCAGGGCCGGTCGCCGGACCTGTTCGTGGCCTGTGCCTCGATCTCGCGCGCAGGCCACTTCCTCGACATGCCCGTGGCCGACATCGACGCGCAGCTCGCGGTCAACGTGCGCGGCATGATCCTGTGCGGACAGCAGGTTGGCCGCCGTATGAAGACCGCGGGCCGCGGGCGCATCGTGCACATCACCTCGGTGGCGGCCAGCACCGCCTGGGCGACCGAACCGGTCTACGGCGTCACCAAGGGCGCGCAGGCTTCACTGACGCAGGCGATGGCCATCGAACTGGCGCCGTTCAACATCCAGGTCAATGCCATCGCGCCCGGGCCACTGGAGGTGAACAGCGCGTCAATGGTCGGAACAAGAGCGGACCCCGAGGTGCTGCGCCACGACCTCGAGCGCACGCCGATGGGTCGTTTCGGGCGTGCCGAAGACATCGTGCGCGCGGTGCGCTTCCTGGCCCAGGCGACCTGGATGACCGGCCAGACCATCGTGGTCGACGGTGGCCTGCTGGCGACGGGGCTGGCCTACATCGGCGGCCTGCGGCAGGGCCTGAAGGCGCCGTGAGCCAGAGCCGGGGCCCGATCGAGCGCCTGGCCTGCGACGTCGTCGTGGTCGGCAGCGGCGCCGCGGGCCTGACCGCGGCCCTCACGGCGGCGGCGCAAGGCTTGTCGGTCACGATGATTGAGAGGTCCGCCCAGTGGGGCGGCACCACCGCGCTCAGCGAAGGCATGGTCTGGGTGCCGGGCAGCCGCCAGGCCCGCGAGGCCGGCGTCCGGGACACGACCGATGACGCGTTGGCCTACATCGAACGGGCCGCCGGGCCGCTGTTCGAGCCTGCGCGGGCGCGCGCCTTCCTGGCAGCAGCACCCCAGATGCTGGCCTTCGTGGAACAGGCGGGCGGCCCGCGCTTCACGCTGGCCACCGGCTCGATGGACTACCACCCCGACTGGCCGGGCGCTTCGAAGGGTGCGCGTTCACTGATTCCCGGGGTCTTCGATGCCCGACGGCTCGGTGAGCGCTTCAGCAGCCTGCGGCGGCCGCTCGAGAGCACCATGGTCTTCGGCGGCATGACCATCCCCAGCGGCGAGTTGTCGACCCTGCGACGAGCGCACCACTCGCCTGTCGCGGCCTGGCACGCGGCCCGACTGCTGGCCCGCCATGTGCTCGACCGTGCGGCCGGGCACGCGCGCGGCACGCGCATCGCCAACGGCAACGGCCTGGCCGCCGCGCTGGCGGCGGCAGGCTGGGCGCGCGGTGTGCGGCTGCTCACCGAGACACGGCTCACGGGGCTGCATCTGGCCGAGGGTCGCATCCGTGGCCTGTCGGCGGCAACGAGGCAGGGCGCGCTGGAGATCGCCACGCGGCGCGGCGTGGTCCTGGCCGGCGGCGGATTCAGCGGCAGTGCCGCGATGCGGCGGCGCTTCTTTCCGGCTGGTGCCCAGGGCGAAAGCCACGTGCGCATCGTGCCCGACAGCATCGAAGGCGACGCGCTGTCGCTGGCCGAGGCCCTGGGGGCCCGCATCGTGGCCGGCCCCAGCACGGCCTCGTGGGCGCCGGCCTCGCGCGTGCCGCTGTCCACCGGCGCGGAGGGCTTCCCGCACTTCATGGAACGACAGAAGCCCGGCTTCATCGCGGTCAATGCGCAGGGGCGGCGCTTCGTCAACGAAGCCACGAGCTACTCGCTCTTCGTGCAGGCCATGCTGGCCGACGCGCAGGGCCGGGAACCCACGTGCTGGCTGATCGCCGACCGGCCCGCACTGCGCCGCCACGGCCTGGGGGCGGTACCGCCCTTCCCGCTGGGCATCGGGCCCTGGCTGCGGTCTGGGTACCTGGTGGAGGCACCGGACCTGACGGCCCTGGCCGCACGCACCGGCCTCGATGCCGCCGCGCTGTCGACCACGGTGGCCGCCTTCAACCGCCACGCACGCGAGGGACGCGACCCAGAGTTCGGCCGGGGATCCAGCGTCATCGACCGGGCTTACGGCGATCCCACGGGCCCAATCCACCCCAACCTGGGTCCGCTGGGCACGCCGCCCTTCTACGCGGTGTGCCTGCGCACCGGTGACATCGGGTCGCTGGCCGGGCTGGCCTGTGACGAAGCCGCGCGCGTGCTGCGGTGCGACGGAGAACCGATCGCCGGCCTGTGCGTCGCGGGCAACGACGCCGCGAGCCTGTTCGGCGGCACCTATCCCGCGGGCGGCATCACGCTCGGCCCCGCAATGACCTTCGGCTGGATCGCAGCGCACACCTTGGCCGCGCTGCCGCCCCTGGCGCACGGCGACGACGGGCGCCGGCGATGATCTGCGCTGCGCCACTTGAACCCGTGCCGCCGCCCAATCCGGAGATGCCCATGACCCACGATGCCGCTTCGATGCCCTACCTGCAGGAGCCGTTGCCAAGCTACCGCGAATACGGACCGGACATCATGCGCGAGCGCGCGGACGCGTTCCACCGCGACATCGCGCGACGCCGCACCGTGCGCGACTTCGACTCGCGACCGGTGCCGCGCGATGTGATCGAGAGCTGCCTGCTGGCAGCCGGCACGGCGCCGTCGGGCGCCAACCAGCAGCCATGGTTCTTCAGTGTCATCACCGACCCGGCCCGCAAGCAACGCATTCGCGCAGCTGCAGAGAAGGAAGAACGTGAGTTCTACGGCGGCAAGGCGCCGCAGGAATGGCTGGACGCCCTGGCGCCGCTGGGCACCGACCCGAACAAGCCCTTTCTCGAGGAGGCGCCGGTGCTGATCGCAATCTTTGCGCAGAAGTACGGCCACCGGCCCGATGGCTCGCGCTTCTCGCACTACTACGTGCCCGAATCGGTGGGCATTGCCTCAGGCTTCCTGATCGCGGCCCTGCACCACGCCGGTCTGGCCACGCTCACGCACACGCCCAGCCCAATGGGCTTCCTCAACGAGATCTGCAACCGGCCGCCTTCGGAGAAACCGGTGATCCTGCTGGTGGTGGGCTATCCGAAGCCGGGCTGCCTGGTGCCCGTGCACGGCGGCATCAAGAAGCCGCTGGGCCAGATCGCGCAGTGGCTGGACGCCGAGGGGTCGGAGGTTCGTGCATGACCGGCACCGCGCACCTCGCTGACCTCGCGCCGTCGCTGCGCCGTGCCTTGGCCGCCCTGGTGCTCGCCGCGCCGGCGCTCGCCCCGGCCGCACCCGTGGAGCCCCCGCCGGGCGAACTGTGCAAGCCGGCAGAGTACAAGGCCTTCGACTTCGCCATCGGCCACTTCCGCATGACCGCGCACGGGGGCCCGCTGGCCGGCCACCTGCGCATGGCGCCGATGCTGCTGCGCTGTGCGGTGCGCGGGCACTGGCGCGGGGCCATCGCGGGACGCGGCGAGGTGACGACCTGGTACGACCGCTTCCAGCAGCGCTGGCACCAGCTCTACATCAACGACGACGGACATCCGCTGATGATGAGCGGGGGCGTGCAGGACGGCGCGCTGGTCTTCACGGGTGTCAACACCTTCTTCGACGGCCGCGTGGGACTGCATCGCATGAGCTGGTCGCCGCTGCCGGGCGGCGGTCTGCGGCAGCACTGGGAACTGTCGATGGACGACGGCAAGACCTGGGAGACGCTCATCGACGCCCGCGGGAGGCGTGTTGCCGATGGGCGCCGCCCTGGCCCCTGAGAGCCCGTCAGCGAGGCTGCAGGCCCGTCGCCGAGGGCGCTTGACCGAGAAACACGCGGCTTGGCCGTGGCCTCAGCCCGGCGCCGATGCCTCCGGCTTCAGCCCGAGACGGCGCGCCGTCCTGGCAAAGCGCACATCGAAGGTGGCGAGGCCGGCGCACAGGCCAGACTGGGCCAGGTGCAAGGCATCGGAGAAATCCAGTCCCTGGCGATACCAGGCGAGAGCCTGCTTGATCGCGGCGGCGCGGTCGATGGTCAGGTTTTCGACCGCGAGCATGTCCTCGAACACCGCGGCGATGTCGTCGGGCGGCATGTCGTACGCTCCGCGCAGCACCCATTCGAGTTCCTCGATCACCGTCACCGGCACAAAGAGCTGCCGACCCGACGACAGCAGCGCCTGGGCGCGTTTTCTTTGCGCCCTGGTCGCCGCATCGGCGTCGGTTTCCGCCGCAATGGCGCGAGCGAGGATGTTGGTATCGAGCGCAATCACGACTTGCCTTGCTTCTTCGCCACCGCCAATCCCTGCAAGTCCTCGACCGACAGCGGCTTGCCGCGGCGGGCGATGCGGTCGAACAAGACCGACGCTGGCTTCTTGTCTTCGGCACTGTCGGCGCGCACCAGAATCCCGTCCCCGTTCGGCGCCAGTTCGACGCGGACGCGGGCGCCCGGCGCCAGCGATACCTGCCGGCAAAGCTCGGCGGGCAATACGACTTGCCGCTTGGCGGAAAGAATCATGGTGGTCATGGCTGCCTCCCGCTGGTGGGATGGCTGCACTGTAGTCCAACTGCCAGCATCGTTCAACCGCGTTCAACGCCCGGCTAGCCGCGGACCAGGATGCTTCACGGTGGTCGTGGTCCAACACCCGCCGCCACCGATCCCTTGCCGCCGTGACGAGCGCGCCGAAGTCCTCGGGCGCGCGCCGCACGGCATTCGAAGCGCACCCGGACCAGACGTACAGCGCATCGAGCTCCGCGGCCTCACGCCCGGCGTTTCGATGCGGGGAATGAAGCGGTCGCCATAGGCACATCGGCGGCGCTTCGCAGAGAGTTCAGCCGGCACATCGGGGCCCCGTCCTCATCCTGGCGCATCAGCTTCGCGCCTTTGGAGGCGTCAGAGCTGCGCCTCACGCTCACGTCTTGCGCGTCGACGGCGCGACGGCCTCTGCCAGTTACTGGACGAAGGCCCGCACCCGCGCCGACAACGGTCGATTCTGCGGATGCAGCACGTGCAAGGGCCGTGAGCGGCCGCCGTGACCAAGCAGCACCTCGACCATTTGCCCGGCCACCACGTCCTCGCGCACAACGCACGACAGGCGATCGACCCGTGCGCCCTCGAGGTGAGGGTCAGCGCTTTGCGCCCGGCAGTTGCGTTCACGGGCCCGGGTCGAGGACGGCCAGGCGGCGCCGCAGCGCCTGTTCCAGGCCGTCCCAGACAAACCGCATCGAGGTCGAGCGACGCAACTCGGCGTGGGCGCACAGCCACACTTCCTGAGGCAGCCCGAAGCGCTCGGGCAGCACGCGGCGCAAGCCGGGGCGTTCGGCGGCGATGTCCACCAGGCAGGCGGTGACGCCGAAGCCGCCCTCCATGGCGGCTTGGCGCGCGAGGATGGCGTCAGTGCGCAGGCGGAAGCGGATGGGTGCGCTCGGTGCGGCGCCTTTGATGAACGGCGCGATGGGAGCAACCTCCCGGTCAAGGCCGGCGGCAAACGCGCCTTCGGGCAGGTCGAAGCCGGTGGGCTCGCCGAAGCGCTCGAGGAAGCGCTCGTGCACGAACAGGCCCAACTCGGTGGTGCCCACGTGCACGGCGATCAGGTCGTCTTGCGCCGGACGGAAGAAGCGCACGGCAATGTCGGCGTCGCGGCGCAGCAGGTTGTCGGTCTGGTTGGAAACCGACAGCTCGATCTCGAGCTCCGGCTGTTCGGCGAGCATCGCTGCGGCCAGCGGCGCGATCACGTGGTAAGCGTAGACCTCGGACGCGGCAATGCGCACGGTGCCGACGATGCGCTCCTGTGAGCCGGCGAGCAGCCGCTCGGCGTCGAGCGCAGCGGCCTTCATCGCGGCCACGCTGGCGTAGAGCGCCTCGGCCCGCTGAGTGGGCTTGAGCCGCCCCGGCAGCCGCACGAACAGCGCTTCGCCGACGGCGCCTTCCAGCTCGCGCACATGACGGCCCACGCTCGGCTGAGTGGTGCCCAGGCGCCGCGCGGCCTCGGTCAGCGTGCCGGTCTCGTGCACGGCGATGAACGAGCGCAGCAGGTTCCAGTCGGCCAGGCTCGGCCCGGCCTTCGGGGCGATTTCGGCGGCGGTCGCGGCGGGTCGCTTGGGCATGCCGACAGTGTGGCACGCACGCTCCGTGCGGCAGGCCCTCAGGCGGTCAGGCCTTCAGCAGCGAACCCAGTTCGCGTCGCGGGCTCGGGGCTGCGGGCTCGAGCCCGAAACCCGCACGCGCGAACATCTGCACCGGGGCCTGGGCCGCGTCGCGGCCAAGCGCGCGGTGCAGCGCCTGGTACGGGCCCCGCATCTCCGCAAACTCCTGCAGCGCCTGCGAGAGCGGGTGCAGCGAGATGCCGACGGCCGTCGCTTGCAGCTGCAGGCGTGCCCAGGCGCGCCCGGCGGCCAACTGCGGCGCGCGCCCCGGTGCGGAGGCCGCGAGCCACAGGTAGGCGCTGCAGGTCTCGAAATTCGCCCAGCGGTCCATGACCTGCTTGAAGCCCGACGACGCGCGCGTGGGCACCTCCATCGGATCGAACAGGCCCAACGCATGCAGCATCCGCGGCATCGTGCCGTTGATGCTGATGCCGTCGCGGTGCTCGGCGATGGCGGCCGGGCCGATGCGCATCAGCCGTGCCGATTCGAGCCAGGTCCGCGGCGTGAGGGCTTCGATCTCGTAGGCCTCGCGCGTGAGGCGGCGCAGCGGCGCCATCGCCGCGGGGTCGTCGATCACGCCAGCCGTCAGGCCGAAGCGCGTGGCGATGCCGGCCCACTGCGCCGCCAGGCCCGGCGGCAGCGCGCGGTCGGTCGCGTAGGCGCCCTTGTGGGTGTGGCGCCGCGTGATCTGGGTGAACAGCGGGTCTGCGCTCGCGCTGCCAGGCGCGCCCAGGCGCAGCGTGGCCACCACGGTACCGGCAGGCAGGGCCTGCGCGGCCGGCGCGCCGGCGGGGAAGGCCGTGACCTCGACGGCCACGCCGCGCTGGGCCGCGGCGATCACCGCGAGCTCGACGAAGGCACCGCAGCCCACGAGGATCTGACGGCCGAAGGGATCGGTCTCCGGCAGCAGCCGTTCGCCGTCGCACACCAGCGTGATGTGGTCGGGCACCGAGAGGTCGGCGATCCAGGGCTGGCGGTTGTGCGGGTTGGGCGCGAGCAGCGCGTGCGCCAGTATGAAGCGGCGCAGGTCGGTCTCACCACCAGCGGCGGCCCAGGGGCCGGTGGCGCTGGTGGGAAGCGCGGCGCTGCAGGCGGCCAGCGGGGCCGTGGCGGCGAAGACGGCGCCGCCGCCCAGCAACTGAACGAAGCGTCGGCGCGAGTCGGCGGAGTGGGTGGGGGTCATAGAGGTCTCCTGAGGCGCGATGGGCGGATGGGCGCATCGTCCCGTGACCACCGCCTCACGGCTAGCCCAGTAGGCGTTCGGCAGCCATGCAGGAATGCATAACGACAGCCGAGACTGCCGGCACACCCACGCACCGAACTCAGCGCCGCGGGCGGCCTCGACACTCTGAGTGAGGCGAGCGCAAGGCGACCCCTGGGTTCCCGGCACCGCGCAGTTGCTGTTCTTCAGCGCGTTGGCGTCTCCGCCAACGCTCTCAGGCAGTCTTCCGCGATTCGAACCACCATCGAATCCACTTCCCCAGACAGAGGACGAAGGGCCTGGCTGACCGCAAGGGTGGCGAGGCCATGTATGGCGGACCACACCAGCAGTTCGGCGCCCGGGCGGCGGGATGCACTGATCACCCCTGCTGCGAGCAACTCGTCGAGCGCGCGAGACAGGGCCTCGTAGGGACTGGTTCGGCCACTGGACCCGGCGACGGGTTGCGGGCAAGCGGCTCCCGCGCCGAATGGGCCGAACATCACCAGGAAGCGTTCGGGCTGTCGCAGCGCAAAGTTCACATACGCATGACCTTGCGCCCTGAAGCGCGCTTGTGCCGCACGAGCCCCACTTCCTCGCACCGTGCGCATGGCCTCGTCAAAGCGCTCGCTCATTTCGACAAATGCATCTGCCGCAATGGCACGCAACAGTGCCGCCTTGTCTTCGAAGTGGCGGTACGCCGCGCTGGGAGACACGCCCACCGCAGCAGCTGCCTCTCGCAGAGAGAAGCCCTCGACGCCGTGCCGTGTGATCAGGGCCAGTGCCGCCTGCTTGAGCGCAGATGGCAAGTCGCCATGGTGATAGCGAGAACGCGTCGTCGCAGGGCGTGGCGAAGCAGCGTTGGAAGATTGTCGAGGTGTGTTTGCGCCCATAGCCATGCTGCTATGTTGACATCATTCACATCGAATCATAAAGTGAATGCTGATCACTTCTCAAGGCGGGCGACATGTCGAGGCTTCTTGCACTGCTGGTCGGCATGTTGGTGGCCGCAGCAACGGGTGGCGCGCGGGCTCAGCCCGTGTTACCCGACATCTTGACCTCCCGGCTCTCCATGTCCAACGTGCATGCCATCCGGGGCGCTCGAACGATACTCGTGGATGCAGGCGGCAAGGGCGACCTGCCCCGGCTCGAGGCCGCGCTGGCGGCCGCCCGCCTGAGCTGGCCGGACATCGCGGCCGTGGTCGTGACCCACGGCCACAGCGACCATACCGGCCTGGCGGCCGAGATCCGTCGGCGCAGCGGGGCCCGGATACTGTTTGGCCGGGGCGACGTGGCCATGGCCCAGGCCGGGCGCAACGACGAGCTGCAGCCCACCAACTTCGTCGCCACGCTGCTCAAGCAGTTCGCGATCGACCCGGTCTACGAGGGCTTCCAGGCCGACCAGGTGATCGATGGCGTGACCCGCCTTGAGGCCTGGGGCATCGCAGGCCAAGTGAGGCCACTGCCGGGCCACACGCCGGGCTCGCTGGTGGTTGAGCTCGACGACGGCCGCAGCTTCGTGGGCGACATGGTACTGGGCGGCTTCCTGGGCGGCGCCTGGATGCCGCAGCGGGCGGGCGAACACTACTTCCATGCCGACCGGCTGCGCAACCTCGACAACATCCGCACGCTGCTGCGCGGGCCGGCCCGGGTGTTCTACCTGGGCCATGGCGGGCCGGTCACGCGCGAGTCGGTGGCCGAGGCCTTCGGCACCGGCGAGACGACCCCGGCCGCACCCGCCCGTTGACACCTGACAGGAGACACCCATGCTGCTCTATGACCTGCCGGCCGGCATGCACCCGCGCCGGGTGCGCATCTTCCTCGCCGAGAAGGGCCTGACCATCCCGACCCGCGCCGTCGACGCCGCACAAGGCGAGAACCGCCAGCCGGAGTTCCTGCGCCTCAACCCGATGGGCCGTTTGCCGGTGCTGCAGCTCGACGACGGTACGGCGATCGCCGAGTCGCTGGCCATCTGCCGCTACCTGGAGACGCTGCACCCGCAGCCGCCGCTGTGGGGCAGCGATGCCCTGGATGCGGCCCGGGTCGACATGTGGACCCGGCGCATAGAACAGCAGGTGTCCGACCCCATCGCCATGGTCTTCCTGCACAGCGGCGAGTTCTACCGTGGTCGCGTGACCCAGGTCCCCGAGGTCGCGGCCTGGGCGCGCCAGAACCTGCTGACCACCCTGACCTGGCTCGATGCCGAGCTGGCCGACCGCCGCTTCATTGCCGGCCCGAACTACACCATGGCCGACATCGTGGCGCAGTGCGCCTTCGTGCTGGGCAAGGCCGTGGGCCGGCGCATTCCGGCCGAGCAGGCGCACCTGACCCGCTGGTTCGCCGAGGTCACCGCCCGCCCGACGGCGCGCGCTTGATACGGGGCCGGCGAGCATGGACGCACCAAAGGTCTGCTGCGTGATCGGCGCCGGCGACGCCACCGGCGGCGCCATCGCCCGGCGCTTCGCGCGCGAAGGCTACGTGGTCTGCGTCGCACGGCGCTCGGCCGCCGCGCTGCAGCCGCTCGTCGATGCGATTCGCGCCGACGGTGGCCGGGCCCACGCCTTCGGCCTGGATGCCCGGCGCGAGGACGCGGTCACGGCCTTCATGGCCAAGGTCGAATCGACCATCGGCCCGGTCGAGGTGCTGGTGTTCAACGTCGGGGGCAACGTGCGGTTCCCGATCCTGGACACCACCGCGCAGAAGTATTTCAAGGTCTGGGAGATGTGCGCGCTGGCCGGCTTCCTGAGCGGCCGCGAGGCGGCTCGGGTGATGCTGACCCGGGGCCGCGGCACCATCCTGTTCACCGGCGCCACCGCCAGCACCCGGGGTGCCGCCGGCTTCGCCGCCTTTGCCGGCGGCAAGGCCGCGCTGCGCGCGCTCGCGCAGTCCATGGCGCGGGAGCTCGGCCCCCAGGGCCTGCACGTGGCCCACGTGGTGATCGACGGCCTGATCGACACCGCTTTCGCACGTGAGCACTTCGCCCAGCAGGTTGCCGACGCCGGGCCCGACGGCATCCTCGATCCCGACCACATCGCCGACGCCTACTGGTGGCTGCACCAGCAGCCGCGCGACGCCTGGACCTTTGAGCTCGACCTGCGCCCGTCGGTCGAGCGGTGGTGAGCTCCCACGGCGTGGTACCGGGGGGGGGCGGTCGCAGCCGGGCGTGGCTTGCAGGCACGGCGTTGGGGGCCCGACTGCTCATTGGCTGATGCCCGGTGCCGTGCGCAGTAAGTCGTTGCCCGTCGCCTGCGCAAGCAGGAAGCCGGCGCTTGACGCGGCGCTGATCGACCAGCCGAGCCCCCGGCCATCGGCGCTCACGCGAACCGGCTGAGCCGGCACGTCGACGATGCGGGGCAGCCGCACAACGACCACTCGGCCCCGCTGCCACGCAGCATGGCCTCCATGCGGTCCTTGTCCTCGAGAATCGGCCGCAGCCGACGGAGAAAGAGCAGGATGATGACGCGCCGGGCGAACCAACCTCCACTGCCGCCAGCACCGATGTTCGACATGCAGACGATGCGCCGAGCCCCGCACGTGGCGATCACCGACAGCACGACCCTGACCGAGTAGGACACCAGCGTGTTGGGCCGACCTTCGCCTTGGCCATCGCCGGCCGCGCATGGTCAGCGGCCGGCTTTGCGCGTCGCAGGCCTTCGGGCCCTCTGAGCCAGGGAGGTCGCTGTACAGGCCCTCATCGAAGTACGTGGTCCAAATCGCTTCGTCATCGGCCACCTGCACGTGCTCGATGCCGCCTAATGCAAGCCCTTGAGCACGGCCGGCCACCTGACCCCGCCGCCCGTCGTCGCTACATCGGAAAGCCCAGCGCCTTGATGCCACGTGTCCATGCGCGTTTCCATCCGCCCTCGGCGTCCGCGCCGTCCAGGGCGTGGAACGTGATCCGTGCACCGATCCAGCGCAACGGCTCCGGCGGTATGTAGACGGGACTCTGCCGCGCCACGTCCAGATGCCGTTCGGGACCCTCCAGATCGAAGAGCATGTTCAGGCCCATGCGGGCACCGAATCGGCTGGCGGCGATGCCGAAGCCGGTGTAGCCCGCCACGAAGACCGCCCTGCCCTTCAGGTAGGGTTTGGCAAATACCGAGCCGCGTGAGCAGTAGTCGATCGGCCCGCCCCAGGCATGCGAGAAGCGGATGCCGGCCAGTTGGGGAAAGGTCCGGTGGAAGGCCTGGGCCAGCCGGTAGTAAGTGCTCTTGCAGCCGTCCTGCCAAGGCTCCGGGTTTCCGTTGAAGTGGTAAGCCACCAGCCCGCCGAAGATGATGCGGTTGTCCTTGGTGAGGCGAAAGTAGTTGAGCTGGGTGCGGGTGTCGTAGACGCCCTGCCGATGGACCCAGCCGAGCTGCGCCATCTGCTCGGTCGTGAGCGGCTCGGTGGCGAGCACATGGTCGCGCACGGCCGCCACGCGCCGGTTCATGTCGCTGATCCCGGTCTTGGCTGCACCCGTGCCGAACAGCACGCGGCGCGCCTCGATCTCGCCGACCGGCGTCCACACGCGGACCGAATCGCCCCGATCCCGCAGCCGCGTCATCGGCGTCGTTTCGTAGATGCGGACGCCGAGCGAGAGCGCGGCGCGGCGCAAACCCCAGGCCAGCTTGGCCGGATGCACCGTGCCACTGCGATCGCGTGACCAGAGCGCGCCAGCGAACAGCGGTGAGCGGATGTGCTCGGCCGTCTGGGCCCGGTCCAGCAGCACCACGTTGTGGCCATGGCGTCGGTGCAGATCGTGGTCGGCGCGAAGGCCTTCCAGATGCGCCTCGTCGACGGCCACCGTCATCTCCCCGTTCCATTCGACGTCGGCATCGATGCCATAGCGGGCCAGCGCCGCCTCGAAGCCGTCGAGGTTGCTCCGCCCCAGGGCTTCGAGCTGCTCGATGTCGTTCGGAAAGACCCGCACCGCGTTGGGCAGCCCGTGCATGATGGAGGTCGACACGATACCGCCGGCCCGCCCCGACGCCCCATGCGCCACGCGACTGGCGTCGATCAGCACGACGTCCAGTTCGGGCATCAACTCCTTGGCCTGTATCGCGGCCCACAGGCCGGTGAAGCCTGCGCCGACGATCAGCAGGTCGGCACGGGTCGTCCCCTGCAACGCCGGTGTCGGCGGTGGCGCCTCGGGGGTGTCCAGCCAGAACGGCATCATCCGCGTGTGTTCGAACGCTTCGACCAGCACGCGGGACCCTGGGCCTCCAGGGCCACCTGGGCCATTGGCGGCCTGCGGAGCGCGAGTGGCAATTGCCTGCTGAATGAGTTCCTGCCTCACGGCCGCGGTCACGCCGGGTCCAGCAGCAGGTAGAGCTTCTTGGCGTCTTCGAGCGTCTCCCATCGGCCCGCGAAGCCCGCAGGCAGGCGGTAGGCGTCACCGGCGGCAAACTCCACGCGGCCGCCCTGCACGTCGGTCAGCGCGATTCGGCCCTGGGCCAGCCAGACGATCTCATCGGACACGGTGGGAGGGAAGTCCACCGCGCCGACACGCCCCTCCCACCATCCGACCTGGTAGCCGCTGGCCGGTCCGCGCAAGCCGCACCAGTCGTCCTCGTCCATGCCGTAGTCCGGCTTGGTGTGGGTTCCGACCCCGGCGCCCAGCCGGATGATGTCGCTGACGAGTCTTGTCATGTTCATGAAGCTCCGCAAATGAAAGATTGATCAGGACGCATGTGCCACGACGGCATGTCGAAGCTCCTGGAAGGATCGAAGTCCTTCGATGCCCAGCTCACGCCCAAGGCCGCTGGCCCCAAGGCCACCCCAGCAGACCTGCGGAAACACCAGCTGCGGCGTGTTGACCCAGACCAGCCCGGCCCGCAACTCCCGTTCGTACCGCGACGCGGCCTCGCCACTCCTCGTAACGACAGTCGCCACCAGCCCGTACGCCGTCGCATTGGCCGAGGCCAGGGCCTCGTCGTCGGAGTCAAAGGCACGCACGCAGGCGATCGGCCCGAAAATCTCCTCCTGCCAGAGCACGTTCTGCTCGTCGGCAGGCGCAACGACCACCGGTGCCATGAAATGGCCGGCGCCGGCCCCATGCGCCACCAGCCCGTGGCACAGCACGGCCGCACCGGCATCGCACCCACGCTGGAGCAGGGCCTCGACGCGCGCGCGGTGCGGCGCCGAAATGATCGGCCCGATCGTGCATCCCGGCAGGTCATCGGGCCCCGCGACGAGGCCTTGCACCGCCTGCGCCATCGCCTGCAGGAAGGGTGCATGCACGCTGCGGTGAACCAGGATGCGCGACGTGGCCGAGCACATCTGCCCTGCATTGGTGAAGGCGCCGCTGACGGCCAGGCCGACGGCCTGC
>Ga0209985_10002105_pt1 | contig 18519 bp, 12 predicted proteins | sample NOAtaG_FD_187305 | JGI IMG/M metagenome (GOLD analysis project Ga0209985, IMG submission 187305) | Freshwater lake microbial communities from Lake Erie, under a cyanobacterial bloom - NOAA_Erie_Diel6S_1000h metaG (SPAdes) (version 2) | ecosystem: Environmental > Aquatic > Freshwater > Lake ...
GGGTCAGGATCGCCAGCAGGACGACGTTCTTCTCGATGACGTGGTGGCGGAAGGACATGGCGGCCCCCTTCAGGCGCGGGCGGCGGCCATGGCCGGGGCGCGCGGCGCCTCGTCCGCCGCCTCCCCACGCATGGTGCGCCACAGGTTGTAGGCCATGACCAGCGAGCCGGCGACGTAGAGCAGGCCGCCGAGCGCGCGGATCGCGTAGAACGGGCGCATCGCGACGACCGTCTCCACGAACGAGTACTGGAGGAAGCCCAGCTCGTCGTAGGCGCGCCACATCAGCCCCTGCATGATGCCGCTCACCCACATCGCCGTGATGTAGAGGACGATGCCCAGCGTCGCGATCCAGAAGTGCCAGGCGACGAGGCGCTGGGAGTAGAGGCGCTCGCGTCCCCAGAGCACGGGCACGAGGTAGTAGAGCGTGCCGAAGACGATGAAGCCGACCCATCCCAGCGCGCCGGAATGCACGTGGCCGATCGTCCAGTCGGTGTAGTGGCTGAGCGCGTTCACCGCCTTGATCGACATGACCGGCCCCTCGAAGGTCGACATGCCGTAGAAGCCGACCGCGGTGACCGAGAAGCGCAGGCCCGCGTCGGTGCGCAGCCTGTCCCATGCGCCGGCGAGCGTCATGATGCCGTTGATCATGCCGCCCCAGCTCGGCATCCAGAGCATGATCGAGAACACCATGCCCAGCGTCTGCGCCCAGTCGGGCAGCGCGGTGAAGTGCAGGTGGTGCGGGCCAGCCCAGATGTAGAGGAAGACGAGCGCCCAGAAATGGACGATCGAGAGCCGGTAGGAGTAGACCGGCCGCCCGGCCTGCTTCGGGATGACGTAGTACATCATCCCCAGGAACCCGGCCGTGAGGAAGAAGCCCACGGCGTTGTGGCCGTACCACCACTGGATCATCGCGTCCTGGACGCCCGCATAGGCCGAGTAGCTCTTCGCGCCGAAGGGCGAGACGGGGATCGACGTGTTGTTGACGAGGTGCAGGACCGCGATGGTCAGGATGAAGCCGAGCAGGAACCAGTTCGCGACGTAGATGTGCGGCTCCTCGCGCTTGAGGATCGTGCCCATGAAGGCGACGAGGTAGGCCACCCAGACGATCGCCAGCCAGATGTCCGCGTACCACTCGGGCTCCGCGTATTCCTTGCTCTGCGTGATGCCCAGCAGGTAGCCGGTCGCGGCGACGAGGATGAAGAACTGGTAGCCGAGGAAGACGAACCAGCCCAGCGGCGCGCCGCCGAAGAGCCGCGCGCGGCAGGTGCGCTGGACGATGTGCAGCGACGAGCCGATCAGCGCGGTCCCTCCGAAGGCGAAGATCACCGCCGAGGTGTGCAGCGGCCGCAGGCGCCCGAAGGTCGTCCACTCGCGGTCGAGGTTCAGCGCCGGGAAGACCATCTGCAGCGCGATCACGAGGCCGACCGTGAAGCCGACCACGCCCCAGAAGACGGCCATCACCATGAAGGCGCGCGTGACGTCGTCGACGTAGTCGGGCCTCGACCCGGCGGACGGCCCCGCGTTCCTGGCAACCACAGACATCCCGAACCCCCGTGCTGGTTTCTCGCGCGCCGCGGAGGGAATCCATTCGCGGCATGTGGATATGACCTCCACGCGCCAGCCGCGCCCATGCGACAGATTGAACCGGTGCGCGCTTGTCGCAGCGACCGTTTGCCGCATGGGCCGCGCCGCGCGTTGCGTTCAAGGGTCGGCGCAGGAAGACGCAGGAGGAACGCCGATGGCCGAGACGCTGCACGTGTTCGCCGGGCCCGGCCCGGAGATCCGCAGGATCGAGATCGACCGGCCATGGGCCTGGCTCTCCGCGGGATGGAACGACATGCTCGCCGCGCCGCGGATCAGCCTTGCCTGCGGCGCGCTCGTCGCCGTCGCAAGCGTCGCGCTGGCCGCGACGCTCCTCGTCGTCGACCTGCCCTGGCTGCTGCTGCCGATGGCCGCGGGCTTCTTCCTCGTCGCACCGCTGGTGGCCGTCGGCCTCTACGAGACGAGCCGGCGCCTGGAGGCCGGCGAACGCCCGACGCTCGCAGGCGCGCTGGGCGCGGTGCGCCGGCATCTCGGACCCCTCGCGAACCTCGGCGTCGTGCTGATGCTGCTGCACCTGCTCTGGGTGCGGGTCGCCACGCTGCTCTTCGCGCTGTTCTTCGACGGCGCGCATCCGGGCTGGGGCACGATCATCGACACGGTCTTCTTCTCGCCCGCCAGCCTGCCCTTCCTCGCGACGGGCTGCCTCGTCGGCTTCATGCTCGCCTGCGCGGCCTTCGCCATCGGCGCCGTGTCGATCCCGATGCTTCTCGACCGCGACGCCGGCGTCTTCGCCGCGATCGTCACCAGCATCGCGGCGGTGCGGCTCAACTGGCGGCCGATGGCGCTGTGGGCGGCGCTGATCGTCGTCTTCATCGCCGCGGGCATGGCGACGTTCTTCCTCGGGCTCGCGGTCGCGATGCCGCTGATCGGCCACGCGACCTGGCACGCCTATCGCGACCTCGTCGTGCCCGTCAGGTGACGAGGCGCAGGGCCATCGACAGCAGCAGCGCGGCGCTCGCGAGCATCGCGAGCGTGGAGAGCACGGCGAAGGACCGCGCGTGGCGCCGCGCGAAGAGCGCGCCCGCCCAGCCCGCGACGGCGAGGCCCGGCGCGGTGCCGAGCGCGAAGGCGGCCATCGCCACCGCGCCCGCGGCCGCGCCGCCCGCCGCCGACGCCGCGGCGAGGGCCGCGTAGAGGAAACCGCAGGGCAGGAAGCCGAGCGCGACGCCGAGCGCGTAGCCGCGCCAGCCGCGCGGGTCAGCCATCAGGTCGCGCGCGACCGGCAGCGGCCCGGATGGCAGCACGCGCGACGCCATGCGGTCGAGGATCGGCAGGCTGCGGCCCACGGCGCGCGCGAGCATGCTGGCCGCGGCGAGGCAGAGCAGCAGCGCCGCGAGGATCCTGAAGCCCGAGACGTTGGCGACGAAGTCGACGAGCCCGGCACTGGCCGCGCCGAGCGCCGCGTAGGTCGTCGCCCGGCCCAGCTGGTAGGGCAGCAGCGAGGCGCCACGCAGCCGCGCGAGCATGCCCGGCCCCTTCCCCGCCCGCGCCGCCGCCACCGCCCCGGCCTGCGCCACGACGAAGGGCCCGCACATGCCGATGCAGTGCGTGGCGCTTCCGCCGAGTCCCATGAGCAGGAGCGCTCCCGCGAGGGTCGCCGTGTCGGCGGCGACCGTGGCGAGCGCGCTCACGGCGGCGTGGCCTCGATGGCGGACTTCAGGTCCGCGAGATCGGCCGGCTTGCTCAGCAGCAGGCACCCGCTCGCCTGCGCCTCGCGAAGGCGGGCGGGCGACGTGTCGCCGGTCAGGATGATCCCCGGCACCTCGCGGCCCAGGACCTGGCGGATGCGCGCGAGCGCGTCGAGCCCGGTGCTGGTGCCCGGCAGCCTGTAGTCGGTGACGACGCAGCGCACCTCCTCCGGCGCGACCCCCTGCAGGATCGCGTCCAGGCCCGCGACGCTGGCCGCGGACAGGGTGAGGAAACCGATCGCGCGCAGGCCAGCCTCCAGCCCGGCCAGCACCATCGGGTCGTCCTCCACCAGCACGACGAGCCTGCGGCCGCCCGCGGCGGCGGCGGCGCTGCTTCTCTCGCCGCGCGTCGCCCCGGTGGCGCCCCCAGGGCTGGCGACGACCTCGAACATGCTGCCGTGCCCGACCCGCGAGCGCACGTCGACGCGATGGCCGAGCAGCTCGCAGAGCCGGCGCACGATGGCGAGGCCGAGGCCAAGGCCCTTGCCGCGCTCGCGGGCCGGGTTCTCCAGCTGCCGGAACTCCTCGAAGATCTCGCCGAGATGGGCGCTGGAGATCCCGCGGCCGGTGTCCCAGACCTGCAGGGCGACGCCGTCGCGCCGGCGCCGGCACCCGACGAGGATGCGGCCGCGGTCCGTGTACCGGATGGCGTTGACCACGAGGTTGCGAAGGATGCGCTCCAGCAGGAGCGGGTCCGTGCGCACGACGAGCCGCGTGGGGACGAAGTCGAGGCCGAGCCCCCCGGCGGCGGCCTGCGGGCGCAGCTCGTCGACGAGCTTGGCCAGGACTGGCCCGACCTCGACGTCCGCCAGCCGCGCCTCGACGATTCCCGCATCGAGCCGGGATATGTCCAGCAGCATCTCCAGGAGGTCGCGCATCGCGCCCAGCGCCCGGCCGAGCTGCTCGAGGGTCTCCGACACCTCCGGCTCGTCGACCTCGTCGCAGGCGAGCTGGTGGAAGAGGAGCGCGCTCTGGAGCGGCTGGCGCAGGTCATGGCTCGCCGCGGCGAGGAAGCGCGTCTTGGCCGCGAGCGCGCCCTCCGCGAGCCTCTGCGCGTCGCCGAGCTGGCGCAGCGTCGCAAGGCGCTGCGTCACGTCCTCGAGCGTGACGAGGACCCTGCCGTCGCCGCGCTCGAGGAGCTGCACGTCCGCGACGAAATGCCTCCCGGCCGCGAGGGTGAACTCCAGGCCCGTGACCGCGCGCGCGCCCCCGCGCGCGGCGGCGATGGCCTCGGCGAGGACCGGGACGGCACCCGGCGCCAGCGCGCCGAACGACGCGCCCGGGACGCGCCCGGCATCCTCGGGGAAGGCCGCGCGATAGGCGGCGCTGGCCGCGAGCACCTTGTCGTCCGGGCCGAGCAGGAAGGCCGGCAGCCGCTGCGCGTCGAGCATGTCCCGCGCGAGCTGCAGCGCGTCTGCGACGCCGCGCTCGGCGCGCCAGCGATCGACGACCAGGCCCAGCATGCTCGCGATGGCCTGCAGGAAGCGCTGGTCCTCGTCGTCGAAGCGCTGCCGGTCGCCGCGGTGGACGATGAGCACGTGCGGCGTGAGGCCGCCGAAGGCGACGGAGACGCCGCCGCGCACCCGGGCGTCGGGAAGGCCGGTGAGCTTGCCGGCGGGGACCGGACCCAGCCCGAAATCGCCCGCGCCGCGGCCGCCGACCGCGAGGGGAACCGCCATGCCCTCGGCCCCGATCTCGAGGATAGCCGCGATGTCGGCGTCGAACTGCTCTGCGAGCCGGCGCACCACCTCGCCGAAGAAGGTCTCGCGCGTCGCCTGCGACAGGGCGACCCGGCTCATGTCGGCGATCACCGTCTCCTGGCGCGCCCGGGCCGCCGTCGCGAGGCTCGCGCGGACGGAGGTGGTGATGTCGGTGAACGTGACGACGACGCCCTCGATGCGGTTGTCCTCGGTCCGGTAGGGCAGCACGCGGCGCACGAGGACCGTGCCGTCATGCGCCGAGACCTGCGCCTCCGCCGGGATCAGCGCCTTCATCACGCGCGCGACGTCGTCGATCAGGGCGGGGTCGTCGAACTTGCGCGCGACGTCGGTGATCGGGCGACCGACGTCGCCCGGGATGAACGAGAAGAGCCGCACGGAGGCAGGCGTGAAGCGCTTGATGCGGCAGGCCTCGTCGAGGAAGACCGTGGCGATCTCGGTGCTGTTGAGGAGGTTGCGCAGGTCGTTGCCCGTCACCTCGAGCTCGGCGACCTTCTCCTGGAGCTGCGCGTTGACGGTGGTGATCTCCTCGTTCAGCGACTGCAGCTCCTCCTTCGAGGTCTCCAGCTCCTCGTTGGTCGACTGCATCTCCTCGTTGATGGACGTCACCTCCTCGTTGGCCACGGCGAGCGCCTCGTTGGCCGCCGCCAGCTCCTGGATCGAGCTCTCGAGGTCGTCGCGCGTCATGCGCAGCTCGCGCTCGAGGCGCTCGACCAGCGGCTCCTGCGTCGCCGCCGCGGGCTCCGCGTCGCCAGGGCCGGAGACCGGCACGAAGGAGACGGCGAAGAGGCTCTCCGAGGACGCCCGGCCGCCCCGCACCGGCAGCACGACCAGGCGCACGAAGCGCGACATGCCCTCGCGCCCGGTCCTGACGCGGTCCACGACGACCCGCGCATTCCCGTCGCGGGCCTTGTCGAGCGCCTGGCGCAGCTGCATGCGCAGCTCCCCGCCGGTCATCGCCAGCAGCTGCGCGCGGGGCTCGCCGACCGGGATGTCGAGGACGTCGCTCGTGCTGCCGTGGAAGAACAGGACCTGCGCCTTGCCGTCGACGAGCACGGAGGGCGGCGCGAACTCGCCGAGCAAAGCCTGGCGCAGCGCGTCCGCCACGGGCCGCCCCTCCGCGCCGACCGACCTCGGCGACGCCGACGCCCCGGGAAGCGCGGCCTGGCCGACCGCCAGCGCCACGGGCGGCCTGCGCAGGCCGACGCGCCGGAACAGCCGGTGCTTCGTGGACACGGCCTCGAAGAGGCCCTCCGCGGCGGAGGTCGTCTCCGCGCTTCCCAGGAAGAGCATGCCGCCGGGGTTCAGCGCGAAGTGGAACGTCGCGATCGCGCGCTTCTGCGCCTCGGCCTCGGCGTAGATCAGCACGTTGCGGCAGGTGACGAGGTCGAGCTGCGAGAACGGCGGGTCGCCCAGCAGGTTCTGCCGGGCGAAGACGACGACGTCGCGCAGTTCCTTGCGGACCAAGTATCCGTCGCCGTCAGGGGTGAAGAACCTCGCGAGCCGGGCGGCGCCCACGTCGGCGGCGATGCCGGACGGGTAGCGGCCGGCGCGCGCGATCTCCAGCGCCCTGTCGTCGATGTCGGAGGCGAGGATCCTCACCCATGACGGGTCGATGGCCAAGTTCGCGCACTCGGCGATGGTCATGGCGATGGAGTAGGCCTCCTCGCCCGTCGCGCAGCCCGCGACCCAGATGCGCAGCGGCCGCCCGGGCTTGCGCTCCGCGAGCAGGGGGACGATCGCCTCGCGGCGCAGCGCGTCGAAGGCCTCCGCGTCGCGGAAGAAGCGCGTGACGCTGAGCATCAGGTCGTCGGCGAGCGCGAGGACCTCCGCCGGGTCGCGCCCCAGCATCCCGACATAGTCGCGAAGGGAATCCACCTGCCGGATCCCCTGCCTGCGCTCGATGCGGCGGATCAGGGTGCGCCGCTTGTAGTCGCGGAACGAGATCCTGGTCGCGTCGAAGAGCAGCCCGACGACCTGGTCGAGGAGCGCGCCCTCCGCCTGCGGCTCCGGCCGCGAGGGCGCTCGCGAGGCGACATAGGGGTGGCGCGTGAATTCGGCGATGGCGGCGCCCATGGCCTCCGGGGCGAGCACCCGGTCGACCGCCCCCGAGGCGATGGCGGCGCCAGGCATGCCGCCCGCTTCCGCCGTCGATGGCGACTGGACGAGGGCGATGCCGCCCGCCTCCTTCACCGCGCGCAGGCCGTAGGCGCCGTCGGAGCCGTGCCCGGACAGCACGACCGCGATGGCGCGCCGGCCCGCGTTCTCCGCCAGGGATCGCAGGGCATGGTCGATCGGCAGGTCGGCGGACTGGCCCGGGGCGACCGCGGGCTCGACGCGCAGGACGCCGTCGCCGATCGAGGAGACCATGCCTGCCGGCGCGACGAGCACGCTGTCCGGGCGCAGCGTGGCGCCATCGGTGCCGGGGACGACCGCGAGGGCGGTCGATCCCGCCAGGAGGTCGACGAGCAGCGCCTCGTTGCCAGGTGACCGGTGCTGGACGACGACGAAGGACACGCCGGTATCCGGCGGCATCGCCGCGAACATCGCGCGCAACGCCGCGAGGCCGCCAGCCGAGGCGCCGACCACCGCGATGGCCACGGGTCGCGCGGCGTCGTCGTGCTTGTCCTGTCCACCAGACATCGCGCCAGCCCCCGTGCCAGCCGCGCCACCAAGGCACGACCCCGGGCATCCTAGCCCATCGTCCGTGTCGCAACGCGCGGGGCATCCGCGGTCGCGTTCCGCCTGCGACGATTCGCCTTCGCGGCGGACCGCCCCGCCGGCGCGCCTCGCCACGGTGGAGCCTGGCGCGCCCTGCTGGACTCGAACCAGCGACCTACAGCTTAGAAGGCTGTTGCTCTATCCAACTGAGCTAAGGGCGCCCGGGATCAGCGGACCCGGTCGTAGCGGAAATTGTCGGCGTAGGCGCGCAGCTTCAGCGCGGGCGCCTGCGGCGCGGCGACGGCGTAGTCGATGCCCATGCGGCGGGCATAGGCCTCCGCCTCCTCGAGGGTCTCGAAGCCCAGCTGCACCTGCCCCGCGGTGTCGGACGAGCCGGACCAGCCCATCAGCGGGTCGGGCCGCTTGGCCGCGGAGGGCTCGAACTCGAGGATCCACGCCTTGGTCTTCGCCTTGCCGGACTGCATGGCGGTGCGGGAGGGCTTGTAGATGCGGGCCTGCGGGGCCATGGCTGCTCCGTTCATCGGTCTGTCGGTCGCCCGGCCCTGCGCGCCGGGCGCCATCGCGCCAGCGGCTGGTCGGAGCGGCGGGATTCGAACTCGCGACATCCAGCTCCCAAAGCTGGCGCTCTACCAGGCTGAGCTACGCTCCGACTGTCCTGGCCGGACGGCGCGACGGGTATAGGCGATGCCGCGGCCCCCCGCAAGAATCCGCCGGTCGCGGCCTCAGGGCACCGCGTTGCGGAAGATCGCGTGGCGGACGACGTCGCCGGCCTTGAGGCCGAGCCGCGCGGCCGTCCCGCCATTGAGCTCCAGCACTCCGCGCACCGGCCCGTCGGAGTGGATGGAGGTCTCGTCGAAGGGCACGGCGCGCGCGTGGATGTTCACGACGCGCCCGTCGCGGTCGATGAACAGCATGTCGAGCGGGATGCGGGTGTTGCGCATCCACATCGCCACCGGCTGGTCCTGCTTGAAGTCGAAGACCATGCCGTGGTCGGCGGGCATCGAATCGCGATGCATCAGCCCGAGCGCGCGGCGCTGGTCGTTGTCCGCGACCTCGACCGTGAAGCGGTGGGTCCGCCCCGAGGCGCTCTCGATCACGAGGCTCGAGCGCGGGAAGTCGGTGGCGCGCTGCCCTGTCTGCGCCCCGGCATGGCGGGCGGACAGGGCGGCTGCGGCGAGGAGCGGAAGGACGAGGCGGCGGCGCATGGCGGGACCATGCCCGCCCCGCCCCTCAGGGTTCAAGCACCGCGCGGGCCGCGGCGCGGAGCTCGTCGCGCACCGCCCCCTCGCGCGGCGGGTCGTCGAGCGTGGAGAACCAGTGCTCGGGCCTCGGCTCCGAGCGGCGACGGTTCCAGTGCAGCCCGCGCAGCACCTGCTCCGCGTCCGGCGGCAGGCGCCCCGGCGCCTCCAGCCCGTTCAGCGTCCCCCAGATCCCGGTCCAGCAGCGCGCGACGCTCCACGGGTTGTAGCCGCCACCGCCCAGGACGAGCACGCGCCCGCAGGCCCCCGCGAGCGCAGCGACGGCGCGGCGATAGGCCCGGTTCGACAGGGACAGCCCGCTCATGGGGTCGTCGGCCAGCGCGTCGGCGCCGCATTGCAGGACCAGCGCCTCCGGCCGGAAGCGCTGCAGCAGCGGCAGGACGGCCTCCTCGATGAGGAAGGCGAGCTCGCTGTCGTTGAAGCCCGCGGGCACCGGCAGGTTGCGCGCCGAGCCGCCCGCGCGGTCGTGGAGGCGGCCCGTGTGCGGCCAGCGCCCGTCCTCGTGGATGGAGATGGCAAGCACGCGGGGCTCGCTCGCGAAGGCCATCTCGACGCCGTCGCCGTGATGGGCGTCGAGGTCGACATAGGCGACCCGCGCGATCCCGCGGTCTAGGAACTCGAGGATCCCCAGGACCGGGTCGTTGAAGTAGCAGAAGCCCGAGGCGCGGTCGCGCAGCCCGTGATGCGTGCCGCCGGCGGGAACGTGCACGGCGCCCTCGCGCGCGCAGAGGATCTGCGCCGCGCGGATCGTGCCGCCGCAGGACGTCGCCGGGCGCCTGAACACCTCGCCGAAGACCGGGTTGCCGTTGCGCCCGATGTTCCAGCGCGCGCTCGACTCCGGGTCGATGCGCTGCGCGCGCTCGGCCTCGGCGACCGCGGCGACATAGGCGGGGTCGTGGAAGCGCGCGAGCTGCGCGGGCGTGGCGACCGGGCTGTCGAGATAGGCATGGTCGGGCAGCCAGCCCAGCGCGCGGCACAGGTCCATCACCGCGCTCACCCGCGGGATGCCGAGCGGATGCGTCGCGCCGTAGCGCGAGGCCCGGTAGATCTCGCTGCCGACGAAGAGCGGCGGAGGAACCATGGCCGCGGTCGCCTCAGCCGTGCGGCCCGTCCTCGCGGGCCTCGGCCTGCTGCGCCCACATGCGCGCATAGGTGCCGCCGCGCGCGAGCAGCGCCGCATGGTCGCCGCGCTCGGCGACCACGCCGTCCTGCAGCACCACGATCTCGTCGGCGTCGACGACGGTGGAGAGGCGATGCGCGATCGTCAGCGTGGTGACGTCGCGCGAGATCTGGCGCAGCGACTCCTGGATCGCGCGCTCGGTGCGGGTGTCGAGCGCCGAGGTCGCCTCGTCGAAGATCAGCACCCGCGGCCGCTTGAGGATGGTGCGCGCGATCGCCACGCGCTGGCGCTCGCCGCCCGACAGCTTCAGCCCGCGCTCGCCCACCCGCGTCTGGTAGCCGTCCGGCAGCGAGGCGACGAAGTCGTGGATGCGCGCGAGACGCGCGGCCTCCTCGACCTCCGCCGGCGTCGCGCTCGGGCGGCCATAGGCGATGTTGTAGTAGACCGTGTCGTTGAACAGCACCGTGTCCTGCGGGACGATGCCGATGGCGGCGCGCAGGGAGTCCTGCGAGACCTCGCGCAGGTCCTGCCCGTCGACGCGGATGGCGCCGCCGCCGACGTCGTAGAAGCGGAACATCAGCCGCGCGATCGTCGACTTGCCCGCCCCGCTCGGCCCGACGATGGCCAGCGTCCTGCCCGCCGGGACGCGCAGGCTCACGCCGCGCAGGATCTCGCGCCGCTCGTCGTAGCCGAAGCGCACGTCGTCGAAGACGACCTCGCCGCCACCCGGCGCGAGCGGCCGCGCGCCGGGCGCGTCGCGCACCTCCACCTCGACGCCGAGGAGCCTGAACATCTGGCCGAGGTCGGTCAGGGCCTGGCGCAGTTCGCGGTACATCATCCCGAGGAAGTTGAGCGGCAGGTAGAGCTGGATCAGGTAGGCGTTGACCATCACGAAGTCGCCGACGGTCATCTCGCCGCGCGCGACGCCCGAGCCGGCCAGCAGCATGACCAGCGTCACGCCGACCGCGATGATCGCGGCCTGCCCGATGTTGAGGATGGACAGCGTGTTCGCGCTCCACACCGCCGCGCGCTCGTAGGCGGTCAGCGATGCGTCGAAGCGGCGCGCCTCGTGCGCCTCGTTGCCGAAGTACTTCACCGTCTCGTAGTTGAGCAGGCTGTCGACGGCCTTGGCGTTGGCCTCGCTCTCCGCCTCGAGCATGCGGCGCCGGTAGACGAGGCGCCATTGCGTCACCGCCAGCGTCCACGCCGTGTAGGCGGAGATCGTCAGGAACGTGGTCGCCGCGAAGCGCCAGTCGTAGAGCCACCACAGCACCAGGCTCACGAGCAGGATCTCGAGCACGGTCGGCGCGACCTGGAAGACCAGGTAGTAGACGAGGTTCTCCACCGCGTTGATGCCGCGCTCGATCGCCCGCGACAGGCCGCCCGTCTGGCGGTCGAGGTGGAAGCGCAGGCTCAGCCGGTGCAGGTGGCGGAACGTCTCCAGCGCGAGGCGGTGGACGCCATGCTGCGCCACCGGGTCGAAGACCATGGTGCGCAGCTCCTGCATGGTCGAGGACAGGATGCGCGTCGCGCCATAGGCGAGGATGAGCCCGACCGGCAGCGCGATCGCCGCGTCGCGCGGGCCGAGCGCGTCGACCGCCTGCTTGTAGAAGACCGGGACGAAGAGCGTCGCCGCCTTCGCGCCCAGCAGCAGGGCAAGGGCCAGGAAGATCCGCACCCGGAGCGCCAGCCCCTGCTCGCGCCAGAGATAGGGCGCGAGGTGGGCGACGACCGCGAACGTGGAAGGAGGCTGCCGGGACGCGCCGGTCGAAGCGGGCATGGATGCACCTTGGGTGGCGGGCGCTTGCAGGCGCGGCCTGCGCAAAATAGGTTCGGACGCAGACTACACGAACCCCCGGGAGACGCCGATGATCGAACGCCGTGAATTCCTCCGCGCAGGCCTTCTGGGCGGCGCTTCGCTGGGCATCCTTGGCGCGGCCTCCGCCCCCGCCTCCGCCCAGGCGATCGAGCAGCTGCAGATGTTCATCCCCGCCGCGCCCGGCGGTGGCTGGGACCAGACCGGCCGCTCGCTCGAGCAGGCGATGAAGGCCGCGAACCTGATCAAGTCCGCGCAGATCACCAACAAGGGCGGCGCCGGCGGCGTCGTCGGCCTGCCGGAGTTCCTGAACCAGTGGAGGGGCCGCCCGAACGCGATCATGGTCGCGGGCCTCGTGATGGTCGGCTCGATCATCACCAACAAGGCGCCGGTCTCGCTGCTCTCGACCGTGCCGCTCGCGCGCCTCACCGAGGAGTACCAGGTCGTCGTCGCGCCGGCGAACTCGCCCTTCAAGGACCTCAGGGACTTCGCGGCGGCGCTCAAGGCCGACCCGGCCAAGGTCCCCATCGCCGGCGGCTCGGCGGGCGGCACCGACCACATCACGGCCGGCCTGATCGCCAAGGCCGTCGGCACCGACGCGCGGCGCGTCGCCTACGTGGCGAACGCGGGCGGCGGACCGGCCGCGGCGATGATCATCGGCGGCCAGGTCGCGGCAGGCGTCTCCGGCCTCGGCGAGTTCGCCGAGAACATCAAGGCCGGGAAGATGAAGGCGCTGGGCGTGTCCTCGGACAAGCGCATCGCCGGCGTCGACATCCCGACCTTCAAGGAGCAGGGCGTCGACGTGTCGATCGCCAACTGGCGCGGCGTCTTCGCCCCGCCGGGCGTGACCGACGCGCAGCGCAAGGCGATGATCGACCTGGTCGAGGCGACCGTGAAGTCCGCCGCCTGGCAGGAGATCCTCGCCAAGCAGGACTGGGCGAACGTGCTCCTGACCGGCGACGCCTTCGGCGCGTACCTGCAGGAGGAGTTCAAGCGCACGGAGGCCGTGCTCAAGGACCTCGGCCTCGCCTGACGGACGGCTGGGACGCGGCAGGCGGTCCGCGCGGGGCCGGGCATCGCGACAGGCGGGCCCGGCCCTTTCTCTTGCGGGGGGAGGACGGGATGGAACGTCGGCAGGGCGAGGTGAAGGTGGCGGTCGCCATGCTCGCGCTCGCGGGCATCGTGATCTGGCAGGCGGGGACGATCCCCTCGCCGCTCTATGCCCAGCTTGGCCCGCGCGTGGCGCCGTACATCGTCGGCACTGGCCTCGGCATCCTCGGCGCCGGCCTCCTCCTCGCCGCGCTCTCCGGGCGCTGGCGCGCCGAGCCGGAGGAAGACGGCGCGCCCGACCTCCCCGCCCTCTGCTGGATCGGCGCCGGCCTCGCCATGAATGTCCTGCTGATCCAGCCGCTCGGCTTCGTCGTCGCCTCGACGCTCCTCTTCGCGTTCGTCGCGCGCGGCTTCGGCTCGACGCGCTGGGCCCGCAACGCGGCGATCGGCTTCGCGATCGCCCTGCTGGCCTATCTCGGCTTCGACAGGCTGCTCGGCATCCGCGTGGGCGCCGGCATCCTCGAGGGAGTGCTCTGACATGGACGCGCTCTCCGGCCTCGCGCAGGGCTTTGCCGTCGCGCTGACCCCGATCAACCTCTTCTGGTGCCTGCTCGGCACCACGCTCGGCACGGCGATCGGCGTGCTGCCCGGGCTCGGCCCGGCGGTCACGATCGCGCTGCTGCTGCCGATCACGTTCAAGGTCGACGCCACCGCCGCCTTCATCATGTTCGCCGGCATCTACTACGGCGCGATGTATGGCGGCTCGACGACCTCCATCCTGGTCAACACGCCGGGCGAGAGCGCGACGATCGTGACCGCGATGGAGGGCAACAAGATGGCCCGGCGCGGCCGCGGCGCCCAGGCGCTGGCCACCGCCGCGATCGGCTCCTTCGTCGCGGGCACGATCGGCACGCTCGGGCTCGCCTTCCTGGGCCCCGTGGTGGTCGACCTCGCGCTGAGGTTCGGGCCAGCCGAGTATTTCTCGCTGATGGTGCTCGCCTTCGTCACCGTCTCCGCCGTCCTCGGCAACTCCGCGCTGCGCGGCCTCGCCTCGCTCTTCCTCGGCCTCTTCCTCGGGCTCGTCGGCGTCGACAACCAGACGAGCCAGGCGCGCCTGACCTTCGGGGTCATGGAACTGCTCGACGGCATCGACGTCATCCAGGTGGCCGTCGGCCTCTTCGCCGTGGGCGAGACGCTCTGGCTCTGCGCGCGGTACAGGAACGCGAAGGACGAGGTCCTCGCGCTGAGCGGCTCGCTTTGGATGAGCGCGCAGGACTGGGCGCGATCCTGGAAGGCATGGATCCGCGGCGCGCTGATCGGCTTCCCGATCGGCGCCCTGCCCGCCGGCGGCGCGGAGGTCCCGACCTTCCTGTCCTACTACGCGGAGAAGCGCCTCTCCCGGCACCCGGAGGAATTCGGCAAGGGCGCGATCGAGGGCGTGGCCGGCCCGGAGGCCGCGAACAACGCCTCGGCCGCGGGGGTGCTCGTGCCGATGCTGACGCTGGGCCTGCCGACCTCGGCGACCGCGGCCATCATGCTCTCGGCGTTCCAGAGCTACGGCATCCAGCCGGGCCCCATGCTGATGCAGAACCAGCCCGCGCTGGTCTGGGGCCTGATCGCGAGCCTGTTCATCGGCAACGCGATGCTGCTCGTGCTCAACCTGCCGCTCGTCGGGCTCTGGGTCAGGCTGCTGCGCATACCCGCGCCGATGCTCTACGCGGGCATCCTCGTCTTCGCGACGATCGGGGCCTACAACAAGTCGCAGTCGCCGCTCGACATCGTGATCCTCTACGCGATCGGCGTGCTCGGCTACGCGATGCGCCGCTACGACTTCCCGACCGCGCCGGTGATCATCGGCATGATCCTCGGGCCCTTCGCGGAGCAGGCGCTGCGCCAGGCGCTGACGATCAGCGCGGGCGACTGGACGACGCTGGTCACGCGGCCGATCTCGGCCTCGATCCTGGTCGTGGCGCTGCTCGCGGTGGCGGGCCCGAGCCTCTGGAGGCTGGCGCGCCCGCCGCGCTGATCAGGCCACGGCGCGGCGCAGGCGCTGCGCCGCGAGCATCGCCGCGGCGAGCGCGAGGCCACCCGCCTTGACCCAGGCGACGTGCTCGGGCCGCAGCGCCGCGGAGGCGGCGTCGACGATGCTCGGGAAGAGCAGCGCCACGCCGGCAAGGAAGCCGATGGCGCGGATCCAGGCCGGCGCGCGGCCGAAGAGCCAGCCCTGCGCCGCGACCGCGAAGCCGACGATGCCGACCGCGGTCGTGAAGGTCACCCAGAGTATGTCCATCCAGTCTCCGCCCTTCGGGACGGAGAGGAGCAGGCCCGCGCCCAGCGGGTCGAGCACGAAGACGAAGGGCACGAGGAATGCCGGCATCGTGTACTTCCAGCTCTCCAGCGTCGTCGCGTAGGGGTTGCCGCCGGTGATCGCCGCGGCGGCGAAGGGCGAGAGCGCGGTGGGCGGCGAAACCTCCGAGAGCACGGCGTAGTAGAAGATGAACATGTGCGCGGCGAAGTCCGGCACGCCGAGCTTGACCAGCGCCGGCGCGGCGATCACCGCGCAGATGATGTAGCTGGCGGTCACCGGCACCGCGAGGCCGACGATCCAGACGATCAGCGCGGTGTAGACCGCGGTCAGCACGACGCTGCCGCCCGCATAGGCGATCGCGATCGAGCTGAACTTGAGGCCGAGGCCCGTCAGCGTCACGACGCCGACGATGATGCCGGCGGCCGCGCAGGTCGCGGCGGTGCCGAGCACGCCGATCGTGCCGTTGGCCAGAGCGTCGGCGAGCTTGCGCGGGGTCAGCGCGGTCTCGCGCGACAGGTAGCTCACCAGCACCGCGAGCACCGTCGCGTAGAACACCGAGAGGACGGGCGAGTAGCCGAGCACCATCAGCACGACGACGGAGACGAGCGAGGTGAAGTGGAAGCCCTGCCTCCTCGTCAGCTGCCAGAGCGTCTCGGTCCGGCCGAGGTCCACCTTCGAGATGGCGAAGCGGCCGGCATCCATCTCCACCATCACGAGCAGCGTGAAGTAGTAGAGGATGGTCGGGACCAGGGCCATGCGGATGACGTCGAGGTACGAGATCTTCAGGAACTCGGCGATCAGGAAGGCGGCGGCGCCCAGGACGGGCGGCGAGATGATCGCGCCCAGGCCGCCGGCCGCGAGCAGCCCGCCCGCGGCGTTGCGGCCATAGCCCGCCTTCTCGAGCAGCGGGTAGGCGACCGAGCCGATCGTCACCGTGGTCGCGACCCCGGAACCGGACGGCCCGCCGAGCAGGAAGGACGAGAGCACGATGGCGCGGCCGGCGCTGTTCGCCTGCCCGCCCATCGCGCGGAAGGAGAAGTCGATGAAGAACTTCCCCGCGCCGGAGGCCTGCAGGATCGCGCCGAAGATCGTGAACAGCACGATCAGGCTCGAGGACACGTCGACGGCGGTGCCGAAGATCCCCTCGAGCGTCATGTAGAGATGCCCGACGATGCGCTCGGCGTCGTAGCCGCGATGCGTCCAGGGCGGCGGCAGGTAAGGCCCCCAGAACGCATAGGCGATGAAGACCAGGCCGAGCGCCGGCATGATCCAGCCGGTCGTGCGCCGCGTCGCCTCCAGCACCAGCAGGATGAAGAGCGCGCCGACCAGCATGTCGTCGCGGGTCGGCAGGCTCGCGCGGTCGCCGAAATCCTCGCCGCCGACGATCATGTACCCGACGGTGAGGATCGAGCCCGCGACGGCGAGGAGGTCCCACCAGCGTATGCCGTCGCGGAAGCGCGCCGCGACCGGGAACAGCAGGAAGACCAGCACCATGACGAGCCCGACATGGACAGGCCGCAGGACCTGGGTCGCGACGATGTCGTAGGCCGCGTAGAGGTGGAAGAGCGTGCTGCCGATCGCCAGCGCCATCACGCCATGGCCGATCCAGCCGCGCAGGCGGTTCGCCGCGCCCTCTTCCTGCGCGACGAACTCCTCCGCCTTGCGGAGCTTGCCCTCGTCCACGCCAGCCTGCGGCTTCGTCTCGCTCATGGCCTCGTCCCCCGGATCGGTCGCGGATGCGCCCGTGAAAGCATCGCGGCGCGCCCGCCTTCCGGCAAGCGCGCCGCTCCAGGCGCTCCGCTGCGGGCGTCCCTTGCTCAGCTGCCGAGCTTGACCCCGCGCTCGGCGAAGTAGCGCACGGCGCCCGGATGGAACGGCACCGGCGAGTTCTCGCGCTTCTGGTTGGGCAGCGCGACGCTGCGCGCCTCGGCGTGGACCGTCGCCCATTCCGCGGTGTTCTCGAAGATCACCTTGGTGATGCGGTAGGCGACGTCCTCGGGCATGCCCTCGTGGACGACGAGGATGTTCCAGACGTCGGCGTTGGGGTTGTCCTTGTCCTGGCCCGGATAGGTGCCCGCGGGGATCGCGCCCTTGGAGTAGAGGTCGCCCCACTTGGCGTTCATCGCGTCGACATGCTCGGCGTGGTCGACCATGCGGATCTTGACGCCAGGCGTCGCGGCAAGGTCGGTCACGGCCGCGGTCGGAAGGCCGCCCACCCAGAGATAGGCGTCGATCTTGCGGTCCTTCAGCGCGTTGGTGGATTCGGCGACCCCGAGGCGCTCGCGCTTGATGTCCTTGTCCTTGTCGATGCCCGCCGCCTCGAGGAGGCGGAAGCCCATGACCTCGGTCGCGCTGCCCGGCGAGCCGGTCGAGACGCGCTTGCCCTTGAGGTCCTTCATCGTCGCGATGCCGGTGCCATCGACGGTCACGACATGCATGCGGTTCGGGTAGAGGACGGCCAGCGCTCGGTTGGGCACGGGCGAGCCCTTGAACTTGTCCTCGCCCTTGGCGGCGTCGAGGCTGGCATCGGCCATCGTGAAGCCGATGTCCGCCTTGCGCGCGCCGATGAGCTTGAGGTTGTCGACCGAGCCGCCGGTGACCTCGGAGGTCGCCTGCCAGCCGGGGACGTGCTTGGCGAGCATGTTCGCGAGCCCGCCGCCGAGCGGGTAGTAGACGCCGCCGGTGCCGCCGGTGACGATCGAGAGGGTGCGCCTCTCCTGGGCGCTGAGGCCGGAGAGCGGCGCGAGCGACAGCATGGCCGCGCCCTGGATGAGCCTGCGACGATCGAGCATTGCGTGATCTCCCTTGTTCTCGGGCGCTCCTAGGGTCGGAGCGCCCCGGTTCTATGCCAGCACTTAGGGGAAGCCCCCCGCGCCGGCAAGTTTCATTTCCGGCCGGCGGAGGCGAGGTATTCCTCCACCATCCGGGTGGCCCCGGAGATCAGGCCGAGCTTCTCGCCGCCAGCCACCCTGCCCTCGTTCACGCGGCCGCGTTCCTGCATCGCGAGCGCCTGGTCGGCGACCACGTCCGCGTCCTCGAGCGGCAGGACCAGCACGCCGGAATCGTCGGCGAGCACGACGTCGCCCGGCTTCACCGCCACGCCGCCGCAGGAGACGATGCTGTTGAGCGTGCCGCCGAGGTTGTAGATGCGCGTGGTGATCGGCGAGATGCCCTTGCACCACATCGGGAAGTCGCTCTCGCGGATCTCGGCCAGGTCCGTGCAGGCGCCGTCGACGACGCCCGCGACGGCGCGGGCCGCCTTTGCGGCCTTGGTGA
>Ga0209985_10002106_pt1 | contig 18518 bp, 14 predicted proteins | sample NOAtaG_FD_187305 | JGI IMG/M metagenome (GOLD analysis project Ga0209985, IMG submission 187305) | Freshwater lake microbial communities from Lake Erie, under a cyanobacterial bloom - NOAA_Erie_Diel6S_1000h metaG (SPAdes) (version 2) | ecosystem: Environmental > Aquatic > Freshwater > Lake ...
GCTTCGAGCGCCGATACCGCGGAGACCACGGTGCCGTCGACGGCGATTCCGCCGCCGCCCGACCCGCCTTGGGTCCGCGGCACGCTGAGCTGCTCCTTCAGCTTGGAGAGTTCCGCTCGCTTGGCGGCGAGTTCCGCGATCCGTTGCGAGGAGATGGCGGTGGGAGACGGTGTTTCCTGCCGCGCGAGCGCCGAGGTTGTGGCAAGCAGCGCGGTCGCGGTCAGGGTGGCAAGTCGGGTGCAAAGTCGGGTGCGAAGTCGGTTCATGGGAAGTCTGCCCTTTCAAAAGAGAAACCGCGCCAACGCAACCGATCCGTCAGAAGGGTTCAAGAAAAACAGAAAACTCGTCACCGGCCTTCACGCCGCCGGCGGATCGGTCCGCATGAACGGGGCGCATTTCGCGATGCGCGTGCCCGCCTTGAGCCCGCCCCAGCGCGCGGCCGCGACCATGCCGCCGGTGCCGACGCCGCCCGACCCGTACGCCGCGAGCACTTCCTCGCACTTCGCGGGCATGATCGGCGACAAGAGCACCGCCGCCGTGCGCACGCCTTCGGCGCACGCCGCGAGGATGCGCGCGACCTGCGGCAGGTTCGCGGGGTCCTTCGCCAGCTTGAACGGCGCCGTCTCGTTGATGAGGAGGTCGACCGCGCGCACGATCGAGAGCGCCGCATCGGCCGCCTCGGCCAACTCGAAGGCTTCGTAGTGCGCGAGCGTCTTCTTCGCGGTCGCGTCGGTGAACGCGCTCCAGCTCGGCGCGCCCGCCGCGCCCGAGACCGGCATCGACGCCGTCTCCGCCTCGGGCATCGCGCCGCCGAAGTACTTCTCGATCATCGAGCTCGTGCGGCTCGCGCAGTTCGCGAAGGTGTTCACGAGCTGCGCGGTGTAGATCTCGTGGAAGTGCTTGTCGCTGAAGTCCGCGTCCTGCGTGCCGAGCGGGCCCTGCGTCGTCATGTACCAGCGCCACGCGTCGACGCCGTACTTCGTGAAGAAGGTCTCGATCGTGGGAAGATCCACGAAGTTTCCGAGCGACTTCGACATCTTCTGGCCGTTGCGGATCCAGAACGAGTGCGCGTACACGCACTTCGGCATCGGAAGCCCGAGCGCCATCAGCATCGCGGGCCAGATCACCGCGTGGAACCAGAGGATCTCCTTGCCGATCACGTGGTACTCGGGCGGCCAGAACTTCGCGCGGTCCTTCGCAAGCGCGCCCTTGTCGTCGCCAAGCCCGAGCGCCGTCGCGTAGTTGAAGAGCGCGTCGATCCACACATAGATGACATGCTCGGGCGCATTCGGCATGGGAATGCCCCAGGTGAAGTTCGTGCGCGTGACGGGCACATCCTGCAGCCCATCGCGCAGGCGGCCGAGCACTTCGTTGAATCGCCCGGCAGGACGCACGAAGCCCGGGTTCGCCGCGAAGAACGCCTCGAGCTTCGACTGGTACGCGCTGAGCCGGAAGTAGTAGTTCTTCTCGGTCGCACGCACGAGCGGCTTGCCCGAGATCGGGCTCTTGTAGTCGAGCTCCTTCGCGCGCAGCTCGGTGATGTACTCCTCCTGGCCCTCGTCGTACCAGCCGTTGAACTCGCCGAGGTAGATGTCGCCCGACGCGAGGAGGCGCGTCACGAACGCCTGCACCTGCGACTCGTGGCGCGGCTCGGTCGTGCGGATGAAGTCGTCATTCGACAGGTTGAACGGCCCGAGCAGCTTGCGGAACTCGGCGGAGTTCTCGTCGGCGAGCGCCTGCGGCGTCATGCCGCGGTCCTTCGCGCTCTTCTCGACCTTCTGGCCGTGCTCGTCGGTGCCCGTCAGGAAGAACACATCGCGGCCGTCGAGCCGCATCGCGCGCGCCCAGACATCGCAGAGCGTCGTCGTGTACGCGCTCCCGATGTGGGGGCGGTCGTTCACGTAGTAGATGGGGGTCGTGATGTAGGCCGGACGGGCGGACGATTCGGACGAGGCGGACATGTCGAGGATCGTACAGAACTGCGGACAAACTCCGTCGGGAGGCGGGGCGGCGCGTAGGATGCAGTGGTGAACGGCGACGCAGACCCCGACAAGCGTGAGAGCGCGGCTGATCCTGCGAGGGATCAGGCGGCGGCCGCGCCTTCCAACGCGTCGACCAGCGCGTTGACCAACGATTCGCAGGACGAGGCCGGGCGCCGTTCAAGCGACACGAGCGTGCCCGCCATCGTGGCGACGGTCGCGCTCGTCGTGTTCTCGATCTTCATCGGCGTCTACGGACCACGCCTCGGCAATCGCCAGCAGGTGCCGGGCGGCACGACGCTCGTCGAGCTTGCGAGCGCGCTGAGCGCGCGGCACTCGGCCGAAGCGCTCGGGACCATCGAGCTTCTGCGCGACGAGCCCGCCAACCCCGAGACGATCCGCCGAGAAGCAAGCACACTGCTTGGCCGGCGCATCGAGCTGCCATCCCTGTCGAATCGCAGCCTCACCTGGCTTCGACTGACGCGTGTGCGCGTTCCGGGGGCTGCAGGGGTGCAGGTGCTTCTCCGCACCGGCCCGCGGTTCAATGCGGAGTTCGCGAGCCTGTTCATCCTGCGCGACGAGGATCGATTCACGGTCTTCGACGCCTACGGCCGCCCGCGGGCGCTGCCGGAGGGGGAAATGTTCTCGGTCGGCGTGTCGGGAGAATCGTCCGGTTCGGTGGTGCACATCTTCCGCAGCGGCGATCTGGTCTACGGCGCCGAGGCGACCGATCGAGAGGTGGCGGACGAACTGATCGCAGCCCTCCAGTCGATCGCGGCGGGTTTGCAGCAGGAATCCGACGGCTCGATCGCGGAACCCGAACCCGCGCGCTGAGCGGAGCGTTCAGGGGTTTCAGGCGGGAAAATCTTGCCTTTCCCGTCGGCATGCCGATACTTGAACCGAGTCCGTCCATTGGCGGCAGAGCCTCCCTGTCCCTTCTGCAACCAAGCCGATCATGCAATCCATCGCAGCCTCGAACCGTCCTCAATCGCTTCTGCTCGCCGGCATCGCCTCGCTGACGCTCGCCGTCGCGCAGGCGGGCTTCGCGCAGACGCAGATCCAGCCGAACCGCATCACGCCGAGCGGTCCCGCGGGCCGGCCAGCGGGACCGAACGCTCCGTCGACGGCGGCGGGTCGCGGCCAGTCGTTCGGCGACGGCAACGCGATGGGTGGACAGACCTTCCAGTGGTCGCGTACGAGCGGCGCCGGCAGGGCGATGGGGTCGGGCAACCTTCTCGATTCGAACACACAGGTCGGTGCGGGACGCGCGAACAACCAGTCGACGCCTGTCGACTACAACTCGCGCAATCTGCTGGTGACCGGCAACGTCGCGGGTGGACGCGGTTTCCGCGGCTCCGTTGGCTACACCGCCGACACAGACTTCCGCGGAACGACGGGATCCGACGCCACATTCAAGTTCGAGGCCGACAGCGCCTACTCGAACGTCGCGTTCAACAGTTCGTCGCTTTCGCGCGACCGCTTCCTCGTCGCGCAGGGGCTCGGCGCCTTCGAGTACCGTCGTGAATCGACGCCGATCGGCGTCGACGCGCAGCGCTCGGCGATGGATCAGCCCGACAGCCGGATGCGGCTCGACCGCGCGAACACCGCGATGGCGCTCGGTCGCCTCAACTACGAAGTGGGCGAGGACCGCACGGTTGCCACGGGCACGGGCGCGGCCGGAGAGCCGATTCGCTACATCGTGTCGCCGTTGCGCGGCCTGCAGACGGAACGCCTGACCGACCCGGTCGTGCGCTCGGGGCTCAGCCTCTACGAGCAGGCGCGCGCCCGCCAGGAGATCGCGGAAGGGCTCGCGAAGCCCGAGGACTTCCTGCCGCGCGCCCGTGCGATCGAGCGCGGCATGATGGACACGCAGGTGAGGCCCACCGACGTGGGTGAGCTTTCGCGCGTGCAGACGCAGGTGTTCTCGCAGGGCTATCTCGACATTCTCAAGAGCGTGGATTCGGCCGCGGCAAAGACCACCGGCGACGAGTCCGCGACGCTCGACCGCGTGAAGCGCGATCTCGACGAGATGGCGAAGCCGCGAGTTCCGGGAGCGATCGACCTCAAGAAGCTCGAGGAAGACCGCGAGCGCCGCGAACAGGAAGCCGCGACGAAGCAGCCGACTCCCGCGGAACAGACCGGCACCGCGCCTACGGAACAGCCCGCGGAAACGGGCGCAGGCGGCGTGAAGGCGACGGACCGCGAGGTCGAGCGCGAGGAAGACCGAGAGAAGATCCGCGGCAAGCTGATGACGGTCGACGAGATGGCGGAGGTCTTGCGCCACGGCAAGACCTTGAGCACGCTCAGCCGCGAGGACAAGCGGCGCGTCGACGAACTCGTGCGCCTCGGCGAGGCGGCGTTGAAGGCGGGCAACTACTTCGCCGCAGAGCGGCGCTTCCTCCAGGCGCAGGACTATCGCAGCGGCGATCCGCTGATCGAGGTCGGCATGGCGCACGCGCAGCTCGGCGCCGGGCTCTACCTCTCGGCGTCGCTGTCGCTTCGCAACCTCTTCAAGACGCATCCCGAGCTGATCGACACGAAGTACGACCGCGCGCTGCTGCCGGCGCCCGATCGTCTGGATTCCGCGCTCAAGCTCATCCGCGAGCGCGTCGGTGCCGGCGAGGACCGTCCGAACTACGGCTTCCTGCTCGCCTACATCGGTCACCAGACCGGCGACAAGGCGCTTGTCGAGGAGGGCCTCGGGTTCGTCAAGGGGAACGAGTCGCTCGACACCTACGGCGCGCTCCTGCGGGGCATCTGGCTTGGCGGCAAGTAACGCGGCGGCGCGCGCGGATTCGCTCTTCCACAGCACCTTCGGCGCGCGGTCGTCGCACTTCGGCTCGGCGAGCGGCCGTGTCAATCTGATCGGCGATCACATCGACTATGCGGGCGGAACGGTGCTGCCGATGGCGATCGACGCGCGCACGCATGTCGCCGCCGCGCGTGCAGCGCACGACATCGCGGTTTCCGAGTGGACCGAAGACGATGCGTGGCAGCGCTACGCGTTCGGAGTTCTCGCGGAGCTCCGCGAGCGTGGGCTCGACATTCCGCCGCTCGCGATCGCGGTCGCGAGCGATGTGCCGGTCGGCGCGGGCCTCTCGTCGAGCGCGGCCCTCGAGGTCGCGGTGGCGCGCGCGGCGCTCTCAGTCGCCGGCGCCGAGATTTCGCTGCGCGAAATTGCGCTTGCATGCCAGCGCGCCGAGCACCTCCATGCCGGTGTGCCGTGCGGCATCATGGACCAGTGGTGCGTGGCCCACGCAGCGCCCCGCGAGGCAATCGCGCTCGACTGTGCGGCGCTCGTGTCGCGCACGGTCGCGTTGCCGCCTGCGCTCCGCATCGAGATCGTCGACTCGGGTGTGCGGCACGCGCTGCGAGATGGCGGCTACGCGGCGCGGCGTGCGGATGTCGACGCGGCGGCGGAGGCGCTCGGCGTCGCGCATCTCGCGCGGCTTTCACGCGAGCGCTGGCGCGAGATCGACGCGCTGCCCGAGCGCATGGCGCGTCGCGCACGGCATGTCGTCACCGAGCACGCGCGGGTCGACGCCGCGATCGAGGCGCTTTCACGCGACGATCTCGCGCGTTTCGGCGCATTGCTCTCCGAGAGCCATGCATCCTTGCGCGACGACTTCGATGTGTCGGTGCCGGAGCTCGACGCACTCGTCGACGACGCGATGTCCCGCGGCGCACTCGGCGCACGCATGACCGGCGGCGGCTTCGGCGGCTGCGCAATCATCGCGTGGTAAAAAGGCGAGAGAACGACGAAGCGCCCCTCTTCCACCAGAGGGAGCGCCCGCCGGCGCGACCGCCTAAACGACGCGGCGACCGCTCAAACGACGCGGCGACCGCTCAGATATGCCCATGCAGGATGTGCTCGAGCATCTCCTGCCGCCCGCTTTCGACGGGCCACGAGGTCTGGTAGAGCGCGACCTTCTCGAGTTCCTCGAGCGAGGCAGCGCCGTCCTCGATGCGGCGACCGAGCTCGGAGTTCCAGCTCGCGTAGCGCTCCGCGACGAAGCGCGCGATGCGGCCATCGGCGCGGATCGCGGCGGCGGCCTTGAGTCCGCGCGCGAACGCATCCATGCCCGCGACATGCGCGTGGAAGAGATCGACGGGCTCGAAGCTCTCGCGGCGGCGCTTCGCATCGAAGTTCAGGCCGCCGGTGGTGAAGCCTCCGGCCGCGAGGATCTCGAGCATCATCTTCGTCGTGAGCCGCGGATCGGTCGGGAACTCGTCGGTATCCCAGCCGCAGTGATCGGTGCCGGAGTTCGCGTCGACCGAGCCGAGCACGCCGGCCGCGCGGCAGACGGCGAGCTCGTGCTCGACGGTGTGCCCCGCGAGCGTCGCGTGGTTCGTCTCGATGTTGAGCTTGAAGTAGGGAAGCAGCCCGAACTCGCGCAGGAACGCGAGGCACGCGGCGGCGTCGGAGTCGTACTGGTGCACGCTCGGCTCGCGCGGCTTCGGCTCGATGTAGAACTGCCCCTTGAAGCCGATCGCCTTCTTGTAGTCGACCACCATGTGGAGGAAGTGCGCGAGATGCTCGCGCTCGCGCTTGAGATCGGTGTTGAGGAGCGTGGCGTAGCCCTCGCGTCCACCCCAGAAGACATAGCCCTCGCCGCCAAGGCGATGCGTGACCTCGAGCGCCTTCTTCACCTGCGCGGCGGCGTGCGCGAAGACCTCGATGCGCGGGCTCGTCGCGGCACCCGATACATAGCGCGGATGCGCGAAGAGGCACGCGGTGCCCCAGAGGAGCTTCTTGCCGCTCGCCTGCTGCAGCGCCTCGAAGTGGCGCACGACCTCGTCGAGATCGGCGTTCGACTCGGCGAGCGTCGCTCGCTCGGGCGCGATGTCGCGGTCATGGAAGCAGTAGAAGTCGATGCGGCACTTGCGAAGGAACTCGAAGAACGCATCGGCGCGGCGGCGGCAGTTGTCGAGGCCGTCGGTGCCGTCGTCCCACGGCATGCGCGCGGTCGCGGCGCCGAACGGATCGGCGAGGCCGTTGCGCATCGTGTGCCAGTAGCAGGCCGCGAAGCGCAGTTGGTCGCGCTGGGTCTTTCCCTCGACGACCTCGTCGGGACGGTAGTGGCGGAAGCCGAGCGGAGCGGTCGAGTCGCGGTCGACGAACGGAACGGTCTCGATGTCGGGGAAAGCGTCCTGTGCCATGCGCGGAGCGTAACGCAGGGCGCGCGATGGCGAAACGAAGCCGCCCGTCCGGAAGGAGATTCGGACGGGCGGCTGGGTTGAACTTGGGGTCGTCGTTTCGCGCGGGAGTCGCTTCGCGTCGCACCCGCCAGAGGGAGCGCCTGCAGGCGCGACCGCTCAAACTCCTGTCACGAAACCATGTCGGTGTCGGTCTCGATGATGAGCGAATCCCAGGCGTCGAAGCACGCGTTGAAGTCGAGGGTCATGGTGTTGTAGAGGTCGCCCTGGACTGCGAGTCCCGAGCGGCGGATCGCGTTACCCCAGATCGCGGTGACGCCCCACACGCCTCCGCCGGCGATGTAGGACACATTGCGGCCGCTGAACGAGCCCGAGGTGCCGGGATTCGGCATCGTCTGGTCGAAGGCGATCGACTGCTGTCCGCCACCGAGGACGATTCGCTTGAGGCCGTTGTTCGAGGCGTTGGTGTGGACGATCTCGAAGCGGGTCCGGTCGGCGCCGAGGATCGTGGCGCGGATGAAGTAGGTGCTGCCGTTGGCCTGCGCGGTGGCGGCGCCGGTCACGACGAAGAGCGGAGTCTCGGTCGTCCCGTCGCACATGGTGACCTTCACCGGCAGGCTGGGGAACTGCGCCACCAGCGTGTTCTGCGTGACCGAGTTCACGACGCGGATGACGCCGCCAGCGACGACATTTCCGAGGAAACTGGCGGCCGAAGCGGTCTGGGTTGCGAGTGCGGCAGAGGCGATGGCGAGGCTGAGTGCGAGGCGGTTCATTGCATGGTTCCTTTCGATCCTGTCTTTGCGTGCGGGCGGGCGCTCCTTGTGTGTGTCCGTCCTTCAGAAGTGGTCCGCGCCGAAGACCTGTCTCTCTCAGTCCAGAGAAGAATTCCTCGAAATGCCTCTGCGGACCCCCTCCGGGCCTCGGCTAGACTCGCCTTCCCATGGCCGCCTGTCCGAACCTCGATCTCGCGCGGCAATTCGCGGGGAAGCCGGTGCTGGTGACCGGAGGCGCCGGGTTCATCGGTGGCCATCTCTGCAGGACGCTGGCGGAGGGCGGCGCGGAAGTCCGGGTGCTCGACGACTTTTCCTCGGGACGGCGGGGGTCGCTTCCGGCGACCGTCCAGGTGATCGAAGGCGATGTCGCCGACGAGACCGCCGTCCGCAGGGCGGCCTGCGGCTGCGCGCACATCTTCCACCTCGCGGCGCTGGTGAGCGTTCCGCTGAGCATCGAGCAGCCCGAACTGTGCTTCCGCACCAATGTCACGGGCACGCAGGTCGTGCTCGGCGCCGCGCTCGGCGAGGGGGTGCAGAGCGTGGTGCATGCCTCGAGCGCGTCGGTGTACGGCCGGCAGCCGAAGCTCCCGAGCAGCGAGGACGACGCGGTGCAGTGCGCGAGTCCGTACGCGAGCAGCAAGGCTGAAGGCGAGAGCCTGATCCGGATGTACGCCCGTCACCATGGCCTGCACTCGACGAGCCTGCGCCTCTTCAATGTCTTCGGCCCCGGCCAGGATCCGAAGGGAGCCTACTCGGCCGCGATCTCCGCGTTCGTGGACGCGGCGCGTGCCCGCCGCGCGCCCGTCGTGTACGGCGATGGCACGCAGACGCGAGACTTCGTGCCGATCGCGGAGGTCGTGCAGGCATTCCTGCGGGCGGCGCACGCAGGACCGTCCGCGGCAGGCGAGGTCTTCAATGTCGGCCTCGGCGAGCGGGTGACGATCCTCGAGGTGATCGACATGATCGCGGAGGCTTCGGGCTACCGTGCGACGCCGCAGTTCGCGCCGCGCCGCGCGGGCGATGTCGATCACTCGTGGGCGGACCTCGCCAAGATCCGCCGCGTGCTCGGCTACTCGCCGACCACCGGGCTCGCGCCCGCGCTTGCCGCGTTCGTACGCGGCGAGTGCGCCATGGCCGCGCGCGTGTGACCGTCAAGCGCAAAAGACGCACGGCGCCGCCTTCGGGAAAGGCAGCGCCGTGCAATGCGCGAGGGACCCGCAGGGTTTCGGGTTGCGGAAAGGGAGACTGGTTACGCGACGCGGCGGTGACGCGCGGCGACGGCGCTGAAGCGGTCGTTGCGGACCTTGCGCTCGGTCACGAGCTTCTCGAGCAGGTCGCTCGGGCTCGCTGCGCAGACATCGGCGCCGATCTCCTCGGCGAGGCCCGGGGCGCGGTTGAAGATGCCGCCGCCGACGACGATCTGCAGCTGGCCGTAGGCGCCGTTCTCGCGGATGCCGTCGATGAGCTCGCGGATGAAGGGCGCGTCCTTCGCGCTCGACGCGAAGAGGAGCAGCACATGCGGATCGCGCTGCGAGAGTTCCTCGCGGATCTCGTCGTTCGCGACGCCGCCGCCGGCGAAGGTGATCTCGTAGCCGTCGGCCTCGAGGAGATCGGCGACGAGCTGGCCCGCCAGCTCCTCCGACTCGTTCGGACCGCAGAACATGCAGATGCGCTGATTGCGCTCGTTGCGCTGCGTGTAGCGCGCCTGGCCCTGGTCGACGAGCATGCGCAGGATGCGCGTGGCGTACTGATGCGAGAGCTGCGTGATCTGGTCCTTGCGGTAGAGCGAGGTGACCATCTCGAGCACCGGCCAGAAGACATCCTTGGCGACCGTCTCGGGAGCGATGCCCGCCTCGTAGACGGTGTCGACGAGATTGCGCGCGGCGCGGCGCTCTCCGGAGACGAGGTGCGAGAAGAGCTGCTCGATGACGCGTTCGAAGTTCGGGGTGTTCTTCATGACGGATGGGGAGGATTCGTGCCGGCCCGCGCTGATCCACACGCTGCGGGTTTCGTTGAGCCTGTCGCCGGGATCCTCCCTGCGTCGCCGCGCACGATTGCTGCGGCGACCCTTCTTTCGGCACAGCCCGCTGCGCGCCGCAAGCATCGGGCGCGGGTGCCAATAACGACGGATAACGGGGTGGACGCAGCGTTCCCGTGGCGCAAGGCGGGGCGAAGTGCGCGCCGCGAGCCGCGCGTGTTTCTGCGAAAGTCCTTCGCATGAAGCCTGTCTGGATCGTTGCGATCGTCGCGTGTGTGGCGCAGCCTCTCGCCGGCCCGTGCGCGTGGGCGCAGTCCGATGCGAAGCCGAAGCCCAAGTTCGTGCAGTCCGTCGCGAAGGGCGCCGACATCGCGCGCGTCGCCGATGCGAAGGAAGGCGAGCGCATCATGGTCGACATCGCCGTCGGCTCGATCGAGTGCACGGTCGACGACAAGGCGACCGAGACGCGCGTCGCTGCGGAACTCAGCGTCGATGGCAAGGATGCGGCGGACGCGGAGCGCCGTGCGAAGCTGGTGAAGCTCTACGCCGAACGCGCGAGCGACGGCACGATCATCGTCAACGCCGTCTATCCCGGCGAGCGGTTGCCGTACGACTCGGTGAAGCTGACGGTCGTCGCTCCGCCGACGGCCGAGATCGTTCTCAAGAGCATGACGGGCAGCGTGCGCGCGAAAGGCACGACGGGGGATCTCCGTGCGCGGACGAACACGGGCTCCGTCGTCGTCGAGAATCACCGCGGCCCGCTCGATGTGCGCGCGACGGATGGCCGGATCGATGTGACGGGCGCGAACGAGTCGGTGCAGGCGATCACGACGAACGGCGCGATCAACCTCGCGCTCGCCGACGGCAACGACCAGCCCTTCAAGGTCGAGTCGCGCAACGGCGCGGTGCGCGTCGAGGTGGGCGCGGAGTTCGACGGCGTCGTGAACATGACGACGACCGGCGGCGCGATCTCGGTGGTCGATCCGGCGAAGCGCGCGCGGCTGTCGCAGCACTCCGAGACGCGGCTCGTCGCTGAACTCGGCGCGGCCGCGAGCCAGTGCGAGATCAAGACCTCGAATGGCTCCGTGACGCTGGTCGCCGCGCAGGCGCCTGCGAAGAAGCCCGAATAGCCGTGCTCAGCGCGGCTGCGGGTCGTCGGCGAGGCGCTTGTCGGCGTCGGCTACTTCCTTCGGACGAATCGCCTGCGACACGACGACGCCCGCGAGCATGAGCGCGGCGCCGGCATACTGCTGCAGCGTCGGCCGCTCGGCGAGGAACATGATGCCGCACAACATGCCGAACACGCTCTCGAGCGAGAGGATGAGCGCCGTGTGCGTGGGTGGCGCCTTGCGTTGCGCGATGACCTGCAGCGTGAACGCGACCGCGACGGGCAGCGCCGCGCCGTAGAGGATCGCCCACTTCGCCTCGACGACGCCCTCGATCGGCACGGTGCCGCGCGCGAGCGCGATCGAGAGCGCGCCGACGCCCGTGATGCCGAGCTGGATCAGCGACAGCCGGATCGGTTCCGCGTCCTTCGTGTAGCGACCGACCACGACGACATGCACGGCCCACAGCACCGCGCAGAGCAGCACCCAGAGGTCGCCCGGCGTCATGCGGTAGTCGTCGGTCATGCCGAGGAGAAGGAGCCCGACGCCCGCGAGCGCGACGCCCGTCCACACCGGCCAGCCGATGCGCTGCTTCGCGAAGAGGCCGAGGAACGGCACGAACACGACATAGAGGCTGGTGATGAACGCGCCGTTCGACGCGGTGGTGCCGCCGAGGCCGAACTGCTGCGCATTGGCGGCGGCAAGCATGACGAGGCCCGCGAAGACGCCGCCACGCAGCGTGGCGCGGCGCGAGGTCGCGCGGTCGACATGCGTCGGCCACGGCGCGAACGCGAGGAGCGGCAGCAACAGCAGCGTGCCGAGCGTGAAGCGCAGGCCTGTGAACGCGAAGGCGCCGAGATGCTCGCTGCCGAGCCGCTGTGCGACGAAGCCCGAGCCCCAGATGACGGCTGCGGTCAAGAGGAGAAGATCGGCGCGCAGCGTGGTGAGTTTCATCGTGTGAACTTCATCTCGTGAGCGTCATCGCTTCCACGCCGAGGCCGGCACGACCGCCTTCGCGTCCATGCCCGGGCCGCGCCACGACACGCGCAGGAGATCCTGGCCTGCATCCTCGAACATGAGGATCTCGACCGGATGCAGGCCCTTCTCGAGCGCGATCGCGCCCGACTTCTCGGTGGCGCTGTGCGGGCCGTCGTTGTCGACGACGACCGCGCCGTGCAGCTTCATGATGCTGCCGTCGTCCGAGTCGACGAAGAAGCGGTAGAGGCCGGTCTCGGGCACCTCGATGAATCCCGTGAAGACGAGGCCGAACTCCTCCTCGCGCGGCTTGACGGCGACGCTCGGTTCGGCGGCCACGCCTTCGGCGACAAGCGCACCTTCCGTGATCGCAGCGCACGCCTTGATGCCCTTCGACACGGTGAACGCGCGGTACCAGAGGCCGTCGTCGAGCTTGAACGGCTGCACCGCCGGCTTCGGATCGAGCGCCTCGAAGGTGCGCGACACGACGCGCGTGACGGGCTTGTCGTCGAGGAATCCGCGCGCCTTCACGGTCGAGGTTGCGGTGAGCGAAATCGCCGCACCCGCTGCGGGGCTTCCTGCGCCGGGATCGGAGCCATCGGTCGTGTAGCGGTAGACGACTCGGCCCTCCGGCTGCGCGACGCTGACAGTCATTCCGCCCGCGAACTTGTCGTCGGGCGCATGGATCACGGGAAGCTCGGCGACGGCGAGCGGCTCGGCGAGATCGAGCGCGACCACCGTGCACACCGCGTCGAGCGGCTCCTTCGGCAGATACATCACGAGCGTGTCGCCGCTGCGCGTGGTCGGCCAGAGGTTGCGCGTGCGCTGGCCGAGGATCTGCACCGCGCGGGGTTCACTGAGAAGCCCCGAGAGCTCGAGCGTGCCGTCGCTCGGCCAGTCGAACACATGGAGATAGAGCCGGTCGCTGCCGTCCTCGTTCTTCGCGCGCGTGATGCGGCCCCACGACGGCGGTTCGGGGAACGGATTCGCCTGCGTGCCGTAGATCGCGCGGCCGTTCACCTTCATCCACTCGCCCATCGCCTCGAGGCGCTCGACGCTCGGCGCCGGGATCTCGCCCTCGCCCGTCGGCCCGACATTCAGCAGGAAGTTGCCGCCCTTCGACGCGATGTCGACGAGCTTGCGGACGAGATCCGCGTCCGACTTCCAGTTGCCGTCGTTCTTCTTGTAGCCCCAGGTGTCGTTCATGGTCATGCAGGTCTCCCAGTCGACGCCGGCGCCGAGACCCGTTGCGGGGATCTGCTGCTCGGGCGTGCCGTAGTCGCCGCGGTAGTCGCCTTCGCGCGTGATGCCTTCCATGCCCGAGCGGCCCGTGTCGACGCGGTTGTTCACGATGATGTCCGGGTCGAGGCCGCGCACATAGTCGTAGAGCGCCTTGCCCTTCTCGTGCGTCCAGGTGCCTTCCCATTCGCCGTCGAACCAGAGGATGCCGACCTTGCCGTAGCGGCCCGTGACGAGCTCCTTGAGCTGCGCCTTCATGTACGCCTCGTAGCGCGCGTAGTCGGCGCCCTCGGACGAGCGCGTGTCCCACTCGCGGCGCGGGAGGTAGTCGGGGTGGTGCCAGTCCATGATCGAGTGGTAGAAGCACAGGCGGATGCCCGCTTCGGCGCACGCATCCGCGAGTTCCTTGAGCGGATCGCGCGGCGCGAACGGCGAGCCGCCGACATCCCACCCGGTGTGCTCCGAATCCCACAGGCAGAAGCCGTCGTGGTGCTTCGAGGTGATGACGATGTACTTCATGCCCGCGTTCTTCGCGATCTCGACCCAGCGCTTCGCGTCGAACTTCACGGGGTTGAACCGCTGCTGGAGCGGCGCGTAGTCCTCGACCGTGATGCGCGCGTTCGAGAGGATCCACTCGCCGATCCCGCGCACGGGCTTGCCGTTCCACTCGCCCGCGGCGACCGAGTAGAGGCCCCAGTGGATGAACATGCCGAACTTCGCGTCGCGGAACCACTCCATCCGCGCGTCGAACTCCTGGGGGGTCTCGTTGACGAGGTTGACGCCGCCGTAGCGGACGATTCCGTCGGCGGAGGGAGTCTTCTGCGTCGCGGCGCAGGCGGCGACGAGCGAGGCGGACGCGAGCAACCCGACGATCGAAAGAGCGCGGTTCGGCATGGCGCGGATGGTACTGCGCCTGCGCACGCGCTACCTTTCACGCATGTCGACCGCGAAGGACCTCGCCAAGACCGACCGACGCGTCTTCGTGACGGCGGACACGCACTTCCGCCACCGGGAGGCGCTCGAGATCTTCTCGCGGCCGTACGGCACGGTCGACGAGATGGACGCCGCGATCGTCGCGAAGATCAACGAGACGGTCGGTGCGAAGGACATCCTCGTCCACCTCGGCGACTTCATGGTGAAGGGCGGTGGTCGCGGCTGGGAGGAAGACGACCTGCGCCGCGCCGAGCGCCTGCGCGACGCGATCCAGTGCAAGCGGATCATCCTCGTGCGCGGCAACCACGATCCGAGCGGCGAGAAGCGCTTCGACGCGATGTTCGACGCGGTCGAGGACATCGTGTCCGGCCGCGGCATCGCGGGCGTCGACGAGCGCATCGTGATGTTCCACTATCCGATCGACCAGTGGCAGGGGCGTCCGAACGGCGGATTCCACCTGCATGGACATGTGCACGGCTTTGGCGCGCATCTCGCGCGGCGATTCGATGTCGGGATCGACGCGGTCGCCAACGCGATGCGTCCGCGGCTTCTCGTCGACCTTGTCGGGGAACTGCGCAAGGAAGCGCCGAGCGGATTCACACGCGTCTCGTGACCGGAGGCAGCATGTACTCACGAAAGCGTCTCGACATCGGATGGGATGACCTCGCGGCCGCCGCGATGCGGTCGATCTGGTCGCGATCGCCCGACGCCCTCGCGCACGACATCGAGTCGCGGCTCTCCGCGGACGGCCGCGAGGCGATCGCGTTTCTCTCGCTGCGAAGCGGTTTCGACCTGATGCTGCGCGAACTGGCGCTGCCGAAGGGAAGCGAGGTGATCGTCTCGGCGCTCACGATTCCCGACATGTGGACGCTGCTCGAGCACCACGGCCTGCGCGTCGTGCCCGTCGATGTCGACCCTGCCACGCTCGCGCCGACCGCGGCCGACATCGAGCGTCTCGTGACGCCCGCGACGCGCGCGGTGCTTGTCGCGCATCTGTTCGGAACGCGCGGCAGCCTCGACGGCATCGTGCGCGTGGCACGCGAACGCGGACTCCTGTTCTGGGAGGACTGCGCGCAGACCTTCGACTCGCCGACACCGTTCGGCGATGCCCGCGCCGATTGCTCGATGCTGAGCTTCGGGCCGATCAAGACGGCGACCGCGCTCGGCGGCGGCGCGCTGATCTTCCGCGACGCCGCGCTGGCGGCGAAGTGCCGCACTGCGCACGCGACCTATCCGCGCGCGTGCAGCCGCGCGTTCTTCAAGCGCGTCCTCAAGTATGTCGGCCTGAAGTTCATCAGCCTGCCGCTTCCGTACGCGTGCTTCGTGCGCTGGTGCCAGTGGCGCGGCCGCGACTACGACACCGTGATCCAGGCGTCGGTGCGCGGGTTTGCACGCGACGAACTGCTCGTGCGTCTGCGGCACCGGCCGTCGCGCGCGCTGCTTGCGCTGATGCTGCGCCGCATCGCGCAGGCCGACGGCGCGCGCGTGCGTGCCCGTAAGGCGGCGGGCGACGCGCTGATGCGCTCGGTCATGCAATCGCCCGAGGGCGCGCGCGAGGTGCCGGGTCACGCCGCGCCGTATCACGACCACTGGGTGTTCACCGTGCTGAGCGACGAGCCCGAGGCGTTGATCGCGAAGCTGCGCGCTGAGGGATTCGACGCGACGAGCGTCGCGACCATGCGCAGCGTGCCCGCGCCGGCAGATCGGCCTGAACTCTCGCCGCGTGCTGCTGAACGCATGCTTTCGCGGCTCGTGTATGTGCCGATGTATCCGGAGTTGCCGGCGCGGGCGCGTGCGAGGTTGGCGGACGCGCTGCGCTGATGCGCGTCACATGCAGGAGCCGAGGCTCGACAGGACCATGACATAGTCGATGCCGTTCGTGATGCCGTCGCAGTCGACATCGCCGTTCGGACCGCCCCAGCCTGCGAGCACGATGGCGACATCGTTGAGGTCGACCACGCCGTCGCCGTTCAGGTCGGCAGGGCACTCGAAGGCGGCAACGGCATGGGCGTAGCCGGCGGAGATCGTCGGAGCCGCGTTGAAGTCCGTCGGGACATCGAACTGCCCGGCGGAAGCATCGCCCCAGACATGGATCTTGTTGTTGGAGTCGAGCGCGATGGAGAAGAAGCCGCCGGCCGCGATGTCGACGATGTCGGCGAGCTGGGGCGGCACATTGCATTGCCCTGCGCTGTTGTCGCCCCATGCGGCGACCGTGCCGGCCTTGGTGATCGCAAGCGAGTGGATGAGGCCGGCGGAGATCTTCTTCGCCGTGACTTGAGGCGCGAGCGACTGTCCGTACGAGTTGTCGCCCCACGCATGGATCCTGCCGCCGACCGAGATCGCCAAGGTGTGGAATGCACCGCCCTCGACCTGCTGCGGGACGCCGAGTCCGGCGGGCGCGTTGCACTGGCCGCTGGTGTTGAGGCCCCACATCACGAGGCCGGTCGGCGTCGAAGCGATCGTGTGGAAGGCCCCTGCGGCGACATCGGTCACGCCGCCGAGGCCGGCCGGCACGGTGCACTGCTGGTAGCCGTTGGCTCCCCAGCAGATGACGACGCCGTTGAAATCGACCGCGACGCTGTGCTCGCCGCCTGCCGCGATGTCCATGGCGGGGGGAAGCCCGACGGGCACGCTCGCCTGTCCTGCGGCGTTGAAGCCGACCGCCGTGACATCGCCGCAACCCGTGAGAAGCAGGGTGTGCGCGAAGCCGCTGGAGGCCTTCCGCATGCGGCCGATGCCGGCCACGGAAGCCTGGCCCTGCGAGTCGTCTCCCCAGCCGATCGCCTGACCGTGCGCCGCGGTCCCCGCGAACAAGGTCGTCAGGACACACGAAACGAGCACCGAGGTGCGTGACTTGACCAGCATGTCTTCGAAGTGGCGCATGGATGTCTCCGGTTTTGCAGCGGCAAACCGAGCCCGCCGCCGCACGGCGGCAGGGCTGTCAGTTCGCCTTGACGCGGTGGAGGAGCGTCACATCCGCCGACCCGTACAGGCCGAGGGGGCAAATCCCGAGAATTGATGCCGAACGCGAATTCCGCGCCGCTATCCACGCCAAAGCGAGCCGCCGCAGCGGCGAGTGCTCAAACCAAGCGAGCCGCCGCAGCGGCGAGTGCTCAAACCAAGCGAGCCGCCGCAGCGGCGAGTGCTCAAACCAAGCGAGCCGCCGCAGCGGCGAGCGCTCAAATCACGCGAGCCGCCGCAGCGGCGAGCGCTCAAGCATGCACAGCGCGGCCTTCGGTCGCGAGCGCGGCCTCGTGCAGCGCCTCGTGCATGGTCGGGTGCGCGTGCACGGTCGAGATGATGTCCTCGATCGTCGCCTCGACGCGGCGGGCGAGGCCCATCTCGCCGATCAGCTCGCTCGCGTCCTCGCCGATGATGTGCGCGCCGAGGATCTCGCCGTAGGGCTCGCTCACGATGACCTTCACGAGGCCCTCGGTCGCGCCGACGGCGATCGCCTTGCCGTGGCCCTTGAACGCGTACTTGCCGACCTTGTACTTGAGGCCCTTCTCCTTCGCCTGCTTCTCCGTCATGCCGACCGACGCGATCTGCGGGTTGCAGTAGGTGCAGCCGGGGATCGACGAGTAGTCGACGCCGAGCGTGTGGTGGCCCATGAAGCGCTCGACGCACGCGGCGGCCTCTTCGCTCGCGATGTGGGCAAGCCACGGCGCGCCGATACAGTCGCCGACGGCGTAGACGCCGGGAACCGAGGTCTGGTAGGTCGGCTCCTTCTTGTCCTTGTAGTCGGTCCAGATGTGGTTCTTCTCGATCTTGAGGCCGAGCTTCTCGTCGAAGAGGCCCTCGTAGCGCGCCTTGACGCCGATGGCGACGAGGACGCATTCGGCCTCGATCGACTCGGTCTTGGTCTTGTCGGCGGCCTGCGCGAGGGTGACCTTCGCGCCGTTGGCGGTCTTGTCGATCGCGGTCGTCATCGTGCCGACCTTGAACTCCATGCCCTGCTTCGTGAACGCGCGCATCGCGGCGGCCGAGATGTCCTCGTCCTCGTTCGGCAGGATCCGGTCGAGCATCTCGACGACCGTGACCTTGGTGCCGAACGCGTTGAAGAAGTACGCGAACTCCATGCCGATCGCGCCCGAACCGATGATGACCATCGACTTCGGCTGCTTCGGGATGGTGAGCGCGTCGAAGCTCGAGAGGATCGTCTTGCCGTCGGACTTCGCGAACGGAAGCTCGTTCGGCGCGGCGCCCGTCGCGATCATGATCTTGTCGGCGGTGATCTCGGCGACCTTCTCGGCGCCACCCGAGCCGTGGTAGTAGTCGGCATCGGCCTTCGTCACCTGCACGCGGCAGGGGCCCGAGCTCGTCTTGCCGCTGAGCACCTTCGCGTGGCCCTCGACATGGTCGATCTTGTTCTTCTTGA
>Ga0209985_10002109_pt1 | contig 18514 bp, 22 predicted proteins | sample NOAtaG_FD_187305 | JGI IMG/M metagenome (GOLD analysis project Ga0209985, IMG submission 187305) | Freshwater lake microbial communities from Lake Erie, under a cyanobacterial bloom - NOAA_Erie_Diel6S_1000h metaG (SPAdes) (version 2) | ecosystem: Environmental > Aquatic > Freshwater > Lake ...
CAGCCAGTGGCCGGGCAGTGCCAGGTGCTGCTGTACGCTGCCCGCCACGAAGGGCTGCTGCGAGGCCGGCAGGCCCAGCGCCAGCACATCCCAGCCGATCATCTGCGCGCCCTGCTCGAGCGCCAGTTCGATGCGGTTGTGGGCGTTGCAGCCGCTGTAGGCAATGGCTTCCATCGGCAACCACTCCAGCCGCGCACCGGCCGCCAGCGCCAGCCGCACCTGCTGAACCTGCTGCAAGCCGGCCTCGCCTTCGCTGCGGTAATAGCGCGCCGCGCCGGGCGTGGTGATGACGACGTGCGTGCCCTCGCCCAGCGTGGCCTCGAGTTCGAGCCGGTCGCCACCGACGATGCCGCCCGGCGGATGCACCACGACGTGGTGGCAGATGCCCGGCCCTTCGGGGTACAGCCGCCGCAGCACGCGCAGCGGGCCCTCGTGCAGATCGTGCGCGCGCGTGGTGGGCGTGCCCGTGGACGTGTCGACCCAGTAGCGCAGCGCCAGGTGCGCGTGCCAGCCGGCCATCTTGCGATCAGGCCCCGTGCGTGCGCCAGAAGTCGCGGTGCAGCGCCGCGATCTCTTCTTCGACCTCGGGCACCGGGCCCACCACCTGCATCGGCTTCTGGCCGCGCGCGAACACCTCGCGGCAGGGCAGGTCGAGCGTCGGGTTCTCGGCGTGGTTGCCGGTCATGGCGAGCAGCCGCGATTCGCTCATGCCGTAGACCAGGTGGCCGATGTGCGACCAGTACTGCGTGCCCGCGCACATGGCGCAGGGCTCCACGGTGGTGACGAGCGTGCAGTCCCACAGCTGCGCGGCCTCGAAACGGTGCGCCGCCACACGCGCCAGCACCGCCTCGGCGTGGTTGACACCGTCGACATTGCCTTGCTCCAGCAGCACGGTCTCGCCGTCGCCTGCCACCAGCACCGCGCCGAACGGGTGCTTGCCCTTGGCCAGTGCGGCCTGCGCCACCGCGTTGGCGGCACGCAGGTGGCGCAGCGTCTGCTCGGGTGTCAAGGCCATCGCGACTTCAGTGGTTCTGCGAACCGCGGTGCGCCCAGCCGGTGGTGCGCCGCTCGATCCAGCTGAACAGCTCGTACATGGCCATGGCCATGGCGCCGATGGTGACCAGGCCCGCAAAGGCCAGCGGCATGCGCTGCTGGCTGCCGGCACTCTGCATCAGGTAGCCGATGCCGCTGTCGCCGGCCGTCATCTCGGCCAGCACGGTGCCCACGAAGGCCAGCGTGATGGCGATCTTCAGCGAGCCGTAGAAGTACGGCATCGAGCGCGGCAGGCCCACCTTCACGAGCACGTCCCAGCGCTTGGCGCCCAGCACGCGCAGCACGTCCTCGAGCTCGGGCTCCAGCGTCGCCAGGCCGGTGGCGATGTTCACGGTGATCGGGAAGAAGCTGATCAAGAAAGCCGTCAGCACGCCCGGCCCGATGCCGATGCCGAACCACACCACCAGGATGGGCACCACGGCCGCCTTGGGCACGGCGTTGAAGGCCACCATCAGCGGGTACAGCGCCGTGTAGGCCAACCGCGAGCTGCCGATCAGGAAGCCCAGCATCACGCCCACGACGATGCTGATGCCGAAGCCCACCATCGTGACCCAGAAGGTCTTCCAGGCCGCCTCGAGCAGCGGGCCCTTGAACTCGATGAACTGCTGGCCGATCTGCCAGGGGCTGGGAAAGATGAAGTCCGGGATGCTGAAGCCGGCCACGATGGCCTGCCACAGCAGCAGTGCGGCGGCCAGCACGATGAGGGGCGACCAGCGTTCACGTTCTTTGCTCACGACCATGATGCGCTCGGCTCCCTGTTATTGCGGCGCGGCCGCGCCGCTCTTGCCGATGGCGTTGCGGTGGGCCCCGATGTGGCCGCGCAGCTCGTGCACGATGTCGGTGAACTGCGGCGTGTAGGTCACTTCCAGGTCGCGCGGGCGCGGCAGTTCGATCTGCCGCTTGGCCACGAAGCGGCCCGGGCTGCGGCTCATGCAGTACACGGTGTCGGCCAGGAACACGCTCTCGCGCAGATCGTGCGTGACGAGGATGACGTTGAACTTCTGCGCCGCGTGCAGATCACGCAGCGCGCACCAGAGCTCCTCGCGCGTGAAGGCGTCGAGCGCACCGAAGGGCTCGTCGAGCAGCAGCATCTTGGGCTCGTGCACCAGCGCGCGGCAGATGCTGGCGCGCTGCTGCATGCCGCCACTCAGTTGCCACGGGAACTTGTCCTCGTAGCCGGCCAGGCCCACGCTCTGCAGCAGCTGCCGCGCCTTGGCCTCGAACTCCTTCTTCTTGGCCTTGAACTGGCTGCGGTAGGGCTCGACGATCTCCAGCGGCAGCATCACGTTCTGCACCGTCGTGCGCCAGGGCAGCAGGCTCGGCGCCTGGAAGGCCATGCCGGTGATCTTGAGCGGCCCGGTCACCGGCTGGCCGTCGATGACGACCGTGCCCTTGCTCGGCCGGCGCAGGCCGGTGGCCAGCTTCATGAAGGTGCTCTTGCCGCAACCCGAAGGGCCGACGATGGCGATGAACTCGCCTTCGGTCACCTGCAGGCTGATGTCCTCCACCGCGAACTGGCCCTGGGCGAGCAGCTCCTCGTTGTAGGCGAGCCAGACGTTCTTGAAGTCGACGAAGGCGCTCATGGGGTTGCACTCATGCGTAGGCACTCGGGGTCAAAGCCCTGCCGTTCATAGGGGCATGTATCGAACGGGTCGGAAGACAATCCGACGCATGGAATCTTCCAAGCACATCGGGTGGGGTTGGTTGCTGGTGGGCGTGCTGGGCAGCGGCGTGGCCTCGGCCTGGGCCACGAGCATGAACACGCTGACGCAGGAGCTGGCGGACACGCAGGCCTGGCGCGAGAAGGCCTACTGGCGCGTGGCGATGGCGCCGCACACCGAGCACTACCGGCCCAGCGCCGAGCACCAGAGCGTCTGGGCCGTGGCGCTGGAACGGCAGCGGCGCGACGGCTGGCTGGCCGGCGCTTCGCGCTTCTCCAACTCCTTCGGCCAGCCCAGCGCCTACGTCTACATCGGCCATCGCTTCGACGGGCTGCTCGGGCAGCGCAACCTCTACGGTCAGCTCAGCGCCGGGCTGCTGTACGGCTACCGCGGCCGCTTCGAGGACAAGGTGCCGCTCAACCACGACGGCTTCGCTCCCGGTGCGCTGGTCACCATCGGCAGCCAGCTCACCCGGCGCGCCGCCGTGGCCGCGCACTTGCTGGGCGATGCCGGCGTGATGCTGCAGTTGTCCTGGGACCTGCGCTGACGCATCCGCCAATTCGTCCACCCGCCCGCCGGCCCGGCTGATCAGCGCCGCACCGGCGGCAGGATGTTCAGTTCGGCCTTGGCCGGCAGCAGCGTGTCGGTCCACACCGCCGTGGGGTCGATGCGGGTGCGCGTGCCAAAGGCGTCCGACACCTGCGAGGCCATCAGCGCCAAGCGGCCCGGGTTGACGACACCGAAGCCCTCGGCGCGGGCGTCGGGGCTGGCCACGACAGCGTCGATGGCCATGCGCAGCCGGCGCTTCTCAAGATCGACGTTGATGATGCCGTCGCGCGCCTTCACGTACTCGATCGCGTCATCGGGCTTGGCGATCACTTCCTTGGCGCCCTTCAGGAAGGCGCTCAGGAAGGCCTTCACCGCGGCCGGGTTCTCCTTGATGAGCTTGGGGCTGGCGATGATGGCGTTGCCGTAGAGCTTCACGCCGTGCGCCGGGTAGGGCATGACGACGATGTCTTCGGTCTTGACGCCGCGCGCCTCGAGGTTGAGCAGGCTGGTGAAGCTGAAACCAGTGATGGCCTCGATGTCGCCGCGCACCAGCATGGTCTCGCGCAGCGGCGGGTCCATGCTCGTCCACTGCACGCCTGTGATGTTGTTGGCCTTGGCGAAGATCGGGAAGGCCTTGCGGCCGGCGTCGAAACCGGGTGCGCCGAGCTTCCTGCCGTTCAGATCAGACGGCTTGCTGATGCCGCTCTTCTTGAGCGCCAGCACGGCGGCCGGCGTGTTGTTGTAGACCATCATCACCGCCACCGGCTTGTTCGGTGCGTCGGGGTTGTTGGCGTGGAACTCCATCAGCGCCGCCATGTCGGCAAAGCCCATGTCGTAGGCGCCACCGGCCACGCGCGTGACGGTGCCACCGCTGCCGTTGCCGGCGTCGATGGTCACGTCCAGGCCCGCGGCCTTGTAGTAGCCCTTGGCCGTGCTGGCCAGGAAGAGCGCGGCCGGGCCTTCGAAGCGCCAGTCGAGCTGGAACTTGATCGGCGTCTGCGCCGAGGCCATCAACGGGGTGGCAAGCAGGCCGGCCAGGGCCAGGGTGGCGGCACGGCGGGTGATCGGGAACAAGGACATGGCAGGGCTCCGAACGGAAAGGCAGGCAACAGACAAGAAACTGCCGAACCATTCTGCAAGTTCCATGCTCAGTTGGAACTCCGTGCTTGCACCACGATGGGCGCTTCTGCGCCGACCTACCCCAGGCTGGTGCGCATGACGACCCTCAAGCGTGCAGGAGATCGAAGAGGGTGCGCGCAACCACCTGAGTGGCCCGCCGCAGGTCCGCCAGCTCCAGGTGCTCGTCGGCGCGCTTGGCGTTGCTCTCGAGCACCGTGCGCGGCCCGGCGCCGTAGATGACGGCCGGCACGCCGTGCTCGCCGTACAGGCGCACGTCGGTGTACAGCGGCGTGCCGCTCTCGGGAATGGGCTCGCCGAACACCGCCTGACCGTGGCGCTGGATGGCCGCCACCAGCGGCGCGTTGCCGGGCAAGGGCTTCAGCGCCCGGGCCAGCAGCAGCCGCTTGATCTCGACGCGCACGCCCGGCGACAAGGCCACGGCCGCCTCGATGAGCCCGCGCACCTCGGCCTCCACGGCCGCAGCGTCTTCTTCGGGGATCATGCGGCGATCGAGCTTGATCACCACCTTGCCGGGCACGACGTTGGTGTTGCTGCCGCCCTCGATGCGGCCGACATTGAGATACGGGTGGGTGATGCCCGCCACCTGGCTGTGCCGGGTGCGCAGCACGCGGTTGTGCTCGTACAGCGCGGTCAGCAGCCGGTTGGCGGCCTGCAGCGCATCGACGCCGGTGTGCGGGTAGGCGGCGTGCGAGGCCAGGCCGTGCAGCGTCACCTCGAGCTGCAGGCAGCCGTTGTGCGCCGTCACCACCTGGTAGCTGAAGCCGGCGGCGATGAGCAGGTCGGGCTTCGTGATCTGCTTGCTCAGCAGCCAGCCGGGGCCGAGTTCGCCGCCGAATTCTTCGTCGTAGGTGAAGTGCAGCTCGACGGCGCCCTGCTTCACGAGGCCCAGCGACTCGAGCGCGCGCAGGGCGTAGGTGTAACTGGCGAAATCGCTCTTGCTCACGGCCGCGGCGCGGCCGTAGAGCTTGCCGTCGGCCACCTCGCCGCCGTAGGGATCGTGGCGCCAGCCCTCGCCCGGCGGCACCACGTCGCCATGGGCGTTGAGTGCGATCACCGGCCCGCCCGCGCCGAAGCGGCGCCGCACCACGAGGTTGGTGATGCTGGCCATGCCTTGCGCCTGCACGTCAGCGGCCGGCACCGGGTGGCGCTCGGCCTGCAGGCCCATGGCCGCCAGCAGCTCGGCCGTGCGCTCGGCATGCCGCGCGTTGTCGCCGGGCGGCGTGTCGGTGGGCACGCGCACCAGCTCCTGCAGGAAGCGCACCTGCTCGTCGAAGTGGCTGTCGATCCAGGCGTCGAGCGCGGCGTAGGTCGGTGTCGTCATGGCGTATCGGTGGCGAGGTCTTCGAGCAGCCGCTGGAACGCGGCCACGCAGAGCTCGGTGTCGTCGGCGGTGATGGTCTCGAGCGGGTTGTGGCTGATGCCCGAGTTGCCACCGCGCATGAAGAGCATCGCCTGCGGCATGCGCTCGTGCAGCTTCATCGCGTCGTGGCCGGCGCCGCTGGGCATGCGGAACACCGGCAGGCCCAGGGCCTGCACCGCCCGCTCCCAGCGCGCCTGCCAGGCCGGGTGGCTGGGCGCGGCCGAGGCGGCCATCGTGGGCTCGAGCGTGAAGGCCAGGCCGCGGCGCTCGCAGATGCGCGCGAGCGCCGCCTTCACATCAGCCGCGAGCGCGTCGCGCGCGGCGTTGGTGGTGGCGCGCAGGTCGAGGCTGAAGCGGCAGCGGCCGGGCACGACGTTGATGCTGCCGGCGGGCACCTCGAGCTGGCCCACCGTGCCCACCACATCAGGCACCGAGCCGGCGCGCTGTTCCACAAACAGCACCAGCTCGGCCACGGCCGCCGCGGCATCGCGCCGGCGGTCCATGGGCGTGGTGCCGGCGTGGCTGGCCATGCCCTGCACCTCGCCGAGGTAGCGCACGCTGCCGTTGATGCTGGTGACCACGCCCAGCGGCAGATCCAGCTCGTTGAGCACGGGGCCCTGCTCGATGTGCACCTCGACGAAGCCCAGGTAGCGGGCGGGGTCGCGCTCGAGCGCGGCGATGGACTCCAGCGTGCCGGGCAGGCCCGCGGCCTGCATCGCCTCGCGCATCGTCACGCCATCGGCATCGCGCTGTTCGAGCCAGGCCGCATCGAAGCCGCCGACCAGCGCGCCGCTGGCCAAGAAGGTGGCCTTGTAGCGCTGGCCCTCTTCTTCGGAGAAAGCCACCACCTCCAGACCGAAGGGCAGCCGCCGGCCGGCGGCCGACAGCTCGCGCACCACCGCCATCGGCACCAGGATGCCCAGGCGGCCGTCGTACTTGCCGCCATTGCGCACGGTGTCGAAGTGGCTGCCGGTCATCAGGCGTTTCGCTTGGGCGTCGCTGCCGTGATAGACGCCGACGACGTTGCCGACGGCGTCGATCTCGACTTCGTCGAAGCCGCACTCCTTCATCCACCAGCGCAGGCGCTGGGCCACCGTGCGGTGGGCCTCGGTGAGGTAGGTCACCGTCAGCTGGCCCTTCTCGGCAAAGCCCGGGTCGCTGTGCACGGCCAGTTCCTTGGCCCAGTCCCAGACGCGACGGCCCTGCAGCGGCACGGCGCCGGGCTCGCCGGCAAAACGGTCGGCCAGGCGGATCTCGGCGATGCGGTGGATGTTGCGCAGGCACTCCGCGAACTCGAAGTCCGGGTGCCCGGCCAGCCGGCGCGCGAAGGTGGCGATGATCTCGGTGCGCGTGAGGCCCTCGCCGCGCGGGCCGCGCACGGCCAGGATGAAGGGCCAGCCGAACTTGGCGTTGTAGCCGGCGTTGAGCTGCTGCAGCTGCGCGAACTCGTCGGCCGAGCAGTGCGTGAGGCCGGAGCGCGTTTGCTCGTCGGTGCTCTCGGCCGTGAGCGACTTCGCCACCATCGCCTTGCCCGCCAGTTCGGGGTGGGCGCGGATGAGCCCGAGCTGCGCCTCGCGCCCGGCCTCGCGCACCGCCTGCACGAGTGCGTGCTTCAGCGCCGCCAGGCTGGCGTGGCCCGCGGCCGGGCGGGCGCGAAAGGCCGCCGCGGCGATCCAGGGCGAGTGCTCGTAGATGCCGTCGAGCAGCGCCACGAAGCCGGCTTCATCGGCGCTGCGGAGCTCGTGCAGGGTGGTCATGGCGCTCAGCTCCAGACGAAGGCCGTCGCGGCATCGAAGGGGTGCGTGGCGCGCCAGTGGCGCGCGATGTCGATGCGGCGGCAGATCCACACGTCCGGCCGCGACTGCACGTGGTCGAGAAAGCGCTGCAGCGCGCCGATGCGCCCGGGCTTGCCGAGCAGCCGGCAGTGCATGCCGATGCTCATCATCTTGGGCCGGTCTTCCCCCTCGGGGTTGCCCTCGGCGTAGAGCGCGTCGAAGCTGTCGCGCAGGTAGGTGAAGAAGTGCTCGCCGGTGTTGAAGCCCTGGGCCTGCACGCAGCGCATGTCGTTGGTGTCCAGCGAGTAGGGCACCACGAGGTGCGGCACACGCTCGCCGTCGGACTTCTGCACCTGCAGCCAGAACGGCAGGTCGTCGCCGTAGTAGTCGCTGTCGTAGTCGCAGCCGCCCTGCTCCACCACCAGGCGGCGCGTGTTGGGGCTGTCGCGGCCGGTGTACCAGCCGCCCGTCCAGGCCTCGCCGCAGAGCTCCTTCAGCTGCTGCGTGGCCTGCGCGATGTGCTTGCGCTCGGTGGCCTCGGGCATGTGCTGGTGGTGGATCCAGCGCAGGCCGTGGTTGGCGATCTCGTCGCCGCGCTTGACGAACACGTCCACCAGCTCGGGGTAGCGCTGCAGCGCCGAGACGACGCCGAACACGGTGAGCGGCAGGCCGCGGCTGTCGAACTCGCGCAGGATGCGCCAGACGCCGGCCCGCGAGCCGTACTCGTACATGCTCTCCATCGTCATGTGCCGGTTCTCGTAGGCCTGCGCCGTGACGAGTTCGGACAGGAAGGTCTCGCTGGTCGGGTCGCCGTGCAGCGGGTTGTTCTCGCCGCCTTCTTCGTAGTTCAGCACGAACTGCACGGCGATGCGGGCCGCGCCCGGCCAGCGGGCGTGCGGCGGGCGGCGGCCATGGCCGCGGAGGTCACGGGGGTACGGGGCGGGTGAGCTGGTCATCGGCGGGTCGGATCGGTTCATTGCCGGGACCGGATTGTCGGCCCAATACACTGGGGCTCGTTCCTTGCAAGCACGCGGCAAACACAAGACTCCACACCCATGGGCCATCTCAGCACCCACGTTCTCGACACCGCCCACGGCTGCCCCGCGGCCGGCATGGCCATCACGCTGCAGCGCGTGGCCGCCGACGGCAGCGCCACCACGGTGAAGCGCGTCGTGCTCAACGCCGACGGCCGCGCCGACGGCCGGCTGCTCGAAGGCGACACCATGGCCGTGGGCCGCTGGCGGCTGCTGTTCGAGGTGGCGCCCTACTTCCGTGCGCGCGGCGTGGTGCTGCCCGAGCCGCCGTTCATCGACACGGTGCAGCTCGACTTCGGCATCGCCGACGCCGCCGGCCACTATCACGTGCCCTTGCTCGTGAGCCCGTGGAGCCACAGCACCTACCGCGGCTCCTGAACCACCTTCGCCGATGGACCTGACCTACCTGCTCGACTGGGCCAACCTGCTGCTGCGCTGGGCCCACGTCATCGTGGCCATCGCCTGGATCGGCTCCAGCTTCTACTTCGTCTTCCTCGACTTCAGCCTCGTCAAGCCCAGCTCGCCCGAGCTCAAGGCCAAGGGCGTGGACGGCGAGCTGTGGGCCGTGCACGGTGGCGGCTTCTACAACCCGCAGAAGTACCTCGTGGCGCCGAAGACGCTGCCCGAGCACCTGCACTGGTTCTTCTGGGAGAGCTACAGCACCTGGCTCACGGGCTTCGCCCTGTTCACGGTGATGTACCTGTTCAACGCCGAGACCTTTCTCATCGACCGCAACGTGCACGCCTGGGGCGCGCCGTGGCACGCGGTGGCGGCGGCGCTGGCCTTCCTGGTGGTGTTCTGGCTGCTCTACGACGGCATCTGCAGGCTGCTCGGCGAACGCCAGAAGGGCCAGGTCGGCAGCGATCTCGGCGTCGGTGTGGCGGTGCTGCTGTTCGTGGTGGCGGCCTCGTGGCTGGCCTGCCAGCTGTTCGCCGGCCGCGCGGCCTTCCTGCTGGTGGGCGCGATGCTGGCCACGGCGATGAGCGCCAACGTCTTCTTCTGGATCATCCCCGGCCAGAAGACCGTGATCGCGCAGATGCGCGCCGGCCAGCCGGTGGAAGCCATCCACGGCCAGCGCGCCAAGCAGCGCAGCGTGCACAACACCTACTTCACGCTGCCGGTGCTGATCGCGATGCTGTCCAACCACTACGGCTGGCTCTACCAGGGCGCGTGGAACTGGGCCGTGCTGGTGGTGCTGATGCTGGCCGGCGCGCTGATACGCCACAGCTTCGTGGCGCGGCACAAGGCGCTCGTCAACGGCGTGCGCGTGCCCTGGGAGTACGCGGCCATCGGCACCGTGCTGCTGCTCGGGCTGGCCGTGGCACTGAAGCCGCCGCCGCGCGCGCCGGCAGCGGCCATCGCGACGCCGGCCACCTACGCCGAGCTGCGCGCCGTGCTCGACCAGCGCTGCGCCGTCTGCCACAACGCCGTGGTGGCGCAGAAGAACGTCGCGCTGCACACGCCCGAGCTGGTCAAGCAGCACGCGCAGGCCATCTACCAGCAGTCGGTGGTGCTCAAGCTGATGCCGCAGAACAACGCGACGCAGATCACCGAGGCCGAGCGCGAGCTGATCGGCCGCTGGTTCAAGGCCGGCGCGCCGGGGCCCTGAGGCACCTGCGCGGCGCGCGCGCCCTCAGGCGTCTTCCGCGTCCGCGGCCGTGGCCGCGGGGCGCCCGAACAGCGCGCCGAAACGCTTCACGTCGTGCTCGTACGAGCTGATGGTGTGCTCGGAGATGGGGGCGTTCAGCAGCATGGCGCGCGCCACCTCGGTGTAGCGCTCGAAGGTCTCGGCCATCTCGACGCGCTGCGCATCGGGCAGCGCGGTGATCAGCGTCGTGACCACGGCGTCCAGGGCCAGCAGGCCGCCCTTCAACTCGCAGATCTTTTCGGTGGCTTCCTGAAGGTTGTTCACCGGGGCTCCCGCGTTGCGAACGCACAAATGAAAAAGGGCGCGCCGAAGCGCGCCCCAGCTCGCCCGGGCCTGCCCGAAAGCAGGGCCCCGGCGGCGTCGATCAGCTCAGAACGCGGATGTTCGAAGCTTGCGGGCCCTTCTGGCCTTGCGTCACTTCGTACTCGACCTTCTGGTTCTCGAGCAGGGTCTTGAAGCCCGAGCCCTGGATTTCCTTGAAGTGGGCGAAGAGGTCCTTGCCGCCGCCATCAGGGGCGATGAAGCCGAAGCCCTTGCCTTCGTTGAACCACTTGACGGTTCCGGTTTCTTTGTTAGCCATGAGAGTTTTCCTTTCGGTGTGAGGTTGAAGCGCGTGTGGGCACCTTTGCCGCAAACGCGTGCGAAAGACGCCAAACACGACTCACCGATGGAAGAACTGGGCCTAGCACGACAGCACGACTTTGGGAGCCGTGGAGCCGGTCAAACTCAATAGAACCGACAAACGAGAAGAGATCGGAGCGAATCCGCGAGGCGACTGTACCCCACATTGCCTCGGCGCCGACTTGATCTTTCGTAAAGAACGTCGGGGCAGCCTTCTTCGTTGCCGCGGCCGTCGGTGAACTCGACGGCGACGAAGCCGTGGCGCTCGTAGAAGCGCCGGGCACCGCTGTTGGCCTGAAAACACCACAGCCGCACGGGTTCGGCTCCCTGTGCATCAAGCTCGGCCAGGGCCTGCCGCAGCAGCCGCGAGCCCAGGCCCTGGCCGGTGCAACCCGGCTGGGCATAGAGCTGCTCGATCCAGCCGATGCCGTTGTCCACCGCATGGGCTGCGACGGCTTGCAGCCGACCCGCCTGTTCGGCCACGCGCACGCCGCCGGCGGGCAGCAGCACCTGCGCCACCCAGGCCCGCGTCTCGTCGGCGGTGTGGGCCTGCCGCAGGTAGGGCAGGTGCGCGGCGCGCGAGGCCAGCAGCAGCTCGGCCACGGCGGGCGCGTCGGCGGGCTCAGCGCGGCGGACGACCCCATCGCCCGCTGGCGCACCGCCGCTCATCGGGAAGACGCCGCGGCGGCGGCCGCGGCCATCTCCTGCAACGTGACCGGCCGCTCGGGCGTCGCCAGGAAGGCCTCTTCGGCCATCGCAAACGCCGGGTCGAAGCCCAGCGCCGCGACGAAGGCCTCGCGCGCCTCGGTGAACTTGTCTTCCGACAACAGCTGCAGGCCACGCGCGAAGCGGGCGTAGGCCTCCCAGCTGCGCGTGTGCACCACGTCCACCGCGGCGGGGCGGTTGGGCAGCTCGAGCAGGTCGAGGATGCCGTGCACGATGCGCTTCTGCAGCACGAAGAACTCCGACTGCAGGCCTTCGATCTCGGCCTGGCCGAGCAGGCGGCCACGAGACACATCGCCCACCGCCGTGCTCAGCCGGTAGCGGCCCGATCCCGGCCCGGTGGGCCCGGGCGCGTTGAGCACCTCGCCGCCCACCACCGTGCCGGCGCCGAGCAGCCGCCCCGGGCGCGCGGCGGTGGCGGGGTCGACCAGCGCGCTGGCCGACAGGCGCAGCTCCTGCGTCAGCAGCTCCACCTTCTCGCGCTCGAGCACGGTGAGGCCGGGCACGCGCGCCAGATCGACGGCGATCATGGCGACGATGGCGCGGTTGAAGCCGGCGGCGGGCGCCGGGGCGGGCGGGCTCGGCGATGTGTTCGCCGATGCGCTCGGTACGGCGTTGGCAAACGGCAGCACCGCCACATGCAGCCGATCGGTGCGCCGCAGCCCCGTCACGGCCTCGGCCGCGGTGGCGCGCTGCACGAAGCGGCGCGCGGCCTCGCGGCGCAGCAACGTGAGATGACCGCGCAGCTGGCGCGCGCGCGGCAGCGTGCTGGGCGCCTGCTGCGCGTAGCGGCTCCAGGCGGCGATGGCGCCTTCCACGTCGCCGGCCAGCAGCGCGCGGCCGCCCTGCACGTCGAGCGCACGCAGCGCCGCCGCCTCGGCGGCGGGCAGCGCCGGCGCGGGCGCCTCCATCAGGCCCAGGCGCTGCAGCAGCGGCGCCAGGCCCAGGTTCGTGGCCAGCTGCGCGCAGCCGCCCAGGCCAGCGCCGGCGGCCAGCATCAGCAGCAGGTGGCGGCGGGAAGGCGTGGCGGGTGTCATGCGGGCATCCGTGGTGTGCGGCCATGCATTGTCGCCACCAGCGCACGCGCTCCAACGTGACCCACGGCGACGATTCGCTCGACGCCGACGGCGCCGGCGCCCGCCGCCCCTGGCTGAACGCCGCGGACCGCGCTCAGCCCGGCTTGCGCACCTCCAGCAGCGTGCCTTCCTGGTGGCCGGCCCCCTGCGGGTGGCTCGCGCTGCGGTCGAGCACGCGCTTGACGATGGCCTGGCCCTGCGCCGGTGCCGTCCAGTGCATGGTCTGCTCGCCCAGCGAATCGATGATGCGCAGGCGGAAGGTCTGGAAGGTGCCGGCCGGCACCGTCACCGTCTCCATCGCCTCCACCGTGTAGCTCACGCGCACCGGGATCGTCGTGCCGCGGGTGTGCATCGTCACACGGTGCTCCTCGGTCCAGCTCTGGCCCACGGCCAGCGGGAAGCGCAGGCCGATCGGCGGGTCGTAGCTCATCACGGGCTGGCCCGCGGGCGTCAACACGTGGACGATGCGGTGCGTGACGGGGTCGTACAGGTTCGTGCCGGCCTGCGGCGAGACAGCGGCCTCGAAGACGCTGCCGGCATGAGTCTGCGTGCCGTGGGTCCAGCTGACCTGCATGCTCGCGTTGCCGTAGCTGCCCTGGCTGACGCGCTGGAACACCGAGACCGTGCCCATCGGGTTGGGCTTCCACGCACCCGGGTCGGCAGCCGGCTCGACGCTGCTGCAGGCGAGCAGGGCCCAGGCGGCCAGCACGCCGGCGGCGAGGGTGAAGGGTTTGTTCGAGGTCATGAGCGGTACTCCTTTGGTTGCAGCGCCGGGGTCGGCGCCGTCTCTCAAGAATCCACCCGCGCAACCGCCGCCGGCTTGACCCGGGTCAAGCCGGCATGCTCAGCCGCCGGGCAGATCGAGCACCGCGCGCAGCCCGCCCGCAGGCGCGGCCTGCAGCCGCAGTTGCCCGCCGTACAGCGCCGCCAGCTCCTGCACGATGGCCAGGCCCAGGCCGCTTCCGGGCACCGACTCGTCGAGCCGCGTGCCCCGCGCCATCACGGCCTCGCGGCACTCGGCGGCGATGCCGGGGCCGTCGTCATCGACCATCAGTTCCAGCCGTGTCGCCCCCGGCGCGCCGCAGGCCTGCGCCGTGATCCACACGCCGTGGCGGGCCCACTTGCAGGCGTTGTCGATCAGGTTGCCGGCCATCTCCTGCAGGTCTTGCTGCTCGCCCGCGAAGTGCAGCGTCGGCGCGATGCCCTCGGTGCGGATGTCGAGCCCGCGCCCGGCGTGCACACGATCCATCACGCGCACCAGGCCCGCCAGCGCCGGCTGCACCGCCGTGCGGCTGCCGGGCAGGCCCAGCGTGGCGGCGGCGCGGGCACGGGCCAGGTGGCCGTCGACCTGGCGGCGCGCCAGCGCCACCTGTTCGCCCACCAGCGCCGGCAGCGTGGCCGCCTCGGCCGCCGACGTGCGCGCGGCGTCGGCCGCCTGCGCCAGCACCGACAGCGGCGTCTTGATGGCATGGGCCAGATTGCCGGCCTGCGTGCGCGCGCGCGCCACCCCCTCGGTGTGGCGGTCGAGCACGCGGTTGAAGTCGTCGACGAGCGGCTGCACCTCGGCCGGCACCGGGCCCTGCAGCCGCGGCGTGCGGCCTTGCTGCACCTCCACCAGCGCGCGCTGCAGCGCGCGCAGCGGCGCCAGGCCCACGGCGCCGAACGCCAGCGCCGCCGACGCCAGCAGCAGCGCCAGCACACCGAGCGAGGCGGCGAGCACGCCGTTGAAGTTCGCCACCGCGTCGCGCGTGGCAGCCAGGTCGGCCGCGACCATCAGGCGCCAGGCACCGGCCGGGCCGTCGCTGGCCGACACCGTGCGCTCCACCAGCAGCAGCGTGGCACCGGCCGGGCCGGGCAGCTCGTGCTCGTGCACCTCGCCATTGGCCAGCACGTCGCCGGGCGGCGTGAGCACGGCGTCCCACAAGGAACGCGAGCGCAGCACGCCGTGCTGCACGGCGCCGTCGACGCGGTCGATCTGCCAGTACAGGCCCGAGTACGGGCGCAGCCAGCGGGGATCGCTCAGCGACTGCGGCTCGATGCGCGGGCGGCCGTCGGCATCGAAGGCCAGGCGCGTGGTGACCTGGTCGAGCTGCACCGTCAGCGCCTGGGCGAACTGGCGCATCACGTGCTCGCGGAACAGCCCGGACAGCAGCACGCCCGACAGCAGCAGCGCCAGCAGCAGCGCCAGCAGCGTGGCCACCAGCAGGCGCAGGCGCAATGAGCCGCGCCAGGGTGCGAGCACGCGCTTCAAGGGGGCAGCGCGAGCCGGTAGCCCAGGCCGCGCAGGGTGTCGATGGTGCCGGGCGGCAGCTTGCGGCGCAGGCGGCCGACAAAGACCTCGATGGTGTTGCTGTCGCGGTCGAAGTCCTGCGCGTACAGGTGCTCGGTGAGCTCGGTGCGCGAGACCACCTGGCCCGGGCGGTGCATCAGGTAGGCGAGCAGGCGGAACTCGTGGCCCGTCAGCACCACGGGCTGGCCTTGGCAGGTGACGCGGCTGCTGCGGGTGTCGAGCGTGAGCGGGCCGTGCTGCAGCAGCGGCGAGGCCAGGCCCTGGGCGCGGCGGATCAGCGCGCGCACGCGGGCCAGCAGCTCCTCGGTGTGGAAGGGCTTGGTGAGGTAGTCGTCGGCCCCGGCGTCGATGCCGGCCACCTTCTCGGCCCAGCCGTCGCGCGCGGTGAGCACGAGCACCGGCATCAAGCGCCCGTCTTCGCGCCAGCGCTTGAGCACGCTCAGGCCGTCGAGCAGCGGCAGGCCCAGATCCAGCACGACGGCGTCGAAGGACTCGGTGGCACCCCGGTGCAGGGCGTCGGGGCCGTTGGCGGCGGTGTCGACGACGTAGCCGGCCTGCGCGAGTGCCGACCGCAGCGCGGCGCGCAGCGTGGCGTCGTCTTCGACGAGCAGCAATTTCACGGCGCCGGCCTCGCGCTCGGTGCCGGGCGGCTGCGCGCCTTCAGCACCTGGCCGGTGGCGGCATCGAGCTCCAGCTTCAGGATCTGCCCGCCGCCTTGCAGCAGCTTGAGCTCGTAGATCCAGCGGCCGTCGTCGCGCTCCAGCTCCACCTCCAGCACCTGGCCCGGGTGGCTGCGCTGCAACTGCTGCAGCAGCGTGGCCAGCGGCAGCACCTGGCCGGCCTGCACGGCGGCACGGGCGCGTTCGTGGTCGCGGTCCCGCTCGCGCTCGCGGTCGCCGCCGGCGTGGGCGCCGGGCACGAGCAGCAACAGGGCCAGCAGGCCGCCACCCCGCCAGGCGAGGCCCGGGAAGAAGCGAAGCGAGGGCAGGCGCATGCCGGGATTGTCGGCACCCGAATCTGAACGCGCCATGAACGCCGTCTTCACGGCCCGTTCAGGCGTGAGTTTCAAGAATGACCTTCATTCGAGTTGCAGGCCCCCCATGCGAACCATGCCCGACCCCTCCCACACCGACAGACCCCTGCTGCGCGCGCTCGCGCTGGCGCTGGCTTCAGGGCTGCTGGCTGCCGCGCCGGTGCAGGCCGCCGACACCACGGCCGCGCAGCAGCTCGACCGCTTCAGCACCGCCGCCGGTGCGCCCGGCCAGGCCGAGCGCGGGCGTGTGTTCTTCACCACCGCCCACGGCGGCGAGTGGTCGTGCGCCTCGTGCCACGGCGCGCGGCCGGTGGCACCGGGCCGCCACGCCAGCACCGGCAAGGCCCTCGATGCACTGGCGCCGGGCTTCAACCCGCGGGCCTTCACCGACACCGCCAAGGTCGACAAGTGGTTCCGCCGCAACTGCAAGGACGTGCTGCAACGCGAGTGCAGCGCCGCCGAGAAGGCCGATGTGCTGGCCTGGCTGCTGAGCCTGAAGCCCTGACGCCGCTGAACCCCAAGGACACGCCATGAAGCCCACCCCCCTGCTGCCCGCCTTGCTGACGCTGCTGGCCCTGGCACCCACCGCGCGCGCCGACGGCCCGCTGATGCCGCTGCGCGTGCCGCCGGCCTACACGCAGGAGTGCGGCGCCTGCCACACCGCCTACCCGCCGGCCCTGCTGCCGGCACGATCGTGGAAGCGGGTGATGGGCGGGCTCGAGCAGCACTACGGCAGCGACGCCACGCTCGACCCGAAGACGCTGCAGCAGCTCGACGGCTGGTTGCAGCAGCACGCCGGCACCTCCCGGCGCGCGGCCGAAGAACCCCCGCAGGACCGCATCACGCGATCGGCCTGGTTCGAGCGCGAGCACCGCAAGATCGATGCGGCGGTGTGGAAGCTGCCCAGCGTGAAGAGCGCCGCGCAGTGCGCGGCCTGCCACGGCGACGCCGACCAGGGCCGCTTCGACGAGCGTGCTCTGCGCCTGCCGGCCGGCCTGAGCGCCAGCCAGCGCCGCGCCTGGAACGACTGAAGTACCGGAGAGCCACATGACCACCACCACTGCACCCCACACCACTGACGCAGCCGCCCCCGTTGCCTCACCCGTTGCCGCACCCGGCCGCCGCATCGTCGACGCGCCCACGCGCATGTTCCACGCCCTGTTCGCGCTGAGCTTCCTTGGCGCCTACCTCACCGCAGAGGGCGAACGCTGGCGTGCCCTGCACGTGACGCTGGGCTACACCTTCGCCGGCCTGCTGCTGGCGCGCGTGCTCTACGGCCTGTTCGGCCCGCGCCAGGCCGGCCTGGGCCTGCTGTGGCGCAAGCTGCTGGGCGCGCCAGCCTGGCTGCGCACGCTGGTGCAGGCGGCTCGCGCATGGCCGCAGACGGGCTCGCTGCAGGCCCTGCCCTGGCGCCAGGGACAGAACCTGCTGATGGCGCTGGCCATCGTGCTGTTGCTGGTGCTGGCGCTGCCACTCACCTTGAGCGGATACGCCACCTACCAGGAGTGGGGCGACATCTTCGGTGGCGAGCTGTTCGCCGAGCTGCACGAGACGCTGGGCAACGCGCTGCTGACCCTGGTGCTGCTGCACGTGGGGCTGGTGGTGCTGCTGAGCCTGCTGCGCCGCCGCAACCTGGCGATGCCGATGCTGAGCGGCCGTGTCGAAGGCGCCGGGCCCGATCTCGTGAAGCACAACCGCGTGGCCCTGGCCCTGGCGCTGCTGCTGGCGGTGCTGGCCTTCGGCAGCTGGCAATGGCAGACCACACCGGGCGGCCTGCTGCCTTCGGCCGCCTCGGCCACGAGCGAGCGAGGACACCAGGATGACGACGACTAAGCCCGTCGAAACCCTATCCCGTTCGGGCTGAGCAGCCTCAGCCCAGCAGCCGTCCCGCCACCACCGCACCCCAAGTGGCCAAGGCCATCAACAGCGCCAGCGTCACCGCGGCGCTGCCCAGGTCCTTGGCGCGGCCCAGGCGCTCGCGGCGATCGAGCGCGATCTCGTCGGCCAGCGCCTCCAGCGCCGAGTTCAGCAGCTCCACCACCCACACCGCCACCACGCTGCCCGCCAGCAGCAGCGCCTCGGCCACGCTGCGGCCCACCCAGGGCGCCGCCAGCAACAGCGGCAGCCCCAGCGCCAGCTCCTGCCGAAAGGCGGCCTCGTGGCGCAGCGCGGCCTTGAAGCCGGCCCACGAATAGCCGGCGGCACGCACGATGCGGCGCAGCCCGCCATGGCTCTTGAACGGGCTGCGGTCGTTGGGTTCGGTGGGTGGCCTCATGCGGGTTCGGGCCGCTTTCATGCCGCGCCCGGCGGGCCCAGGTTCATCGCCACCGCAAAGCCCTGCGCCACCGCCGGCAGCGTGACCCGTCCGCCGTGGGCGCGTGCCACGCGGTCGGCCAGCATCAGGCCCAGGCCGCCGGTGTCGGCGTAACGTTCGTCGGCCAGCGCCTGCGCCAGCTGCTCGCGCCGCGCGGCGGTGACGCCGGGGCCGTCGTCGACCATCTGCAAGCCGTGGCCAGCGGCGGTGAGACTCAAGATGACGTGCCGGGCGCCG
>Ga0209985_10002113_pt1 | contig 18498 bp, 15 predicted proteins | sample NOAtaG_FD_187305 | JGI IMG/M metagenome (GOLD analysis project Ga0209985, IMG submission 187305) | Freshwater lake microbial communities from Lake Erie, under a cyanobacterial bloom - NOAA_Erie_Diel6S_1000h metaG (SPAdes) (version 2) | ecosystem: Environmental > Aquatic > Freshwater > Lake ...
ATTTTTCATGACTAAGTTGAGGTAGATGGTCCAAAGGCAAAGCCTCCAAGGCGACGATCATGATCAGGCCAAAGGCTAGGGCAAAGGCAACGCGAAAGCCAAGGACATCGGCAGGCAACGGCGAAAGATTCTGCTAGTCTCTGGTACTAAAGGATCGGCCTGGATGACGTTGGCGAAGCCAAACGTCAACAGGCCCTAGCTTGGTTCCTATGCGGATGGGCTAAAAAAATGAACCTAGCTGAGGTCACGAAGGCATTGTCTGTTGGTTGGCATACAGTCTTTGAAAGTATAAAAATGGCTGAAGATTGGTACTTAAAACATAGGGATTTGACGAATATCAAAGGCATAGGAACTGATAAGATTGCATGGCAAAAGGGACACAAGGGTCGGGGTACCGTAAGGCACCCCTTCTACCCGACAATGTTTAAGACTTCTTTCTTTTCCAAACCGTCGTGCGGCCGAACAGAGGTATCCCGACATAACCTCGTATCTTAAGCACATCCCCATCGACTTGCAGCTTGCTTTCATAGATCTTTCCTGTGTCAGGATCGTAAATTTTTCCACCTTCCCATTCTGAATTTTCTTGATTCGAAGGCCGAAAACCCCACAAAATTTTGCTCCCCAAAAGAGGCCGGTTACGCAGCGAAGGATCTGGATTTTTTTCATCCAGTCGTTCGGAATTATCTCCTCCTGCGCCCGTCCCCAGCAGAGTCTGATCGTCAGCTATCTCGATTTTGATGAGAGAATTTCCCTCTTCCGTCATCCATATTCCTGTCACTTTGTTTTGAGCGTGCAACGGTGTGATGGCCAACAAAAAAGCAGCCGCTAGGAAAGTTTTCATGCGATATCCCTTATTGTTTTGGCTCCAGTTTTCGGTGATAGGAAGCGTGCAGATATCCAGGCTGTAAAGGCTCTTGGTGCAAAGCGAGGCGTTTGTGCCAGAAACCAATTGCGATACCCAACAATGTGAGTGGAGCCTTTCGAGCCAAGCGCGCGCATAGCAGCATCGACCACCTGTTCGACAGTCAAAACACTTCGAAAGATTTTGGTATCGCGTACGCCCGGATCTAAAGCATCAATGAACGGAGTGGCTACTGGACCAGGACAAACAGCGACCACATGCAATCCTTTTTGTCGATATTCTCCCCACAGAGCTTCAGAAAACGATAGCACATAAGCTTTTGTGGCACCGTAAGCCGCCATGTAGGGGGTTGGCTGAAAACCGACGGTCGAAGCGATGTTAAGTATCGTGCCACGATTCGCAAGCAAGGTTGGTAGAAAGCGATGAGTTAACTCCGTAAGAGCCATTACATTGACTCTCACCATGTCCCGCAGTTGCTGGTCCGACTGCTCTTCAAACGAACCCCAGTAACCGAATCCAGCATTATTGATAAGCGTTACGACATTAAGATTCTTTTTCTGAATTTCCTCGAACAGCTTGTCTGCAGAGCCATCTTTTGACAGATCAACTGAAATGACAGTTGCTCTTCCCCCTTCAGTTCTGATACTTTTAGCCAAAGCAGATAACTTCTCAACAGATCGGGCGACAAGTACGACGTGAGTCCCCTCCTTCGCTAGCCGTAAGGCTAACTCTTCACCAATTCCGGAAGATGCTCCTGTTATGACTGCGACATTTTCCGAGTTCTTCAATTCCATATAGCCTTTCTGTTTATGATGGTATATGGCTTCCACGTGACAAAATGTTCTTCGGCAGAAACCGACATTGTCACCTTGTACTCTTTAATGTTAACAAAAAAATTGACACCGTCAAGTCATTGGTAACTTGAGCTATGATTAAAGACCTTAAGGAAAAGGTGCTGACTGCCAGCCTGGAGCTGATTCAGACCCAGGGACTAGGTGCTCTCTCCATGCGAGAAGTTGCTCGGCGGGCTGGCGTGAGCCATCAAGCGCCTTATCATCACTTCGCCGACAAAGAATCCATTGTTGCTGAACTTGTACGCAGAGGCTTTGCTATACTCGCAGACCGCATGGAAGCGACCGCCAGCACAGCGCCAACTGCAAAAAGGCTGTATGGCGTTGGTCGCGATTATGTAGAATTCGCGTTGGAGCAACCCGGTTACTTCCAACTTATGTTTCGCTCAGAGCTATCGGATCTCAATCGTTTTCCGAAAGCTCAGGCTGAAAGCGATCGCGCTTTCGGCATCTTGCAAAGACTGGTATTCGACAGATATCAAACGGCTCCCGAGCTGCGCGAAGCTATTGTTACCCTGCATTGGTCTCTGGTTCATGGAATGGCTTCTCTGTTTTTAGAGGGAGATCTTGGCCAAAGATATCCGAGTCTCGAGAAGAAAAAGTCCCACCTTCAGGAGGTCCTCGAGGCTTTTGACAGTATTCGGCAGCAAGCCGAAACCAGCACGACTTGCTAGAAGTTGCGACTTTTGCCGTAGCTGCCGTAAGATGATCGCCTTGATTGACAAACTCCCGATCAAGGGGAAACGAGCTTGCATGCTCCCCTGAGGTCTAGAGGGAGTTAAGTGCGAATCGTGAGGTCATGGCGCCAGGGAGCTTGATAGCCCCCGATAGTGTGGGTTGTGAAACCCGATACGATTGGGAGACAATCGGCGCCGCAATACCCAGATCTTCTCCTCTTGACTCTGCAAGCTGGTCTTCCCAGGTGTCGTATTGTGGTAGCCTTGCTGGGACTCTTTGACCCATGAACCGAGAGCTGATTGGCTTATCCCGAGGTCCTTTGCCACCTCAGAGACCTTCATTCCCTTCTCAACTACTAGCTTCACAGCCTCGACTTTGAACTCTTTGGTATACCGCTTCTGCTTTTTCTTTTCAGCTACTTAGCGCCTCGATATCTGGGTCATCTACCCATGATACATTCTCGGTGTCCGTTATCTTGAGGAGCTTCAATTCGCTACCGCTATAACGTCGTTTCCCAGGATCCAAATGTCGAGAATCGAGTGATTGTCAGCTCGGAACTATACAAGAGTGGCTTGATCAACTGCGTTCGACCCTAGTCTAGACTGATGATCGGGACCTCCTAGCTCCGATCGGACGTCTCCTATTCCTGAGATCGTGTCTGTCCTGAAATGCCTGTGTAAGCGTTCCGAAAAGGGTCCAGAGGCTAGGCGCGTCAAGTTCCGAAGCACCGAGTGAACATACGGTCCACGACGGCTTGAAGATTTTTATGCAACCACGCCTATGGACTTTTTCTGGACGCTCACGAGATAAGGTGAGAGAGACGATTGCTATGTATAAGATTCCGGCGACTTTCAAGAGCAGGTCCTGTACACCGATCGATACAAGTAACCGACCGGCACCTAAAAGTTCCAACCTTTTACTTCGGACTTTTGAAACTGAAAGAGCAGTTCTAGTCTGTCTGCAACTTTCGCAATCACACCAGCAGCAACTCGTGGTGCCTCGAGATCAAACTGGGAAAACTTCCCCTGAAAGGTACCATGAAAAACCAAAGCCTCGTTCACCAGCTCGGTTCGTAGGGTAAAGATCACAGGATAAGCCTTACCACCGATAGTCAGCTGCCCCTTAACCTGACCACCTTCTTTCGAAAGACCGATCAGTCGATCTGTGGATAGCGTTTCTGAACGAAAAAGGAGATCCGCTTGTTGAGGTCCTTTGAGAAGAGCGAAAACGTCAGCGTCACGATCAGCGTCCTTACTGTCAAAACCACGAATTGGTATCACCGCTTCCAGGATTCTTTGTTCACCTTCGCTCCTCAGCTCGGTCTGCACATTACAGTTCATACCGACGGGCGTCTCCTTGCTGAACAGGAACATAGTTTTCTGGGTTCGCCAAGCCACACAGTGGGCCCCCGAAGGAAAATCCTGTGCTTGGGCAACCGTTGTAGTTCCAAGTAGAAGCCATACTCGAACGAGCCAATGTCGCATGAAGGTCCTCCTTTAAAAGGGATCCGCGTTGAGATTATCATAATCTAGGCTGAGCAAACGAGAAAGAAGCCCACATTAAGGAAGGCCTTATTGAGGCCAGATTTGGCTTTGGCTCCATTTTTAAGCCAGTGACCAGAATCGTCCTTCACGGCCTTTGCGCTACGGGTCATGTTGCTAGTCTTGAGATCTTCGAGGATAAAGATCTTTGCTTCCTTTTGATTGACAAGCGTGCGGTATGCCTCATGACAAGAGTCTTCGATGACCAGAAGATCGACATACTCAAACTCAATGGTTGGAAGGAGAACTAGCATGGAGTCAGGAATAGCTGAAAGATATGCGCCGTGCGCTCGGCGAGGGGCCTTCTGCTCCCCGCGATGAATGGCCAAGGATCCTGGGGGATCTTTCCAGGGAACGTCTGGGAATTCACCTGTCAGCCTTGGCGAGTCTTTCCATCGTGCAGGCGATTCTCCTCGTGAGTCTGCTATGACCTGCTGCCCTTCGTGCAACGACTGAGGGGACGGTCAACGAGTTGGATCCGCTGTCGTGGAAGCGAGAAGTCAGTGAGATGACGCTGAATCGCTACGCTCCGTTGCTCGCGGATGAGCCTGTCCAGGACGAGTAACGACCAGCAGCCAAGGCTTGTCCTGATTTTCTAGGCAGGGAGCGCACGGGATCTCATGGTTGCCAGTCAGCAGACGAAGAACCCTGGCCCTCCTTGCTCCGATCCAAGACATAGCGTGGGTCGTCGACCTGAACCAAGGTCGCGAACGGATCGGAAAGTTCAGCGATCGCTAGCCACAACGAGGAGGTTGTCGCCCGCTCGGATTGTCAGTGAAAGGGGCTGCGCCAGTTGCCGACCGCTTTGGTCATCCTTCACCACGACCAGGTATTCCCCCTGGGGGATGCTCGTTACGCTGCCTCCGAAGCGAAAAGGGGCGACATAGTCGGCTGCTCCGCAGGCATCGACTATAGCCTCAGGTTGCTGGTTCTCCCAACGATTCTTCTCAAAAAAACATAAGCGTCCGTGTTGCAAAAGGGTGAGTTCTGTGATGAGGACTCCCAAACGCTCATCCTCGAATAGGCTAGGTTTTGGCTTAAGGTAGGGACGAAGGATAAGCGATGCTTCGATCTCAGCGTCCGAGAGTCCCTTCTTGTCGCGGAGATACTGGCGATCGACACTTCGCAATTCGACGGGTTCTAGCAGCAGGCGCGAGAGGTCGATGTCCGCGACCACGGTCGCCCCTTCGGGACTCGAGAGAATCGATTCTGGACTAGCCAGAACCAAACGATGCTCTGTTAGAGGCGAAGGGAGTTGGGTCGGTGGATCAGGCGTGTAGCCATCTGTAAGCTCAACTGGCAAAACATAGACCTTTTTCGTGCTGCCATCGAATAGAGTGGCCTGGGCGGCGCTATCCGCATCAAACAAAAGACGCAGCTGGTAGTAATCACGGAAAGGTACGTCCTGCTCCGAGAGCAAACTGATACGCTGGTCGCTGCTGAAGTCAAGGAGGTCGAAGATCTTTGCTTCCGGAAAAAGGATCTCAACGGTCTCCTCCGGACGGGGCGGTGTGAGCTCGATATTGCTGATCAACTGGACACCCCTCACGCGCATCACGAAATTGCGAATAGTGGCGAGAGGCGCATCCTGCACATAGACCGATACTTTGCTCATCTTTTGCTTGCCTACTGGATTGCCCGAGTTGACGCCGCAGCTGCCATAGAAAAATCCTAGACCCAGACTGAGGCATGCGATTAGGGTTCGATAGGGTTTCAGTCTTTGCACAGCGTTATCCTCCCTCGTAGCGGCTGGGGTCATGGCCCTCGCTGGTGTACTTTGCATCTTCGTCGCTGCCCTCCGGCTTAGCTTGTCCTGACTCCTTAGCCTCGGCAATCGGGAACATCTGAAGGTTGATTTGAAGGATCGTGTCTGCCTGCTCCTGGTGTTCGCGGACAAGGTACATCAGGTAGCTGCGGAAGCGCTGGATCTCCTGCTTGATCTGCTCGACACCGTTCGCATTGACGGCCACCGTAACAGCACCGATCTCGCGTCTTTGATGCGGAACTGTCTTGATCGATTCTTTGCCCAGATCGATCATTTTATGATGAAAACGAATAATCCCTACGCCAGGAACAGCATGAGATGAGGTGAAGTCTTCCACCACCTTTACGTGACGACCTCGTTCGCTATCAAAGCGAATGCAACCTAGTTGCTCCAGTAGGCGCAGACTCTCGCTAACATCGCGCTCTTCGACGTGGGCATTGAGGTGACGGACGATCCAAGCAGGATCCGACGAGAAATGGTCAAGACCGATCATTTCGAAGATGATCGCGTGGTACCATTGGCTGTAGAACGCGAGCTCAATAGCGGCTCTCTTGTCCTCCGTCGCCACCTGACGGCAGGCGAGCAGTTCCTCGAGAATGTTTTCCTGATTCTCCCTACGTTTTTCGTTTCGATACTGAGCAATCAGACCAAGAGCACGACGCTCCATAGCGGCAAGATGGAGGATGGACGCGATACGATCGAGACTCGCCTCGCTCGGTTGACGTTGTCCCCGGATCATGAGCCACACGCTGTTGCCCATTCCGAGGCCGAGATCGTTGCTGAACTCCTTGTAGGAATACCGTCCCACCTGCTCCTTGCAGGCGACGTAAAGGGTATCAAGAAACTGACCCAAATCCAGAAAATGGCTGGGAGGATGCAGAGCTGCAAGAGCCCGCATGTGCTTCAGTCTCAGTTCCTGATCCCGTGGTTTGCGTGCCATGTCCCGACTCCCCGTCTTACAAGCCATATCGGAGCAAGGGCCGCAAAGCTTAAACTTTTAAAAAAGTGCATGCTATTCAATGGTTACGGAAACCTATTGAGTCGAAAAGATGTACAGACATAGATCGTGGCTCTCTCGTATGCGAAGAAAGAGAGGTCACGATCGCTGGTGGTTTGCGGGATCTGGCAGCTGGGAATCCCTTTAGCAGATAGGATTGACCCTAAACCGCAAGGATGGAATCAGAAAAATGCCCAATTAAAGTTTTCGCCATATGCGCCGATAAGCTTACTGTGAGTCAGTTGAAGGGAGCGCCGCGGATCCTTTCACTATCATTTAACCATCTGGAGTAATCAATCATGAAAAACGTTGTTTTCGTCAAAGTCATCCTCAGTACTTGGGTCCTACTTTCCGCCTGTGGCGCTTCTATGCAGCTCAGTGATCTTGCCAATCCGCTAAGCGGGTCGGGTGAGTCATCGAGAGAAAAAGCGAGCCGAGAGTACAGTTCGTCGCAGGCGTCAGGTACAAAGGATGGCAACTTCGATCCGTCGCAAGATCAAGCTGTTGATTGTACAGAAGTAACGGCTACTTTAAAGCAAGCTGTCATAGACATCGAGGCTGAACTTGGTACAGAGATTTCAAGCCAAAGAAGGATCGATCTAGAACAAAGACGAGGCGAGCTTTACAAGGAGGTCGACGCTCTTGGTGTCACCTGCTATGGCGAACCTAAGGCTGATCCATGCCTAGACCTAGCCGTAAGCGAGCAGACCATCCGCGAACTGGAAAACGAAATTGGCAAATTGAAGCAAGAGATCCTGGGGTCCACCGATCCTCAGCTCAAGGCCAAGCTCCAAGAGTACCAGAAGGTTCTGGAAAAGAGCTTGGGATTCGAGCGGAGCCGAAAAGAAGGTCTCGTCTGCCAAGCGTAATCGACAGCTCCCTATCCCAAGCCTGCTGGAGGCTCATCCGTTCTCTGGACACGCTGGGATAGAAGCTAGCTATCGCGTAATCGACTGCAAGCGCAACAAACGAGGCGTAGCTGGGCAGGTTGAATACATCGAGTACGATCCCAGCCGGACCGCGTTCATCACACGTCTTCTCTACCAAGACGGTGAACGACGCTGCATGCTGGCTCCAGACGGATTGAAGAAGGCCGACGAAGTTCTCGCGGCCGATTCAGTCGACGTCAAGGCAGGCAATGCGATGCCGCTGCGCAACATTCCGCTCGGTACTGCTGTGCATCATATCGAGCGAAAGCTCGGTTAGGGCGGCCAGATGTGCCGCTCGACCGAAGTTGCTGCTCAGAAGATCGGTCGTATCGAGGACTCCGCTCAGCTTCGTCTCCCGTCAGGTGAGATGCGCCGGGTACGCGAAAAGTGCTACGCAACGATTGGCACTGTATCCCACTCCGATCACTTCAACGCCTCGATCGGTAAAGCGGGTCGGAAGCGTTGGATGGGTGTCCGCCCGACTGTTCGCGGTGTGGCGATGAACCCTGTCGATCACCCGCACGGTGATGGTGAGGGCCGTACCTCCGATCGTCGTCACCCTATTAGTCCGTGGGCGAAGCCTACGAAAGGTGCCAAGACCTGGCATAACAAGCGTACCGACAAAGACATCATCCTTTGTAGAAACAGTAAGTAACTGGAGGTACGCTCAGTGGCTCGTTCGATTAAAGAAGGCACCTTCGTCGAGATTAAGGTAGCTAGCTGAGGAACGTCTCTATCAGGCAGTTCTTCGGAACAGGAAAGACCGCTACCCCACACCTGCCAGGTCGAGTCACGCCGCCTCAAGTTTGGCCGCCGGGACCAAACGGTACAAGGTCACTTCCCCTTCACTCCCCCGCAGAGTGTGTCGCCCTGCTTCCTCCCAATGTCCTTCCTCGAGGTAATCACGCACCTCGCGACTGACGAGCACCTCTCCAGGCTGCGCTTGGTGTTCGATACGGGACGCAATATTCACCGTATGACCAATCGCGGTGTAGTCAGACCGTTTTTCGCCACCAAAGGACCCAACGATCGCCGGACCATGATGAATACCGATCCGCATCTGGAAGTCATGACCTTCGGACTTGCCCCATTCATGGTTGAGCTCCTCCAGGGCTTTCTGCATGTTCAGGGCACAGATTCGTGCTCTTTGGGCCTGTTCGATCGGATCCATACGGGTTGGAGCACCGAAGAAAACGAGGATCGCGTCTCCTATGAACTTATCGATCGTTCCGCCCTCCGCAAAGATCACGTCCGTCATACGAACGAGAAACGTGTTCAGAACCCTCGCAATCTTGGTCGGTCCCAACTTCTCTGTACTGGACGTGAAACCCACGAGGTCCGCAAACAGCACGGTGATAGGTTGCATCTTAGCAGCATCATCAAAGATGGCCTTACCGGCCACGAGTTCCTTTACGAGGTCGGGTGGCAGAAAGCGTTGCAGTACTTTCTTCGAGATAAAGCGATTGAGTTCGGTGACTTCACGCTCCTTCTTCTTCAGATCCAGAAGATTCTCCAGAATCGAAATGAGCTCCAGAGAGTCGAAGGGTTTGGAAAGGTAAGCACTGGCTCCGACTCGCATACCCTGACTGCGGCTCATTTCATCGGCTTTGGCTGTCAGCATGATGGTCGGAATGGAAGACCAATCCGGGTGAGCGTGAAGGTCCGCGATCAATTCTGGACCCGTTTTCTCGGGCATCATCCAATCCGTTATGATGATATCGCAGGTCACTTTTTGCAAGATGTCCCATGCATGGACCCCATTTTGAGCATGAATCACTCGATATCCTGCCGGCACGAGGATGTCGTGGAGGATGAGCCGCATGTCGGGCACATCATCGACCAGGAGGACGGTCGCTTTGTGGGACTCTTGCGCCAACGATTCGCTCTCGAGAGCGGCTTGATGCATATCACCGAAGGTCTGGAATTCAGCCAAATGCCAAGTAGAATCCCCGATAGCTTCGCCGGGGGTGGTCACCTCCCGCTGCTCGATCCGAGATTTGGCGATATAGTCTTCGATCACCTTGAACTCCTGTTGAAAGTTCGCCGGTTTGTACATAATATAGTGAGCGTGCCCCTCCCGAATCGCCGCTTCGAGTATATCCGCAGACATTTGGCCGGTGAATAGAACCCGAATGGTGTCAGGGCTGACGCGTGATGTCTGGGCCAGGAGGTCGACCCCCTGCGTCGCCTTATCCAAGCGTGCATCACACACGACCAGCTTGATCCGATAGTGCTTCAGGAGTTCCCGATACTCGGTTGCGGTCTCCACGATCCGAAATCTTTCGATCAGCGAGTATGTGACGAGAGCATGAGTGAACTGATCGCGCATGTGAGCCTCGTCTTCCACATAGACGAGATCCAAGACTGGCGCATGTCTCACATCGTGGTCTTGGATCAGACGCTCTTCGACCAAGGAAAGGAATGACGAATCAAGAGGCCATTTGAAAAACGCCTGAATCAAGGAGGTATCCATAGCTCGTCGATTGGGACGAGCAGGATCCACAAGAATCCCTCGGATGCATTCGGGACGCAGCACACTCGCCTCCTCGAGAAGACCTTGCAGGGCCTCTTCGAGAGCTGTGTTGACGATCAGAATCTGCACCGGATACTGCTGAAGGATATGCGATGCCTCCGAGGCTGTTCCACTCCAATGGAGATGGGAGACCAGCCGGTGTCCAGCAAAACTACTTTGAATCTCCAGGAAGGCCTGCTGCTCAGTGTCAACATAGAGAATCGCATGCTGATCCGCAGCCGACACCTGCCGCGGGAACTCTACCCAAAAAGTGGACCCTTGACCCTCTTCACTGTCGACCCCGACACGACCCTGCATCTGCTGAGCCAGTTCTTTCACCAGAGCTAAACCAAGGCCGGTCCCTTGTTTCTGCGCCTGCTGTGGGCCTTCGATCTGCGAGAAGATCTTAAAGAGTTTGTCCTGCTCTTTTTTGGGAATGCCACAGCCGGAATCATGGACCGAGATCCGAACACATGCGCCCACCAATGAGACTTCGATGCGTATGGCACCGCCGGGAGGAGTGAACTTCAGTGCGTTGCCGACATAATTGAAGATGATTTTCTCCAAGGCATCGAGCTGCGCCTTGATAATCAAGTTGCCGTACTCCTCTGGCAGAAGCTTGAGTGAGAAGTCGATCTGCATATTGCGGCAGGTATCCGCGACATAATGCGTCAAGCCCTGGAGAAAAGTCACCAGATCGACGCGCTCTGTTCGTAGGTTGACTTTGGCAAGCGCGACCTTCTGAAAGTCCAGCAGTTGGTTGACCAGTCGATACAGACGCTTGGCGTGTTTGGTCGCTACCTCCATCGAGCGCCGCAGTCGACTCTCATCCTCGCTGTCGTGGAGGCTACCGAGGATCATGGTCAGTGGCGTTCGCAGCTCGTGGGAAATCGTCCGAAAGAAGCGGGTCTTCGCCTCATCGGTCTCCTTGAGTTCTTGATGCACCCTTTCCAAATCTGATTGCTGCTCCTGCAAGCGATCCCGCTGCAGTCTGAGCTTCTCAGTCTGTGATTCAACAGCCCTCTGTAAGTCTCGATTGAAGGATTGAATCTTGACAAAAGCGTTAGCAAAGCGCCGACCCTCAATCAACGAAAGACAAAAGATCGCCACCACAAGACTGTAATGACCTAAATAGGGCCAGGATACGGACAGACTAGCTACCACAAAGTCATTGATATGTGCAATCAATGCAATAGCTAACCCTAGCAGGACGAGGTCAGATCCCTCTTGGTCTTTACGGTAAGCCTTGATCACGATGAGGATACACCAGCAGAAGAGAATGAGTGAGCCTATATTCTGGTACATCACCAGAGTCAGAATCTGTTCGATTGAAATAAAGAGGAGAGATCCGAATAAAGCAAGCTGAAGGCCGATACTGCTTCGCAGTAGCCACCTTGAAACTTTCTCGGGAAAGGTCTCGTGCAAGAAAAGGATAAGAAAAAAGATTACCAAGGAGGGTCCGAAGAACAAACAAAACAGTTGAGCGCGAGATGCGAAAAGAGTCGGCTCTGTGATCAACGTGGCGATAAGACTGTCTGTGCCCACCGAGCGAACTGCGAGAGCAAGCGCGAGGCAGGCGATATAAAGGTTTCCCTTGGCGCCTCGTCTTTGGATGTAAAGTGCCAGATTATAGAGAGCCGTGAGGAGATAAAGTCCGAGGATACAGAAGGCCTCTGCTAAGCGACGCCTTGCTTGTCCGACAGCCTCCTCTCTTGGCACAAACTTAAGATCCCCGAATTTAGTAGAGTAAAAATCACGAAAAGTTGCCATACTGACAAGCATCCAGGCTTCCCCTTGCATGTACGGTAAGCCTTCAACCTCGCCGTTCGCATACATCGTGACCCTCTTTTCAGGATCCTCATGCAAGCGACCTTTGGTCAGCTGAAAGCTAAGTTCACCCGTCTTAGCATGATAGATGCTGAACCTTGCTGTCGTCGCATTGACACCTGGAATCAGCAAAGCCAGGGGCCGATTCCCATCTAAATTCTTCAGCTTTAGCACATAGGTTTTAGGTTGCCGCAGGTCAGGATCTCCAGGATTGATGCCCCTCGGAGTCACAATCGTATCGAAGCGTTGGGAATCCAATCGACTCAGGGCATCCTCCAGCCCGCTTGCGAGATAGCCCGGAATCACATACCAAGGTCCTTCCAAGGAGATCGGATCCGTTCCATTCCAAGTCTTAAGATCGAGCTCGCCCTGCACGATCCGAGGCTCAGCGTGGACGCCCTCTAATCGGCAGAGCCACAGCAGTCCGAATACGATACACCTAAGCAGCCTGGTCAACATGGTTCGGCTCCTGTGCTGGCAGTGTCAACACAAACTCGGGATGAGCAGCTCCTGGCGCAATCTCGAGTGATCCGTGATGTCGCAAGGCGACACGTTTGCTGATCCCGAGACCTAAGCCGTAACCCTTGTGTCCTTTGGTCGAGCCTTGTTCGGTAAAAAGGCTCTTTTGCATCTCGACCGAGAAGGCTTGTCCTGCATTGGACACATGAATCTGGATCGTTGCACCCACGCGCTGGGCCTCATAGTGCATCCAACGGTCGCTCCCCGAGATCTGCTCGAGAGCGTCACAGGCATTGACGGTCAGGTTCAGCAGAATCTGCATCAGTGCACTTGGACTGATACAGAGCCCAACTTCAAGAGATTTCGTCGTCACCTTGATGCCGAGGCGATTGATTCTCCCCTGCACTAAACCTAGGACACGGGGAAGCACGTCCTGGAGGGAGCAGACCCTCGCATCCTGTGACTGACGACTGTACTCGAGAATGTTCATGATAAGATCGTTCGCATAACGAGTTTGCTCCTGCAGACTGACGAGGTTGCGCAGGATTCTGAAAGTATGGTGGATCTCCTGATGCCGCTCGGGAGGCAGGGATAGCAGGAAAGCCCAGAGTTGGGACCGATGAGGGGCATCCAGAGCGAGCTGAGACAGCACCAGACGAATATAGCGGAGGTCCACGGATGACTTTTGCTCGGGCTGCGTGAAGGGGAGGAGGTCGAGCTCAAGCTGCGAGAGCGGAATCAGCTGCTGCGTGACAAATGCTTGCACCGCCTGTAGCCATAGGGCGGGATCCAGCGGCAAGCGACGTAGGATCTGCTCGGCACCTTGGCGATCGAGATCAGGTCTTTGGTCCTGTTGAAAGGCATTCTTCAGCTCATGCCCGAGCTCCCGCATCAGTTGGCCTAGTTGAGCCATCTTCTCTCGCTCTTCCACAGTGACGAGACGCTGTTTGAGCTCGAGGCGATGCAGGAGGTTCTTCACTCGGAATTTGAGCTCTTCGTGATGAATGGGTTTGGCTAGGTAATCGTCCGCACCTAGACTCAGTCCAAACAAACGATCATCTTCGCTCGCCCGCGCCGTCACGAGAATGACGGGAATATCCTGCAGATCGGTGTCTTGCTGCATCGCTCGGATGACGTCCTCTCCTGAGACGTAGGGCATCATCATATCCAGCAAAACTACGTCTGGATGCTCGATCTTCATTTTCTTGAGAGCTTCCTCACCCCCGAAGGCGATACTGATCCGGTACCCTTCATCCGCAAGGAGATCGCTCAGCAATTCACAGTTGATCTGGTGGTCATCCACTATGAGGACATGGTGATGATTCTGCGGGCTAGTGTCAGGCTGAGTGGAATCGACTGAGGGCGAGGAGGAGCTTAGCGCTTGGGTCTGCAGATGCGCCATCGTCGTCGGAGTGATATCGACCACCTGTTGGATCTGAAGGTCTTTAGCTTCGGGAATGCTCACTCGAAAGAGGGAGCCCACACCCATTTCGCTTTCGACTTCAATCGTACCCTTCATCAGGTGGACGATATCCCGAACCATCGTCAGGCCCAAACCCGTCCCCTCATAGGCACGGCGGGCATCACCGGTGACCTGTTCGAATTCTTCAAAGATGCGATCCTTGTGATCAGCTGGGATACCGATACCGGTATCCTGCACGGTGATTGTCAGACCTTCAGCGTTGCGAACCAAGGATAGATGAACATGGTTCGGTCGATGGGGGTCAGCGAACTTGAAAGCGTTCCCTAGCAGGTTCCGGATGATGGTGCTGAGCTTTTCCCGATCGCTTACGAAGGTGCGATCCTTATCCTCCCAATTCTTGTCCCAAGAAAAGCTGCAGTTCTCTCGCTTGAGCTCGAGACCTGTCGCCAGATCCCTGGCTTCCTGGACGATATCATTCAGATCGGTGAGGGTATGGGTGAGCGTGAGCAAGCCTTTTCTCGATTTGGCGAGGTCTAGGATGGTATTGACTTGGTTCTTCAGACCCAAGGCCAGTCGGATGCACTTATCGATCTGCTGGCTAGCAGTCACAGGGAGTTGCCCGTATCGACCCTGCTGCAGCAGCTGGAGAAAGCCGATGATGCCATTCAAGGGTGTTCTCAACTCATGGGAACTGTTATGAAAGAATACCGTGCGGGCCTTCTCTTTTTGCTGCACCTCGTCTAAGAGTCGATGGTTCTCTTCGTAGGTGATCGCGAAACGACGTCCGAGCATGAGGGTGAGGGCGCCGCAGAAGACGAGGTTGCAGAAGTGGGCGATCCACCAATCTTTTTGTAAGCCGAGGATTACTGCATCCCAGACGGTTCCGAATACATAGGCAGAAATCCCAACACCGAGATAATAAGCCCATTTTCCTATGCGCTTTATCTCGACGAGAAGCAGACCTAACAGGGTTATGACAACGATGTTGAAGACAAACCATTGGGGTTGAAAGAGCTTTGAAGCGTAGAAAAAATGTAAATCTACAGAAAGGTGAAAAGAGACTATGATAAGGGTATGCAATACTGCGCAGACTTGGATGCCTCGGTAGCACATGCGTTCTCTGAATGTTTGCGTCAAAGATATCCCGATAGCAGCGAGGTAGTAGACGAGAGCGGAGCTTCCCATAGCGAACAAGATTAACGAAATAAAGTGGGCATACGAAGCAAAAAAACCGGAGCTGGAAACAAAGTCTATCATCAGCCGTTCAGAACCAAAATACCGAACACCGAAGCTGAGACAGATTATTCCTGCATAGGCATAGAGGCTATCTTCAGGCCTCTGGACAAAAAGACCGAGGCATAAGATGCCAAGGGTAAGAAAGGAGCCGAGGATTAGATATTGCTTGATACTAGTATTTTTAATCTGACCAATGAGAGCCTCGATGCTACCGACTGTTGGTGGATCCAGAGGCAATGCCGCTCGGGACATCTTAACCATAGCGATCGAGATTGTTGAGCTGTGCTGATGAATTGGTTTTACCACACTAACCCAGTCATCAAAATCGTAGCTTTCTGTTTTAGGCCAATCATTATTCCTGACTTTGATGGGCATCCACGATGGTGAGTCCGCGAGCCGGATATAGGAATTCCGGTTAGCCCATCCAGGCTTATCTTCGATCGCCAGATCCCGACTGTGCTCGGGCAGTTTCACATGCACAACCCAAGTTGTTGCTCCTGCCGGGGGTTGACCCTTCATCATCTCGGGGTTTCCGGTACCAGGAACATGAGCCAATCCAAACTTGCTGGGATCGTTCGCCTCACCAGCCATGATATCGAGATATGTCGGGTAGAAAAGCCATTCCCCTTCTAGGGAAACGGGGCCATCTTTTTCGAAATCCCAATGACTCAGATCCAAAAAGCCCTTCACCGCTCGAGGCTGAGGTTTCTTGTCTGCTCCCGTACAGCCGAAGGCATGGATCCATACCACAATAATAGTTAGATTTACCCATCGGAAAAGCACCATCGACACACTCCTTTGTCTCGGAGAAGACATCGGCAGAGTGGCGGGCTCTGTTGAGCGGCAGGCAGGACGAATAGAGAAGATTCCGCTCGCTAAGCGGCCTCGAAGGCACTCATCTCGTGAGACCGGTGTGAAAACACCAAGGCTTGCCTTCCGACCCTGCAGCCACGGCCCAAGATCTCGGATCCTGGGCCGCTAGACAACGGGGATACGGCGGGCACTTAGGGCAGCTGGCAGACACCATTTGGATTGTTCCGACCGGGATCCGATTTCCAGGTACACCCCATCCCCTCACATAGGAAACGCCGGGCAGGCGTCAGGACTCGACAGCCACTATCACCGATCGCGATACGGCCTTGGCGATCGCGGACCGGATTGAAGGCGACATCGGTCGTGGCCGCCCCCATCCTGACCCCTGCAGCTTGCTGTGCGCTTTGCTGGAGGGCAGCGAGCACGTCGCTGCGTTGGCTCTGTGCTATCTGCACGTGACTATAATTGAAACTCCGCGTGCTGCACCCACCGGCGAGATCCAGACTGTTGAGGATACCGGCAGGCCCCTCATTCCGGTTCTGCTTATAAATCAGCAGACAGTTGGAACTTGTGAACAAGGGCGCGGTCGATCGCATGGGAGGCATGTCAGCGTTCAGGGTGTTCACCGGATCGACCAGGCCGATCCATCGTAGGCGGGGCATAGTGCCGCCCCGGAGTCGTGCGAAGGCTGAGAAGAGACTGCGACCATAGCCCTGGGGACAGCCCTGAGGCGCGCCCTGGAGATTGGCTCCAAGCTCCTGAGCGACCGTCAATGCAGCGGCAGCGCCGCGGCTATAACCGACCAGGATCAACTCATCGATGACACCACGAGCCCAAGCATCGCAGACCCGCAGCTTGGCAAGCTCCACCCGGGCTCTCAGGTTACTCCCCGCGAGGTCCGCGCCGTCGATGTAAGTCTTCCAGCTCACCTGACTGTTGCGGTAAAACTGCGCGAGGATCGTGTTGTCGGTCAGGCGCTGATTGGTCCCATCCATCACCAAAAGACCTACCTTAGGACCCGTGGTGCTCGTTGCGATGTCGGATGATTCTCGCTCCACACCGCAAGCACTGACGATCAGAAGTAAGACAAGAAAGAGCTTTTTCATGAGCATCCCTCCTTCGCTTCGCGAAGCCTTGGTCGATCGAGAACATCCTCGCTGGACCCTACCTCGAGTATCGATCTGCAACCAACACCCTGCAGAGAAGTGTTTCGGTCAATCTGTTGTCAATAAGAGACAATTCGTACCAAAGGTATGCAAGCGGGTTGCCAAACACATCGACTGCGACGCTGGTTCGGGATTACGGGCACTTACCATCCGCATTCTCGCGTGCCGCGGGGGGGCGGGGTGGGAAAAGAGTCAAAAAACTGCTGACGAGGAGTCACGACACTGGCCGAGCCTTAGACAGGATCCGAACACAGGAAGTGGAGATGAGGTCTTGCTGTGAGCTTGATCGAGTCGGCCCAGTGGCGCAATCGGGACTGCTGACTGGACCGCCGTTTTTCAAAGTTCGAAAGAACTCAGCATTTTTTTCAAATATTCCGTCCGACTGCGCGTATGCTCGGTGAGACAGGTAGTCAGCACCAGACCATACCCTGTACCGCCTAACCAGGTGACCGATTCCAGATCGCAGTCGCGATCGCGCAGCTGGATCCAAGCTTTCTGGGCATCGACCAGCTTGCGGTAGGCTTCTGGCTTGGTCGGCAGAGACTTGTCGGTCTTGGCGTCATAGTCTTTGACGACTTTGACAAGCTTCTGGTAGACCCGATTCAGCTCGGCATCAGCGGCCTTGTATTCCAGAGATGCACAGTATTTGAGTTCAATGTTGCTGAGATCACCTCGCGAACAGTCGACCTCTGCGCTTTGTGCTTGCAAGCTGCTCGCTAGGAGAAACATCATGAGACCGAGGACCTTCATAAAAACCTCTCACATCTTGGGGGAGCAATTCGATTCACTCGCTAAAAAAAGCGAGCCCATGAATCGTCCTTACCACAGAAGTCTGTTGTTTTTTAGAATAAATTTCTCATCCTAGTTTCATCAAAGATTCCGCCGAATCCAGCAGCATTCCCCTTGCAGGCCCGCCTTCGATTCGGCCAAATGCTTCGCTTTTACATGTCATTATTGCGGCTTTAATTTGACTGATATTTCACGCTTAACGCGCTGGGGCCCACCGAAAGAGCAAAAAAAGACCCTACTGCAATATTGTGAACCTGTGGATTTCCTAGGAGCACTCACTGGTTGTTTTCACCAGAAAAGCCAAACTCCAATCATAGGATATCCCGATGTTGCTTAAACGAGTTCTCTTGGCCGCCGGCCAGATAGTCATTGCCTCTGACGGTCTGCGTTCCACCCTCTAACAAGTTCCAGTTCCGTTCCCTCGTGCCCCTCTAAGCGCAAGGGAACGGAACTCACTCTCTCACTCACCCCAATTCCAATTCCGATTCTACAACCCGCCGAGTACGCAACGGAACAGAACTCCCCCCCTGTTTCAGGAAAGATGTCGCTTAACCAGGATTGAAATCAAAGAGGGCGAGCAAGTAGAAGCAAGTGAGAAAAAGACCGAGCTACTCGAAGGAATTCAAGGATTCGATCATTTCGAAGATCGT
>Ga0209985_10002116_pt1 | contig 18491 bp, 12 predicted proteins | sample NOAtaG_FD_187305 | JGI IMG/M metagenome (GOLD analysis project Ga0209985, IMG submission 187305) | Freshwater lake microbial communities from Lake Erie, under a cyanobacterial bloom - NOAA_Erie_Diel6S_1000h metaG (SPAdes) (version 2) | ecosystem: Environmental > Aquatic > Freshwater > Lake ...
ATCTTCCTGAGCAACCGCAACCACCCCAGCGAGGAGGGCAACATCCTGGCCCTGCGCCGTCAGCTCGGCACCCTCGCGGCCGAGTCGCTGGTGGGGGTCGAGTTCGGCGGGCTGCGGTAGGGGCGCCGGCGGTCCATCGGCTTGATCGCCATCGCCAACTCCACCCTTGACCGAGCAGGGACCCTCGACGCGTCATTTGGGGAACGTCTCACCGCCCTGTCGCCATGATTCCCGCCTTCCGCGCCCCGCGTTCCCGCAAGGGCTTCACCCTGATCGAGCTGCTGGTGGTCATCGCCATCATCGCCATCCTCGCCGGGATGCTCCTGCCGGCCCTCGCCAAGGCCAAGGCCAAGGCCAGTTCCATCAAGTGCATCAACAACGCCAAGTCGCTGACGTTGTCGACGTTCATGTACCTGTCGGACCATGGAAAGCCGGTGCCCTACAACGGGGCCGCGACGGCCAACATGGACAACGCCCTGTGGGTGACCGTGCTGGCGACCAACTACGGCGGCATCAATGCCGCGCGCATCTGCCCCTCGGCCCCGCCAGCCCCGACCAAGGCCAAGCGCCGCCACCCCAACAGCGGTTCGCTCAACCAGACCTGGCTCTGGACCGGTTCGCGCGGGATCGACTACGAGGCCAGCTACACCTTCAACGGGTGGTTCTACGGCGATGATGATCCGTACTTCAGCACGCCGGACCAGCGGGTGAAGAAGTTCCGCAACGAGGCCGACTGCCCGACCCCGGCCACCACGCCCGTCATCGCCGACAGCAACTGGATCGACACCTGGCCCCAGCCCAATGACATGCCGGCCAGGAACCTCTTCACCGGTGACGACTTCGCCGGGGCCATGGTCCGTCTGACCTTGCCCCGTCACGGCAGCGCGACCTGGGGCCGCAACCAGATCTTCAACCCCAAGGACAACCTGCCGGGGGCGATCAACGCGGGCTTCGTCGACGGCCATGCCGAACTGGTCCGCCTCGAGCGCCTCTGGAGCCTCGACTGGCACAAAGGCTGGGTGACTCCGGCCAAGCGCCCGGGCAAGTGAGCCGGGGTGATCTGGGCCACCTTGGACTGTGATGATTCCTTCGTGGTTCCGTCACCTGCGTGCGCTCCGGGTTCCTGCGGGCCTGAGTGGCTGGGCGTTGCTGTCGCTCCTCCCGGGGATCCTTGCCGCGGAAGCCGAGTCCGGGGCGGCCCTCCGACCCCTCCCCCAGGCCCATTCCCACAACGACTACGAGCAGAAGCGGCCGCTGCTTGAGGCCCTCGACCACGGGTTCTGCAGCGTCGAGGCCGATGTGTTCCTGGTCGAGGGCAGCCTCTGGGTGGCGCATGACCGCAAGGACCTGCGGCCCGGGCGCACGCTGAAATCCCTCTACCTCGACCCGCTGGCCGAGCGCGTGCGGAACCGGACCGGGATCTTCGCCGACCCCAAGGCCCGCCTGATGCTGCTGGTGGACGTGAAGGGGCAGGGGGCCCAGGTGTACGAGCGTCTCAAGACCGAGTTGGCCCCGTATGCGCCCATGCTCACCCGCTTCCGGGATTCGGGCGTGGTGACGGGCGCGGTCACGGTGGTGCTCAGCGGCGACCGGGCCTGGGATCTGGCCCGGGCCGACCGCGACCGCTGGTGCGCGCTGGACGGCCGCATGAGCGACCTGACCAATGCCGCCCCGGCCGGGGTTGCCGCAGGAGGCAATGCACCCGTGGCGCTGGTCCCGCTGGTCAGCGAGAGTTGGCGTGCGCTCTTCCGCTGGGACGGCGACGGGGAGATGCCCGCGCCGGAGAAGGCGCGGTTGCAGGGGTTGGTGAGCCTGGCCCATGCGCAGGGCCGGAAGATCCGATTCTGGGCGCTGCCCGATCGGCCCGCCGCCTGGAAGGTCTGCCAGGAGGCGGGCGTGGACCTGATCAACACCGACAAGATCCCGGTGCTGGCGGCGTTCCTGCGCGGGGAACCCTTGCCTCCGGGCAAGCCTCCGATCGCCGACGAAAACTGACAGGACGGCCGGAACCGCAACCCGGGTGGCACACCGGCCGATGGCTAGGCCAGGCGCCCGGCCTCCGCACGCGCCCAACGGTCGGCTTCCAGGATCTGCTCCAGGCCCGGTTGATCCACCGTCCGGTGGGCATCCATGACCTGCGTGACCAGCCGGGCGATGCCGCTGAAGCCGAGTTGGCGGGCGCAGAAACGCTCCACGGCCACCTCGTTGGCCGCGTTGAGCACCGCCGGCAGGGTGCCGCCCACCTCGCCGGCGCGTCGGGCCAAGCCGAGGGCCGGGAACCGGTCGGTGTCGGGCTCCTCGAAGGTGAGCTGGCCGATCCTGGCGAAGTTCGTCTGGACCCGGTCGCTGCGGATGCGCTCGGGGTACAGCAGCGCATACTGGATGGGCAGGCACATGTCGGGGGTGGACAACTGCGCGATGATCGAGCCATCCACATACTCCACCATGGAGTGCACCACGCTCTGCGGATGCACGACGACCTGCACCCTCGGCATCCCGATGTCGAAGAGCCAGCGGGCCTCGATCATCTCCAGGCCCTTGTTGAACAGGGTGGCCGAGTCGATGGTGATCTTGCGGCCCATGACCCAGGACGGGTGCTTGAGGGCCTGCTCCACGGTGACCGCCTCCAGGGTCTCCTTGGGCCATTTCGTGGCATCGCGGAACGGGCCGCCGGAGGCCGTCAGCCACAGCGCGCGCACCGAGGCGGCGGGTTTGCCGTCCAGGCACTGGAAAATGGCCGAATGTTCGCTGTCGACCGCCAGTACCCGGACGCCGTGGGCCCGGGCTTCGCGCATCACCGTCTCGCCGGCCATGACGAGGATTTCCTTCGAGGCCACGGCGATGTCCTTGCCCGCGCGGATGGCGGCCAGGGCGGGCTCGAGCCCGGCCGTGCCGACGATGGCGATGAGCACGATGTCCGCCTCGGGCATCGTCGCCAGCCGGACCAGCGCTTCCGGCCCGGCCAGCACCCCGGTCGTCCCGTCGAGCGCCGAACGCACCTCCCCGGCCTTGGCCGTGTCGTGGATCGAGGCCAGCCGCGGCCGGTGTCGCCGGCACTGCTCGACCAGGAGCCCGGCGTTCCCGCCGGCGGCCAATCCGACCAGCTGCAGCCGGTCCGGCTGGTCCTCCACCACCTTCAGGGTGCTGGTGCCGATCGAACCGGTGCTCCCGAGCAGGACGACGCGCTTCATGTGTCGGCCCAGTCTGGGGGTGCCGGTGTCCCTGCGGCAAGAGCCCGGCACCGGCACGGTCGGCCCGTTGGCATCGGGCATGTCGGTCTGCGCGTGCCCTGAAACCTTGGACTGGCCTTGCCGGTCATCGCGAAGGTAATGTCAGGGGCCGAATCGGTGAAGAAAGTGTCCGACCGGGGCGTCGTTGAGCGCATGCCCCGGTGGGACCATCGTTCCCGGGACACGGCTCCCGAATCCACCGTCCAACCGTCCAACAGAATGGAAATGAAGCAGATCTGGTCCCGTGCCGCGCGCCGCGCCGGCGGACTCCTGGCCGCGCTCGCCCTGGGGGCGTCCGCCGCCCATGCCGCCCAGGAACTCAAGGCGGTGTCCCTCGACGACTGCCTGAAGCTGGCCCTCCAGAAGAACCTGGACATCCGGATCGCATACTTCAATCCCCGCCAGTCGCTCAGCCAGTACCGCCAGACCTTCTCCGGCTACGATCCGGTCTTCGCGACGTCGGCGAGGCAGAATTTCCGCACCAGCGCCGGCGTGGGCAATCCCGGCGACTTCATCCCGCCCGGCGGCGAGTCCTGGTCGGAGAGCTACAGCCTTGGTCTGCAGGGCCTGGCGCCGACCGAGACGGGTCTGCGCTACTCGCTGCAGAGCGGCATGGTGCGCAACAACAACGTCTTCTTCGCGACCCCGACCCGTCCCGAGATCAACTCGGGCTTCTTCTACAGCCCCTTCGCCAGCCTGGACCTCACCCAGCCCCTCCTGCGCGACTTCTGGATCGACTCCACCCGGATGATGGTCCAGGTCAACAAGCTGGGCATCGGCCGCTCGGAGCAGGGGGCCCGCCGTCAGGTGATCACCGTCGTGGCCCAGGTGGCGCTGGCCTACCACGACCTCATCGCGGCCCGCGAAAACGTTCGCGTGCAGCGCAAGGCCGTCGAGACGGCCGAGCGACGGCTGACCGAGCAGAAGAAGCGCGTCGAGGTCGGTGCCCTGGCCCCCCTCGACGAGAAGCAGTCCGAGGCCGAGGTCTACCGGGCCAAGGCCGACCTGCTCCAGAGCGAGGCGCGGCTGGGTGACGCGTCCACCAACCTGCGCAACCTCATCAACGACGACCTCGGCGGCTGGGACAACGTGCTGCTCAACCCCACGCTCCAGCTCACCGCCGAGCCCGTGGCCTTCGACAAGAAGGACAGCTGGCACAAGGCGCTGACCCTGTCTCCCGACATCGTCGACGCCCGCATCCAGCTCGACTCCCAGAAGGTCCGGCTCAAGTTCACCAAGAACCAGCTCTTCCCGCAGCTCGACCTCCTGGGTGGCTACGGCGTCGTCGGTGCCGAGCCCGAGTTCGGTTCGTCGCTCAACGACCTTTCCGACCGCAAGCTGCCCAACCACTACGCAGGCCTGCGCCTGAGCTTTCCGTTGAGCAACCGCAACGCCCGCGAGAGCCACAAGCAGAACAAGCTGGAGCAGGAGCGCCTGCTGCTGAGCTACAAGCGCATCGAGCAGAACCTCATGCGCGACATCGACATCTCCATCCGCTCCGCCCGCACCTCGTTCGAGCGGGTCAACGCCGCCCGCAAGCAGCGCGAGTTCGCCGCCCAGGCGCTGGATGCCGAGGAGAAGAAGCTCGCCAACGGCAAGAGCACCGCCTTCCAGGTCCTGCAGATCCAGCGCGACCTCACCAGCGCCGAGGCCAGCGAGATCAACGCCCTCTCCGACTACAACAAGGAGCTCTACCGCCTGTCCCAGGCCGAGGGCGACATCCTCAACAAGCTCGGCATCGTGCTCGACATCCGCTGAGGGTGCCCGGGGCATCTGTCGGGCGGCACCGTCCCGCCGCCCCTTCGGTCCCGCGCCCGGTCGCCGGACTTGCCTGAGCGTGGGCGTTGTCCTACCAGAACCCAGTCCATGAAACGTCTTTTCCCGATCGGCCTCCTCGCCGCCGTCCTCCTGGGTTCCCGGTTCCCCGGGCTCCGGGCGCAGTCGGGCTCGCCGGTGTTCGACGAGTCGTTCTCCTCGGCCAAGGTCGGTGAGGTGCCCGAGTCCTTCATGGTCCTGGACGGCCAGTTCGCCGTGCGCGACGAGGAGGGCAACCGGTTCCTGGAATTGCCCGGCGCACCGCTCGAGTCGTTCGGGGTGCTCTTCGGTCCCAACCAGGCCGAGGGTCTCGAGGTGACCGCGCGGATCCTCGGCACCAAGACCGGTCGCAAGTTCCCGACCTTCGCCGTCGGCCTCAATGGCGTTGGCGGCTACAAGGTCCGCGTCGCACCGGCCAAGAACGCCCTCGAGCTGGTCAAGGGAGACGACGTCCAGGCCACCGCGCCGTTCAAGTGGACCAGCGGCCAGTGGACCCGTCTCCGGCTGAACGTCAAGGCCTCGGGTTCCGGGGTCCGCATCACCGCCAAGGCCTGGCAGGGCGACGAGGAGCCGAAGGAGGCCCAACTGCAGCACGACGAGGCCGGCAAGCTCCCTCCGGGCAAGGCCGGCGTCTGGGGCATGCCTTTCTCGGGCACGCCGATCCGCTTCGACGACCTGCGGATCACCCCCGTGTCCTGAGCGCCTTCCGGGGCGTGATCGGGGGCACCTGGCACCCGCACCCGCCCAGGCCGGGCGTGGCATGGTCTGGCGCAGGCCCTGCGCTCCGGTGCCTGGCATCGGACGATGCGCCGATCCCGGCCCATCCATCCGAGTCGGGCCGTTTCCGGAATGTTTCCGTCATCCCGCGCGCCCGGGACACTCCGGCATTGCCCCTCCGGTCAAGACGACCGAAAAAGAGGCATGGAATCCTTCCTTCGAGCGGACGGGTCCGGGGTCGCCCGGGCCTGCCTGGGCGCCGCATGGATCGTCGCACTGGTGGCCGGGGTCGCGTCCGACGCCTTCGCGGCATCGCCGGCCGCCTCGCGCGAGGCGGCCCGTCGCGAGACCGTCGGCCACCACGCCGGCGGCCGATCCATCACCCCGGTCAACCAGACGCTCACCCCCCTTGGCCGGCAGGTCGAGCTGGCGGGGTTGCGCCCCCAGGTGCTGGCGCTCTCGCCCGACGGGTCACGCCTCTTCGTCTCGGGAAAGACCAGCGAGCTGCTGGTGCTCGACCCGGTCACCGGCGCGATCCTCCAGCGCGTGCCCCTGCCGTCCGAGCAGGTGAACGAACCGCGGCCCTCCGTGCCCTCGCCCAACATCCTCAAGCCCGATGCCAAGGGGCAGGTGAGCTACACGGGCCTGGTCTGTTCGCCCGACGGCCGCCGTGTCGTCCTGAGCAACGTCAACGGCAGCCTGAAGGTGTTCCGGATCGAGGCCGACGGCACGGTCGCCCCCTCGCACTCGATCCCGCTGCCGGCGGCCGATGCCCCGCGCCGCAAGGAGGAGATCCCGGCCGGGCTGGCCTTCAGCGCGGATGGCCGACGACTCTACGTGTGCGCCAACCTCTCGAACCGCCTGCTCGAGCTCGAGGCGGAGTCCGGCAAGGTCCTGCGCGAGTTCCGTGTCGGCGTCGCCCCGTATGACGTGGTCCTCGTGGGCGACACGGCCTATGTGAGCAACTGGGGCGGGCGCCGGCCCGGTCCGGATGACCTGACCGGTCCGGCCGGCCGCGGCACCACGGTGCGGGTGGACCCGGTCCGCCACATCGCCAGCGAGGGCTCCGTGTCGATCATCGACCTCAAGGCCCCGGCGGACACGGCGACGCAGGAGGTCCTCGCCGGCCTGCACGCCTCGGCGCTGGCGGTGTCGCCCGACCGACGCCACGTCGTCTGCGCCAATGCCGGCGCGGACACCCTGAGTGTGATCGACACCCGCACCCGCGCCGTGGTGGAGACGGTCTGGACCAAGATCAACCCGGCCGACCTCTTCGGCGCCTCGCCCAACGCCCTGGTCTTCGCCCCGGATGGCAGGACCCTCTATGTCGCCAACGGCTCCCAGAACGCGATCGCGGTCGTGCGCTTCGACCCGGCCGACCGCGAATCCCGCCTGGCGGGACTGATCCCGGTGGGGTGGTTTCCCGCCGCGCTGGTCCACGACACGGCGCGCCGGCAGTTGATCGTCGCCAACGTCAAGGGGATGGCCTCGAAGACCAAACGTTCCGACACGGGGGCCGAGGGCTTCAACACCCACCAGTACCAAGGCACGCTCTCGCTGGTGCCCGTCCCGTCCCGGCGCACCCTGGCCAAGCTCTCCGAGACGGTCTCGCGCAACCTGCGCCGCGAGGCGATCCTCGACTCCCGGCTGCCGGCCCGTCCCGGTGTGAAACCCCGTCCGGTGCCCGAGCGCATCGGCGAGCCGAGCGTCTTCAAGCACGTCATCTACATCATCAAGGAGAACCGCACCTACGACCAGGTCTTCGGCGACGAGCCGCGGGGCAACGGCCGTGCCGACCTGTGCATCTTCGGCGAGAAGATCACGCCCAACCTGCACAAGATCGCCCGCGAGTTCGTGCTCCTCGACAACACCTACTGCGCCGGGATCCTCAGCGCCGACGGCCATCAGTGGTCCACCACGGCGTTCTCGACCGACTACATGGAGAAGTCCTTCGCCGGCTTCCCGCGCAGCTACCCCGACGGCATGGGCGAGGACGATGCCGACGCCCTGGCCTATTCGCCGGCCGGTTTCCTCTGGGACAACGCCCTCAAGCACGGCAAGACCCTGCGCAACTACGGGGAGTTCGCCGAGCCCACCGTCCGCTGGCGGGATCCGAAGAGGAAGGGATCGATCCCGTTCCTGCCGTGCCACCGGACCTGGAAGGGCGAGTCCGACGAGGTGATCTTCTCCAGCCGGGCGATGGTGCCTTCGCTGGTGCCGCACACCCCGACCCACTACGTGGGCTGGGAAATGTCCGTGCCCGACCAGTACCGGGCCGACGTCTTCATCCGCGAACTCAAGGACTTCGAGGCCCGGGGAGAGTTCCCCAACCTGACCCTGATCTGCCTGCCCAACGACCACACCAGCGGCACCTCGCCGGGCCAGCCCACGCCGGCGGCCTGCGTGGCCGACAACGACCTGGCCTTCGGGCGGATCGTCGAGGCGGTCAGCCGCAGTCGATTCTGGAAGGAGACGCTCATCCTCGCCATCGAGGACGATCCGCAGGCCGGTTGGGACCATGTCAGCGGCTATCGCACCACGGCCTTCTGCATCAGCCCCTACACCCGGCGCGGTGCGGTGGTCTCCACCCGGTACAACACCACCAGCATCATCCGCACCCTCGAGCAGGTGCTGGGCATGAAGCCGATGAACCAGTTCGACGCCAGCGCGGCGCCGATGTCCGACTGCTTCCAGGACACTCCGGACTTCACCCCCTACTCGGCCGTGGCGAACAACGTGCCGCTCGACCAGATGAACCCGCCGGCCAAGGCCCTGAAGGACCCGGTCCTGAGGCGTGACGCGGAGGTCTCGGCCCGCCTGAACTTCCGTCAGGTCGACCGCGCGCCGGAGGACGTGCTCAACCGCATCCTCTGGAATGCGGTCGCCGGCACGGACCGGCCCTACCCGGAGTGGGCCGTGATCCCCGACGCGGACGACGACGACGATTGACCCCATCCTGGAGCCCGATGAGCGACGAGGTGTTTCGACCCCCGGGGGACTGCCCGGTCTGCGGCGAGTTCGTGCCCCGCAGGGCGGTGGCCTGCCCGGGCTGCGGCGCCTCGCGCGACTCCGGCTGGAACGAGGAGGCGGCCGTCTCCGGCCTCGACCTGCCGGGGGATGACGACGACTTCGACTACGACGACTTCGTGGCCCGGGAGTTCGGGCAGGGGCGGCCGAAACGACCCGACCGGCGCCGCCTGTGGACCATCGTGGGCGTGCTGCTCATCCTGGCCATGGCCGCCTCGCTCCTGGCGGTGTTCCGATGGCATTGAGGGACCGATCATCGGCCCCGGCACGTCCGCCGCTGCGACCCTCGGAGGGCATCGCCGGGCAAGAACGGGTCAGGATCCGGCCATGGGAGGCGGGGCGGGCCGCGGACCGGACGTCAGCGTGGGTGAAGCCATGAAAACCAGTCAGCGTTCAACGACCCCGTCCGGCGGGGTCCGGGGGGCGGTCCTGGGCCTCCTGCTTGCCGGGGCGGTCCGGGGTGATTTCCAGGGCTCGACCCACCTCGTGGAGTTGGAGACCGAGGCCCTCAAGTACTCGAAGGAGCCGACCACCGGACCCGTGGCCGGACTCCTCCGGCGCATCGAGGCCGGCACGGTCACGCTGGCCTGGGATGCCAAGCTGGGTTGGTTGCCGTCGGTGCAGAAGGCGCTGGGGGTGTCCCCGGCCTCGCAGACGCTGGTCTTCTCGAAGACGTCGCTGCAGCGCGAGCACATCCATCCGGGCAACCCGCGCGCCATCTTCTTCAACGACGACGTCTACCTCGGGTACATCCCCGGTTCACCCTTGGTGGAGGTCTCCGAGGTGGACCCCCGCCTGGGAGGGATCTTCTACGTCGTGGAGCAGAAGCCCACCGACAAGCCGGTCATCCAGCGCATCGACAACTGCCTCGAGTGCCACGCCTCATCCCGCACGATGGGCGTGCCGGGACACCTCTTCCGCTCGGTGGAGACCGACCGCCAGGGCATCGTGGACCTGGCCACCGGCATCGAGCCGATCAATCACCGGACGCCGTTGGCGGACCGCTGGGGCGGCTGGTACGTGACCGGGACGCACGGCCCGGTGCCGCACCGGGGCAACCGGATGGGCGACGACTTCCTCAAGGCCAAGTCCAACCCGTCGCTGGGCGGCAACCAGACCCGTCTCGACGACTTCTTCGATCCCGCCAAATACCCGGCCCCCGGCAGCGACATCGCGGCCCTGATGGTGCTCGGTCATCAGGTCCACCTGCACAACTTCATCGCCCGGGTCCACTACATGGCCGCCCAGCACCTCGCGGCCTACGGGCATGTCGACTACCTCAAGTCGCCGGTCGAGGGCCTCGTCCAGCACCTGCTCTTCGCCGGAGAGGTCCCCCTCGCGCACCCGGTGCAGGGAGATCCCGAGTTCGTCCGCGGGTTCGAGGCGGCCGGTCCGCGCGACCGGAAGGGCCGTTCCCTGCGGCAGCTGGACCTGCAGAGGCACCTCTTCCGGCACCCCTGCAGTTTTCTCATCCACTCCGAGGCCTTCCGGCGGCTGCCCGCGCCGCTGAAGCAGAAGATCTACCGCCGCATGGCCGAGGTGCTCAGCGGGGCCGACCTCTCGGAACCCTTCCGGAGGTTGTCGTCCGCCGATCGGGAGGCCGTCCGCGAGATCCTCACCGAGACCCTCGAGGATCTTCCGCCCGACTGGAAGCGCCTGGTCGAGCCAAAGGTCGCGCCATCGCCCGCTGCGCCCGCAAACCCGACCGCCACGACCCGGCTCGACGGCTCGGAGTGAGACCGCACCGTCCCGGGGGTCCGACATGCCGGAGCGGGCTCAAGGGTGCCCGCCGAGCCACGACCAAACGGCATCCGGCTCGTGGTAGTCGGGGATCGCGTAATCGGCCCCGGCTTCCGTGAGGCGCAGCCGCTTGGACTCATCCCAGCGGCCCGAGTGCCAATGCGCCTCGTCGGCCGCCACGGCGACGGCCCGTCCGCCCGCCGCCTTGGTCTCGGCGATCTCCACCGCGCCGTCCCCGAAGGACACCAGGGCGCGGGCCGGATCCAGGCCGTGGGCGTCGATGATCTCCCGGATGGCGTGGCGCTTGTGGAAGGAGGTGTCGGTCAGGCCCGTGGGCCCGTGGATGCGTTCCCCGAAGAACCCGCGCACCCCCAGGCAATCGACTTCGGCCGAGACCGCCGGCCGCGGGGTGCCGCTGACGATGTGCAGGGTGGCGCCGGCCGCCTGGAACCGGCCCAGGAAGGCACGGGCGCCCCGGACCAGGTAATGGTCGGCCGGGCGGATTCCCTGGCCGATGGAGTCCATGCGCTCGCGGATCAACCGGCCGAGGCGTTCCTGGAAATCGTCCTGGTAGCGGTCCGGGTGCCACGGGGTGCCGCCGCGCTCGGCGACGAGCCCTCCCAGGCGCTCCATCTGGTGGATGCTGGGCCGGCCATTCAAGGCCCAGATTTCGCGGTGGGCCATGGCCTCCCGCGCCTCGGCCGATTCACCGGGGGCCGGAGGCAGGAATTCCAGCCACTGGCGAAGCATGACTTCGCCCCAGCCGGCCCGGATGAACGACAGGGTCCCGTCCCAGTCGAAGACGACATGCAAGGAGTTCATCTCAGAGGCTCACGGGCAACCCGGTGCGGATCGATTCGGCCTCGGCCTCGCAGACGGCGACGGCGGCGGCACCGTCGTCGGCGGTGACCACGCTCGGGGGAGTGCCCGCGCGGATGGATTCCACGAAGTGCCGCAGCTGGCCTGCGTACCCGTTGGGCCCGTCGAGTTTCAGGGTCTCGGCCGGTTGGCCCTCGACGTAGCGGCGCAGGGCCTCGGCCCCCCGCGAGGAGTCGTAGTCGAGGGTGGCCCGCTCGAGGACCACGGTGTAGGCCATGCAGAACCCGAAGCCCGGGGTCATGGCCCAGCTGCCCTCGGCGCTGACCACCGCACCGCTGGCCGTGTCGTACTGGGTGAGCACATGGTCGATGCCGCCGCTGACCTTGGTGTGGCCCCGAGAGAACACCCGCGACGGGTGCCCGAAGCAGTACCGGATGAAGTCGACGTCATGGATGTGCAGGTCGAGCAGCGCCCCGCCGGAATCGGCCGCGCTGAGGAAATGCCCGTGTCCCCAGCCCGGGGCCTGCGCCACCCGGCGGAACCGGGCGCTGAGCACACGGCCGTGTTGTCCGCCCACGATGGCCTCCCGGGCCGCCTGCCATTCCGGCCAGAAGCGCAGGCACATCGCCGGCATCAGGAACACGCCCCGGGTGGCGGCCTCGCGGGCCGCCTCGGCCAGCTGGCGGCCTTCCTCGGCGGTCCGGGTCATGGGTTTCTCCACGATCACGTGCTTGCCCGCCTTGAGGGCGGCGAGGGCCAGCCCGAGGTGGCTCTTGGTGGGCGTGGTGATGTCCACGACGTGGATCGCCGGGTCGGCGAGGAATTCGGACACGTCCCGGTAGGCGCGGGTCTTCGTCATGTCGAGGCGCACGCCGTTGGGGTCGCCCACGTTGCCGCCGACCCGGGTGAGGTCGCCGTCGAGGTTGCGTCCGCTCGGGTTGCAGATCGCGCCCACGCAGGTTCCGGGCACATGGGCCAGGGCCTGGATGTGGGTCGCGGCCATGAAGCCCAGCCCCAGGAATCCGAATTGCAGCGTCATGGGGTCAAGGCAACCACGGGCCGCCCCCGAACACAATTCGGCAGCGTCTTCGGAGAGGTCCTGCAATTTGCGCTTCCGGTCGATCGGCCGGCGGGGTGGAATGGAACGAAGATTCCCCGATGAGCCCTGCCCAGACCCTCCGGTGGTTGGCCGGTGCCGCCCTTGCCGCGTTGGCGGCAGCGGCAGCCGGCCCGGCCCCCGCGTCGCATTGGGCCTTCCAGCCGGTCCGAGACCCGGCTCCGCCGCCGGTGGTCGATGCCGGTTGGTGCCGCACGCCCCTGGACCGGTTCCTCCTGGCCGCCCTGGAGCGGCAAGGCCGCAAGCCTGCCCCGGAGGCCGACCGGCGCCCCTGGATCCGCCGCGTGACCTTCGACCTCACGGGCCTGCCCCCGACGGTGGAGGAGATCGAGGCCTTCGAGCGGGACGCCTCGCCCGGGGCCTTCGACCGGGTGGTCGACCGCCTGCTGGCCTCGCCCCGATATGGCGAACGCTGGGGTCGCCACTGGCTCGACGTGGTGCGCTACGCCGACACCGCCGGCGAGACCGCCGACTATCCCGTGCCGGTGGCCTGGCGCTACCGGAACTACGTCATCGATGCCTTCAATGCCGACAAGCCCTACTTCGACTTCGTCCAGGAGCAGGTCGCCGGCGACCTCCTGGCCCGGCAGGGCCCCGGGGACCGTTATGCCGAGCGGGTGGCGGCCACCGGGTTCCTGGCCATCTCCCGGCGCTTCGGCTTCGATTCCGAGAACTACCACCACCTCACGCTGCAGGACACCATCGACACCCTGGGCCAGAGCTTCCTCGGCCTGACGCTGGGGTGCGCCCGCTGCCACAACCACAAGTATGACCCGGTCTCCGCGACCGAGTACTACGCGCTCTACGGCATCTTCGAGAGCACCCGCTTCGCCTTCCCGGGCTCGGAGCAGAAGCAGCGGACGCGCTCGATGGTGCCCCTGATCCCGCCGGAGGAGTCCCTGCCGCGCTGGCGCGAGCACGAGGCCCGCGTCGCCTCTCTGACCCGGGTGGTCCAGCGCGCCGGGTTGCCCGTGCCCTCGGCCGTGTTGCGGTCCATCGACGACCTGGACGGCGATTTCGAGCTGCAGGCCCCGGCCGCCGGCGGCAGCAAGGGGGTGCTGGTGCCGCCCTGGGTCTATGACGGCCCCATCGCCGTCACCACCGACGCGCAGAGCCCCTTCCGCAACCGGTACCCGGGAGGGCGCGTGGGCGCCTCCATCCCGGCGGGCACCGCCTCATGGCACCTGGGCCAGTCCCTGAACCGGCTCGGACGTCCCATCCGCGAGGCGTCCCGGTGGTCGCTCCAGGTCGACTTCAAGACCCTCCCCGGACCCGCGGAGGACGCCCCCGCCGGCGGGGCCACGCACCGGTTGTGGGCGGGACGCGACGGGGGGCGGCAGCCGGCCTTCGAGGTGCTGATCTCCGCCCGCGGGGTCTCGCTGCGCACTGAAGCGTCGGCCGCCGGATCGCCGGGATCGCCGGGATCGCGGACTGCGATCGTGCTGGGCGAATTCGCCCCGGGAACCTGGCAGAACCTCCAGCTTGAGGTCGACCGGAAGGCCAGGACGATCACGGCCCGTTGCGGCGTGCCCGGTTCGGTGCGGTCGACGGGGCCGCTCCCGCTCCCCCACGCCTGGGATGGCGTGCTCGACTTCGTCGGCCTCGACTCGGGCCGGGGGCCCGGCACACCCGGCGCCACGGCGGGCTCGCCGGTCCCGCGCCCCGGACTCTGCCTCGACAACTTGGCCGTCCAGCCCGAGCCGCTGGCACCCGTGTCCACCGAGCCGTTGGCCGTGGCAGCCGACCGTTCGATGGCCGAGCGCGACCGGCTCGAGGCCGAACTGGCGTCCCTGCGCGGCATCGACGGCGGCCTTGAGGGACAGAAGGCCGGTGCTCCGCCGGCGGCGCCGTGGCGACCCGGCCCGGACAGCCGGGTGCGGCTCCGGGCCGAGTCCCAGAGTCCCTTCGTGGGGCTGCTTCCCCGGGGGCGCCTGGGCCTCCACCTGCCCGGAGGACCGGCCTATGACGGCTTCGGGCAGGCTCTCTCCCCGGCTTGGAAGGCCGACCGGACCGGTCGCCTGCGGGCGGCCTTCGACTTCCGGTGCGGTGAGGTTCCCGGGGGCTTGCAGCCCGGTCCGGAGGGTACCTGGCGGTATTACCTCGGCCACGGCGCGGGCACCTCGGCGGCGATCGAGCTGTTCTGGTCGGGGTCGGAGTTCTTCCGCATCGACGGCGAGCGCCGGGAGGGGGTGGCCCCGTTGCGCCGGGGTCGCTGGTACCAGGTGGCCATCGAGCTCGACCTGAAGGCCCGCCGGTACGAGGCGACCCTGCGCGAGGAGGGGGGCGGCGCGTCGTCGGCCCCGGTGGCCTTCGCCGGCGCGCTCCACCCGCGCTGGGACGGGGCCATCGACGATGTCTTCATCGACAGCCACGGCCACCGGCCCGGTCCGAAGCCAGCCCTGGATGCCGACAACTTCGCCGTGCAGGAGGCCCCGCTGCCACCGGTCGGTGCGGTGGCCGTCGCCGAGGATCCCGCCTCGGCCGATCGACGCCGGGCCCGGACAGCCGCCCTCGAGGGCCGTCTCCAGGCGCTGCAGCAGGAGGCCCAGGCGGCGGCGATCGAGCTGGAGCGGTTGCTGGTGGAGGGTCCCTTCCCGCTGGCCTACGGCGTGTCCGAGGGCACCCCGCGCGACGCGGTCCTCCAGGTCCGGGGCGAGCCCGACCAACCGGGTCCGCAGATCCGCCGAGGCACCCTCTCGGCCGTGGGCCCGGCCCGCATGGACCCGCCAACGACCGGCAGCGGCCGGCTCGAGCTGGCCCGCTGGCTGGCCGACCCGGCCAATCCGCTGCCGGCCCGGGTGATGGTCAACCGGGTGTGGCAGCAGCATTTCGGCGTGGGCCTGGTGGCCACGGCCAACGACTTCGGCCTCCGGGGACAGGCCCCGAGCCATCCGGAATTGCTGGATCACCTGGCCTCGGAGTTCCGGCGGTCCGGCGGATCGATCAAGGCCCTCCACCGGCTCATCCTGGGCAGCGCCGCCTACCGCCAGCGCAGCGACCCCGAGGCGGACGCCCCGTCCGTCCCGGCGACCGCGACGGCCAACGCGACCGGTGGGTCCCTGTCCTGCCCGGTCGAGATCCCGGGTGCCGGCGGGATCGTCGGAGCGGGCGCAACGGGCGCCGCGTTGGCCGACGGACTGTTCTCCCCCTTCGCCCGCCGCCGCCTCGGGGCCGAGGAGACGCGGGACGCCCTCCTGGAGGCGTGCGGGGAGCTGGACCTGTCCGTCGGCCAGGGCCATCCGTTCCCGTCACCGACCCGCTGGGGCTACACCCAGCATGGGCCGTACGTGGCCTCCTACGACCACTCCCGCCGCAGCGTCTACCTGATGACCCAGCGGATCCAGCGGCACCCGTTCCTGGCGCTCTTCGACGGGGCCGACCCCAATGCCAGCACGGCCGGACGCCGCACCACGACGGTGCCCTCGCAGGCCTTGTTCTTCCTGAACGACCCGCTGGTGCACCGCCAGGCCGACCGGCTGGCCCGTGCGGCCCGCGCCACCCATCCCGCCGAGGCGGCGCAGGTGGACCATGTGTTCCGGCGCATCCTGCGGCGCCCGCCCTGTCCGGAGGAGGCCGCCGATGCCGCCGGGTTCCTGGCCCGATACCGGCAGACGCCGGGTGCCGGGACCGGCGACGAGGCGGGGGCACGGGCGCTGGCGGCGTGGGTCCGCGTGCTGCTCGGGAGCAACGAATTCCTCACCATCGACTGAGCTGCGCCTCGAGGCCCTGGAACCGGACGAATCACACCCTGACCCTGATCTCCCCGATGACCCGCCACGCCCTTTTCGATCCCCGCCGCCGCGGCTTCCTGCGGTCGCTCGTCGGCGGGTCCGCGCTGTTCCCGGGCATCGTGCGCGACCTGCTGGCGCGGGAGGGTGGCGGCCTGCCCGGGATCTCCGCCGATCCGCTCCTGCCCCGGGCGCCGCATTTCACGCCCAAGGCCAAGCGGGTGATCTTCCTCTACATGAGCGGCGGGGTCTCCCATGTCGACTCGTGGGACCCCAAGCCGCGGCTCTTCGCCAGCGCCGGCAAGACCGTGACCGTCGACGAGTTCCAGGGTCGCAAGGGTGACTTCACCATGTTTGCCAAGCGGCCCCAGTGGGAGTTCGCGCGGCACGGCCGCTGCGGCACCGAGGTCAGCGGCCTCTTCCCGCACATGGCCGGATGCGTCGACGACCTGTGCGTGATCCGGTCGATGACCTCGGACCACACCAACCACTACGAGGCCACCCTGGGCATCCACACCGGTTCGTTCACCTTCGCCCGGCCCAGCATCGGGTCCTGGGTCAGCTACGGCCTGGGCACCGAGAACAGCAACCTGCCGTCCTTTGTGGTCATCGCACCGAAGAGCCCGTATGCCGGGGGGCAGGTCTGGGCCAGCGACTTCCTGCCGGGGGCCCACCAGGGCACCTGGGTGGTGCCGGGGGCGGAACCGGTGGCCAATCTGCGTCGGCGGTCACCCTCCGAGGAATTGCAGGCGCTCGAGATGGCCGCCATGGACCGCCTGAACCTGCGCCACCGGTCGGCCCGACCGGGCGATCCGCTGCTGGCGGCCCGGATGAAGTCCTTCGAGACGGCCTTCGGCATGCAGATGGAATTGCCGGAGCTCTTCGACCTGTCCCGCGAGAGCGACGCCACCCATGCGCTGTACGGCCTGGAGCGGGGCAGCACCCGGGGCTTCGCCTGGCAGTGCCTGGTGGCCCGGCGACTGGCCGAGCGCGGCGTGCGGTTCATCGAGTTGATCGACTCGGGCTCGTCCGACAACTGGGATGCCCACGGCGACATGACCCAGCACGGCCCGTTGGCGGCCAACGTGGACCGGCCCATCGCCGGCCTGCTGAAGGACCTGCGCCAGCGCGGGATGCTGGAGGACACCCTGGTGGTCTGGACCACCGAGTTCGGCCGCACCCCCTTCAACGCCACGGCGGACCACCGGGGCCGGGAGCACCACCACTGGGTGTTCTCATCGTGGCTGGCCGGGGCGGGCGTCCGGGCCGGCACGGTGTACGGAGCCTCCGACGACCTGGGCATCCGCGTGGGCAGCGACCGGGTCCACGTGCACGACTTCCACGCCACGATCCTCCATCTGCTGGGATTCGACCACGAGCGCCTCACCCACCATCACAACGGCCGTGACTACCGGCTCACCGACGTGGCCGGGGAGGTCGTGCGCGGGATCCTGGCCTGAGGGCTTGGCCTGGTTCAGCGGACGGGTGGTGCAGGGCGGTGGAACTTGGGTCGGCGGGACGGCTCAGGACGGCTCAGGGGTCGGCGGCTTCGCGGTGAAGAGATCGCCGTCGTCCCCGGCGGGCGCCATGGGGGGCGCGTCGATGCCGTGGAAGCGCGGTTGGGCGAAGCCGAGGCGCCTGGCCATGACCCCGATGGCCTCCGGGTTGTTGTCGACCAGCACCGCCGACCGGCCAAGCCGCTCCGCTGACTCCCCGATGGTGCCGCTGCCCGCGAAGAAATCGAGCACCCGGTCCCCGGGGTTGGAATGCACCCGCATGATCCGGTTGATGATGGCCAGCGGCTTCTGCGTGGGGTAGCCCGTCTTCTCCCTGCCGTTCGGGCTGACGATGGTGTTCCACCAGGTGTCCGTGGGGGTCTTGCCCCGGGCGGCCTTCTCCGGGCCGACCAACCCCGGCGCCATGTAAGGGATGCGGTCGATGTCGTCGAAGCGGTAGGTGTAGTTCTCAGGGTCCTTGGCGTACCAGAGGATGTTGTCGTGCTTCGGCGACCAGCGCCGGGTGGCCCTGGCCCCGTAGTCATAGGCCCAGATGATCTCGTTGAGGAACGACTCCCGGCCGAAGATCCCATCCAGCATCACCTTGCAGTAATGGACCTCCCGGTAGTCGATGTGGAAGAAGAACGAGCCGTTGGGCTTGAGAAGCCGCCGGGCCTCCTCCAGGCGGGGCTCGAGGAACGCCGGATAATCCGAGAAGGTGTCCGCGTAACCCTTGGTCCCGACCTTCACCGTCCGGTACCGGCGGCCCTGGAAGCCGGTCCGGTCCCCGTGTTCGTCATCC
>Ga0209985_10002119_pt1 | contig 18488 bp, 8 predicted proteins | sample NOAtaG_FD_187305 | JGI IMG/M metagenome (GOLD analysis project Ga0209985, IMG submission 187305) | Freshwater lake microbial communities from Lake Erie, under a cyanobacterial bloom - NOAA_Erie_Diel6S_1000h metaG (SPAdes) (version 2) | ecosystem: Environmental > Aquatic > Freshwater > Lake ...
AGATCAAAAAATACTGGCCGTGAAGTCGGGACGGATTAGCCATCGATTGGATACGGATCTCCTGGGAGCGATTGTGTCGATTCGACCGATTGCAAAGGTGCGGTAGTATGTGAGTTCTGGTAATGACGGTGGGCTCACGGTGGATTAGTTGATTTTTTGCATCATTTCGTTTGCGCAAGAAGTTCTCCTCTATTTCGCAAGCTACGTTATCCCACTATTCCTTAGTTCTGATTCCCAGCGGAAGCTTAATTGCAATGAGTTCCGGCCTTAACTCCAACAACAATCAAACCAATCTATCGCTCGAAACAGGCGTCATTCCTGCCGACCTTTATATTCCAGCATTGGAACTGAGGCGAGTCGAGGATTCTTGCAGTGGAGCCCAAGAGATCGATCAATTGCTATCTCACTTGGAAGCTCCTCTGTCTACAGCGGCTGATGAGTTAACCAACAAGATTGCGCCAAGTACGGAAGAAGAGATAATCCGCCAAGAGTTGGATTACTTCAAACGCAAAGCCATCGAGCAAGACATCGAGATCTTTGAGATGCGGGCGTTGCTACAGTCTGGTAAGGGTTTGAGCAATATTCTCAATCTCAAGCAATTGCTCGATACATTTATGGCGGTTGTCCGGGAAAAGTATAGCGCCGTAAATACGGCGGTATTGCTCAAAGACGATTTAGAAAACGCGGAGCACTGCTTTCGTGTGAAAGCACACTTTGGCCTCGAAGAAAAATTCCGACACCCATCGGGATTGGAAGAGTCCATTTACATGTACAAGTTTCCGAAGAACAACGGTTTGCTCTGGCAGTTGATTCAACAAGGAAACGTGTTCAGCGTTCGCGATATGCAACGTGGACCGAGATTCAAGCATGCATGGAAGCAGTGGAACATGAATATCCTCAAGTCCGATGTCTGGTGTCCGTTAATTAAGAGCGGTGAAGTGCTGGGCATTTTAACCATCGGCGAGCGAGAGGATGGTTCGCAGATTCCTGAGAGCGATTATGCATTCATTCAGGAATTAGCTTCGATCGCAATTACAAACATCGATTCCACGCTCAAGTATGAAAAGAATGAGCGAATCCTGAAAAACATTCAAACGCTGTACGATGTCAATCAGCAAATCGCTAATGTAAATGACTTTAAGAAACTCTGTATTGAAACGCTCAGCAAAGCGGTTGATGTTCTGATGACTCAGAAGGGCAATTTGATGATCTACAACAAGATCACACGCAAATTGGAAATTCGAGTAGTCTGGGGCAACATACCTATTGGCGTTCGTGATGAGATCAACAATGGACTTGTGGAGACTAAATCATTTGACTTAGGAGAGGGTGTGGCTGGTATTTGTGCAGAAACCAAAAAGCCGATCCGCGTGAACGATCGCATGCTCATTCCGCAAGTGGGGCAACACGAAGTGTTCTGCATGGCCAGCGTTCCTATCTTGTACGGTAATGAGCTAGAAGGGGTCATCAACATGACCAATAAAGTCATGATCGACGAAGAAGGGAACAAAGTCCTCGATCCGCTCGGTCGATTTACCGAGGAAGATGTTTCGCTCTTGCTGGGGCTCGCTGACCAAGCTGCCGTGAATTTGAACAAGACTCGAATCTACAGCCAGTCAATCACGGACCGAATGACAGGGCTCCACAACAGTCGACACTTCGAACAAGTGTTCTTCGACCACACTAGCGAGTCTATTCAAACGAACAAACCGATGGCACTTGCGATTGTTGATATCGATCGGTTCAAACAGTTCAACGATCAGCATGGACACTCTGCTGGTGATGAAGTTTTAAAACACGTGGCCAAGATTTTCGAATCATGCACACGCTCCGGAACAGGAGACATTGCATTCCGCTACGGCGGTGAAGAATTCTGTATGCTGCTGCCAGACACGTCACCTGTTGATGCAATGAATGTATTGGAGGCATTCCGTGCGAAAGTTGAGGCTACGAAATTGCAGCACGGTGAGAAAACTCTCGAGGTAACCGTTTCAGTTGGTCTGGCATCGTCGGTTCTGGATGGCACCGAGACAAAAGATCTATTCGAACGAGCTGATGAAACTCTGTACGCATGTAAGAATGGTGGACGTAACCAAATTCGGCACTTTGCGGCCGGTCGTATGGTCCGCTTCCAGCCAACCAACCTTGCCGCAGAAATCGACAATGCGTACTCTGGGACAAATCAATCCAGTTAAGTTCTGATGTCTCAAACATAATCGCTTCTTTCGAAGACGCGAATATGACTGTTTCTGAGAATTGCATAGAGTGCGATCAAGCCTTTAAGCGATCCCTGCCTTCCTCTTGTTCTTGTTCACAAGCTTCATAAAATCTTTGTTGCTGAGAAGGTCAGGCTTTGCGGCGAGTAGCCAATCAAAAGTCGCAGCAGCATCGGTGTACTGCTTGGCTGCTGTTTGAATATCGACTAGCTCTAAGCGAAGTTGGTACTCGATGTCTGGTGTCGAACAAGCGATGGCCGATCGATAGGCTTCGATACACTCGATCGTTTTCTTTCGAGCCGCTAGCAGCAGTCCCCTCGCATGATGAGGCTGAAACGACTGCTGCTGAATCTGGCTCGCTTCCCGATATGTATTGATGGCATCGTCCGGTTTGCCACGATATGTTTCGAGCGCTGCGCGAAGCATCGTTTGAGCATATCTGCATTCAGGTTCCGTCAATTGAGAAAGCATACTTTCACAAAATGCTACGTTATTGGATGCATAAAGCCAATCTACCACGCTATGTAAGAACGGGACGCATTCAATCGGAGCTTCGTTGGGATCATCGCTATCGAATGTTGTATCGCCACTCTTCAATGCAACGATAGCGTCGGCGGACTGGTCCTTTAACCGCGTGATGATACTGTCAAATACCGCAGGTTCGAATGCCTGGCACTGGTTGCATTTGCCACAGAGCTTATGACTGCGTTTTCTCGACCCGATGGGAATGACAGGTATGAAGTAAAGATGTAAAAATGGCATCGCAGTAAAGCTTCGCATTTTTGCGTAGCTGTTGCACAAACTGCAAAATCCATGCTGCGTGACCTTATTCGAACGAAAGTAGGTATTCGTACCATAGATAAGCATATCGGCGTCCGGCGAAGTGTTGAAAAGACCGCTGTGTCAGGAAGTTCGCTTCGTCAAGCAGCGCTTCTGAATCAATTATAGCTAGAGACTCTTGATGCAAACAAGCCAACGGACGGCACACCGCTACATCGCGAATGCTTCTGCGTCTTCGTCAGGAGCTACTTGATAACCACTCGGTTCCATCGAACAACCTGCTCGACCTTGACTCAGTGATCGAATGGCGCTCGAGTATCCGAATAGCTCCTTCAGCGGAGCCAATGCCCATACGCTCGTCACAGCGCCGCGAGACTCGGTACGTTCGATCAAGCCTCGACGTTGCTGCAAATCGCCAACGATTTCACCGAGATAATCTGGAGGAGTCGTGATGTCCATTTTCATGACAGGCTCCAGCAATGTTGGAGTCCCCTGCTTGAGGCCTTCGTCAAACGCGTCGTTCGCTGCAATTCGAAATGCAACTTCGTCCGAGCCGGTTTCGGCTATCTCCGCACCCAAAATGCTAATACGAATTCCTGTCAATGGGAACGAGCCGATCAACCCGCCGCCTTCGGCGCGATTGCGTAACTCCTCTAACGCTACTTGACGCAAATTCTCTGGAAGCATCTTCTCCACAGGAGTTCGGTCGAGAACGATCACTTTGGCAGAACGATCCTCCAGAGGCTCGAATCGAACTTGCAAGCGTGCAAAAAGTTGATTTGCACCCACCTGACGATTACATTCCCCAACGACTTCGGCCATACGGTTGATCGTTTCACGATAACTCACTCTCGGCTTGTAGAACTTCACTGCTAGTTTGAAATCGCGGACCAACCGGTTCTTGATCACTTCTAGATGCAACTCGCCCATCCCGCTGATCAGCGTTTGACCGGATTCGGAATTCTCCGAAGCATGGAATGTCGGATCTTGACGCTTCAGCATATCGAGAACCTCTGCAAGCTTCTTGCGTTCGGTCGTGTTCTCTGGCTCGATCGCCATGGAAATCACAGACTGTGCGAATTGGATGGAAGGCAATTCGATCATTTCGCGAGTGTCGCAGAGCGTATCTCCGGTGATAGAATCGCGAGGACCTATGGCGCATGCGATGTCGCCGCACTCCAGTGCATCAATTTGTCCTTGTTTTTCACGTTTGGTCGCGTGAATTTGCCAAAGCTGTGCTACGTTTTCTTTTTTGTCACGGTTGGGATTGTATACCCGCGAATTCGAATCCAAACGACCAGAGTAAACTCGAATCCAGAACATATCCCCTGTTTTCGCCGGCAACACCTTGAATACCAGCCCACAAAAAGGCTCTTTTGCACTCGGCTTTCGCTCCAGAGTTTTCTCTGGCTTCTTCGGGTCGATTCCTGTCACCGCAGGGCGATCGATCGGGCATGGCAGATACGAACCCACCCCATCGAGCAACGGTTGAACACCAGCACCATGCAACGCCGAGCCGCATAAAACGGGTTGAATCTTCAATGCGATACACGCATCGCGAAGCGCTGCACGAATCATCTCGCTTGGGATGGGTTTCTCTTCCATCGCCAGTTCCATCATCTCACTACTATGCAAGTAAAGTTTTTCCAACATGACATTTCGCCAATCCATGGCGTCCGCTAGAAGTTCTTCGGGAATGTCCTCCACGAAGATCGTTTTCCCAGCATCTTCGCGACTGAACTTGAGAAACTTCAGGTCGATCAAATCAATGACACCGCGAAACGGATCGCTCGTGTGTGATGGTCCCTGCCCAACGGGGATTTGAATCGCAATCGGATCCGCCGACAGCCGAGGACCAATCTCTTCGAGAACTCGATAAAAATCTGCTCCTTCGCGATCCAGCTTGTTGATGAAAACGATGCGAGGTACGCCATATTTGTTGGCTTGCCGCCATACGGTTTCGCTTTGTGCCTCGACTCCTTCGCGTGCCGAAAACACAACCACAGCACCATCGAGGACTCGAAGGCAACGCTCTACTTCGGCTGTAAAGTCCACGTGGCCTGGAGTGTCAAGCAGATTGACCGTGTAATCTTTCCACTTGAAGGTCACGCAAGCCGCAAAAATAGTGATTCCGCGTTGCTGCTCCTCGGGGTCATCGTCGGTTTCAGTCGTCCCGGAATCGACCGCACCCGCACGGTGCTTTGTCCCACTCATATAGAGCATTTGCTCCGTGACGGTGGTTTTGCCCGCATCGATGTGGGCGATGATTCCAATATTACGAAGGGTTTTCAGTTCTCGTGCCATGATGTTCTGAAATTTAACGGCAAACGGCTGCCAATCCTAGTCTTGATTTCTAGAACGGATTCTCGTCATCGTCAAAATCATCCTCTTCTCCCGACATTTCGTCTCCGGAAGTTCGAAAACCTTGAAATGCGACACCAGGACGATCGTGGAGCGGTTCTTCATCTTGCGAAACATCCATTACCTCCGCTTCTAAGGAATAGCACTGCGATTGCATCTCGATGGCATACTGCTCCGCTTGCTCTTCGTCGTCCGCTAGGACCCCCCAATGCGCGATATAGGAGCCCCAATCGGTTTGATCGGGCAGGCATCCTTCGAACTCTACCCAGTGCTCATCGAGCGGTTGCAAAAGACTGACATGGAATAAAAAAAGGTCCTTAGGCTTTTGATCGGCCCGAAGATCTGCAAAGTACTCCTCTGTCGCTATGCCGGCTTTTAACATCCTTTTCTCTAAGCGATTGCGGAGCTTACCCGCGGAAGGGAGCAATCTAGAAGCTCGCCACAATCGCTCGATGGCCGACGCGATGCCTCCATTGGTAAGATCTTCTGTATCGCACAAGGCAAAGGACAAACCACGTTCAATCGCTTCCTCTGCCTGTTGCGTTCGATGGAGCAACGCATTCGCTTCAGCCAATATCGACTCGATATGGACTCCGTTCCCCTCGAATTTCTCAATCTCTAGTTCAATGGACTCTATCGCCTCTTCGGGCTTCTTGAGCTCGAGCAGCCCGATCGACATGTAATAGTATGCCCAAGGTATCGGCGGAAACTTCTCAAGCAACGTTCGGAGATAGCTAACTTGAAGCTCATGCATGCTAAGAGAATGTGCACGCATCGCCGCTTCGAAATACAAATCAGAAGAACTGCCCCCTTCGCGAATGCAAAGATCCAACACGTAATGCGCATCACTATTGCGATCGGAGTTGGTATAAATCCTCGCAAGAGCTAATGCAGCATCCTCTCGCTTGCGATCTAGTTTGAATGCTCGCGCGTAACAACGCTCCGACTCCCCCAAGTTGTCGATGTACTCGAAGATCTCACCAGCCCGAAAGTTGTTATTCACTCCGGCGGAGTCGAGTTGCAACGACTTTCGAACCAATTGATCAAGCCGCTCGCTTTCAATCAACGCTGGTGGCAGGTCTTCGTCAAAGTTCTCGAAGTCTATCTTGGAGAACTGCTCGAATCGCTCGGCCGCATTGATACTCATTCCCAACCGAGCGAGCAATGAAACCAGGTATCCGGTTTCTTGATGGCTCGATACCAATCGATTCGCCCACGTCCAAATTAATCGATAATCGCTCTCTGGTGTCACCAGATAGCACATGAAGTAGAGCGCCCGACCGATATCTTCTGGGTGGCTCCAGTCACGGTTTTGGCTATCCAGTAATTCGCTACGAAACGCTTCAATGTCAACCTGATCTGGTGGGAGTTCACGAGAAGCCTGAAGTCGTTTGGCGTAATCTTCTAGCCACTCGTAGAGTGGCGTAGTCTTCGAGATCTCGTAGTATCCTGTCGGTGGTTGCTCTGACTCACTATCCGCCATAGATCTCGAATCGGTCGATGTTTTCGTTGTCTCGGTACTTCTGCTGTTGAGCACTCTCGAATTTCGAATAACCGTACCAATGGGGGTCACAGGGGAGTGGCTATCCAAACATTGATTTAATCGTCGGAGCGACTGCCAATCATTGGCCTTCGTCGCAGCCATTTCCAAAGGTGCAGCGATTCGTTTGGCTGATTCGAGGTCGCCTCGCAATCGTTTCGATGCAACAATACGAATACCTGTTTCCAGCCACCTTGTCGTCGCCTTGGATTGCTTGAATAATCGACTCCAGTCGATGAGCAACTTTTCCCCCTCATCCCACTCTCCTGCCAACGTATGATGCAAGGCAGCCAAGCAATCGACATCGTAGTCGTATTCAGGACATTCGTCTCTGGCTGGCATTTTCTGTAACAACGCGGTGAACCTGGGGTCGGGCGGTCGATCATCCAATAAATCGAGCATGTGCAGTTCCAGCATCGTCGATATACGGGCTCCGTGCGAATCGTTCACCCCCGCTGACTGCGATAGCTCGTAAGCTTTTTCGATCTTCTGTCGAGCGATGTCGTGTTGTCCCTCGAGAATATCGATCGAACCAAGCTTGAGTGTGGCCAGCCATCGTCTATCGCCTCGATCGGAAAAATCCTCCGCTTGCTTCAAGACCTGGTTACAATGGTAACGTGCCAGCTCGGAGTCGTCGGCCGCACGATGAATGTCGCATGCATACTCACGAAAACACCCTATGCAAGACAGTTTGCCAATACGTTGGCACACCTCGATTCCTCCTGTCAGGCATTCTTGCATCCCCTCCGAGTTGTAACCCTCGAGATCGCCAGTGGCTTCCGCAAGCACTTCATACGCGCAAGCGCACATCGAATACTTGATCCCTTCGTATTCCTCCAAGCTTAGTTCAGGTTCGATTTTCCGAGCTTGCTCTTCGTTTTCAAAGATAGCGATGAGCTCAATAGCACGCTCTCGAACAGTCTCAAACTGGAACAGTCGCTGAGCTAAGTTCATTTGAAAGAAGGTGCCGAAGACATAATAAACAAGACTATTCTCGGACTTGGCACGTTGACGAAGCTCGCCAAACAATCGATACGAAGAGCGACAGTGTGATTTCTCCATCAGATCGCCGGCCTTTTGATTCAGGTCGGCGAGTTCTTTTTCAACATCGTCGCGTTGCGTGGATTTCTTTGCCACGTTGATTCCTTTAGGCTTAGGAGACGCCGGAAGCGTGGCTGCAAAACAGCAAGGTGGCTTGAACTCTTGCTTGTTAGAGGACGGGATAATAATCCCCTCCTACGGTAGAAATCCAGAATACTCTATTGGTTCGGGCCGCCAAATGGACTCGCGCCACCGAATGGGCCAGCGCCGCCGCCAAAACCACCTGGAGCTCCCGGCAACCCCGACGCACCGCTCGCAGCCTTGGGCTGAATCAGCTCGTTCAGTGGAATTCGCATTCGCTTGAAGTCTGCTTCACTGACTACATAATACCAGTCCGCGAAGCGGCGATTGAGTTCTGCAACTCTTGTCTTCGCCTTTTTGAGCTTCTCTTCACGCTCTTCAACCTTTCGAGAATTCTCTTTGGTGATCTTCTCTTTCGTGGCTTCCAAACGTTCTTTCCACTCTTCTTCGGTGGGTTCTTGCGGAACGGCAGGAGTCGCCGGTGCCGGCTGGCTTGCCGGTGCCGATTCTTGTGAAGCCGCTGCTTTCGCTTCTGCCTCCTGAGTCGTGCTGATCAGCTTGGCCGAAGTCTTGGCTTTGCTCGCTTGATCCGACTTGGATGGATCTTCTTTCACTGGTTCGTCCGAATTGGCTTTCGGTTCTTCTGCTGTCTTACCAGACTCCGGTTTGGTCTCTTCCACTTTGGGCTCGGCTGGCTTGTCCGACTCGAGCTTAGGCGCATCCTCTGGTTTTGACGTTGGAGTGTCTGCCGACGGATTCAACGCTGGTGTCGGATTCGAAGCAGCATTCTTCAATGCTTCGAGTGCCTTCAGTTCTTCGACTGACTCTGGAACCTTTTCCAGAATAGCAGGTGGGATCTTTGATTCATCCAACCTAGCCGTCACCAATAAGAAGCGATTAATGGAAACCGATTCTTCTTTTCCTTCTTCGACCGCTGCATTGATGTCTGCGCTCGCAGAGCCACCGAAGCGAAGCAGATACTGAACACCATCCTTCAAAGTGACAATTAGTTCGCCGTTCTTCGAGAAGAAATCGACCACATCCCCCTCTTTCTGGTTTGGATTGGGGAAGAAGCCGCGACGAGCCAGGGACTCTTGGACTTCTCGTGAAAGCTTTGATCGATCCCCTTTCAAGTCTGCGGCTAGACCAGCGGGCTTCTTCGTAACGTCCGCTATTTTGAGGTTATCCAACGCACTCTTAATGTCGTTCAATTTGGTGGTGTTGAGTTGTTCGTTCTCGCCCACCGTCTTCACTCCAGGAGGGTCCGAATCATAAGTGTTCACGCGGACGGCTTCCCACTGTCCGCTAGCCGTTACGTAATTGATGTCCGCTTCGTAATTGCGACTCAAGACCTGGCCTTGATTCGTGGGAAGGATTTGATAATCACGGATCCCAAACGTCTCGATGTCCGTGCTGCTGAGCTGGAGAAGATCAGGCTCGATCCATTGCTTGAACTCGGTCGTCAGCGGGGTTGTATCGAGTTCTGCAACATAGATTACATCTTCGGAAGGGATCCGTACGAATCGCTTCTTTTTGTTCCCATCCACATCTTTCCCAATGATAATGTCAGCGAGCATTTCTCCTTTTTCATCGCGCATTTGCACGAGCATCCCAACGCCATCGCCGCCTTGATCTTCTTTTTGTTTATCCGGTGCAATCACGCCAAAAAGAGATTGATCTTCACGTTTCTCGCTGGCGACATCGAGTGCCTTCAATCCAACGAAAAGCGTAGCAGCGTCAGCCATCTGCTTGGAAGCATCGGCTGGATAGCTTTCGTGCGATGGAATAGACCAAACGCCCGTCTTTCGATCTTTCGAAACTTCGAACTCATCCATCTGTTCTTTCGATGAATCATATCGAAGCAGTTTGAGGGACGCTGCGGTTAACGGATCATTGAATTTCTCAAAGATTACCTGATTGATACGGCTCGTCTTGGCGTTCACCACCACGTTGCGACTGGTCGTAGCCCATGCTAGCAAAGCGACCACTCCAGCAATGACGGCGAAAATACCTGTTTTCTGTCCTTCACTCACTTTGATTCTCCCCGGTTTTGCTACTTGAGTCTGTTCTTGGAAATGCCTTCACGTTCGCGTAGTCTGCGGGAGACCATCACGATGATACCCACCAAAAGTGGAGGAATGGGCGGTACGAAAACGGCAAGCAGTTTGTAATAATTTTGAATCTTGGCAATCGCTTCGTCAGCTTCCCGGCGAGCGTTCCTGATTCCCGTGTCTCGTTCGCGTTGCAAGCGATCTTTCTCCACTTTGAATCGTTTGGCGGTGTTCTGTTGACGCATCGCAGCCTCGATTTGTAGCTGTTGAAGATCTTGGAACTTTGATGCATCGAGCATTCCGTCCTTGGACAACTTTTCGATTCGATCCTTAAAGTCTCGTTCCGCTTTTGAGTTCTCTTCTTCCGCTTTCGCGATTGCTTCATTGAAGTTTTTACTGAACTCCGATCGCTTGGTAGCTTCTTCTTGTCTAGCGATGTCAGCTTGCTCTTCGACGAGTCTCAAGGTGCTAAACGAAGGAACGTGTCGACGAATTTGTGGGTAGTTTGTTTCACCCGCCAGAACGTCAATTGCATTGAGTACGAAGGTGATATTCTGGAACTGAAACTTGATCTCTTCCAGCATAGGTGGTCGATTTCGAAGATCGACGAAGGTGCGGGTCAAGCAATCGACGTCAGCGACATAGACCGCTTTGATCGGCTTTTCTCCCTCTTTCTTCTCAGCAGATGGCTTTCCTTCTACGAGGACTGCCAGAATTTGTTCCGCCGCGTTTTCACCTCGACGCATTCGCAACTCTGTCGCTTGAGACAACCCGGATCGTTCGATCAAATCGAGATCGGATCTAGACAAAGTCCCTGCTTTTGCTCCAGTCTTTACCAGTGGTAACACTTCGACATTGCGTTCGGACTCAGGGGCCGCCCGAATGGCTCCGGCATACAAGAACATGACTTCCTTGAGTCCTTTGCTGATTTCACTTTCGGAACTAAAGGCACCTTCGGCGCCGGGCGCTTCCTCGCGTGCAAAGACCCAGAGGTCAGTCGCTTCCGATGTTTCAGCCAGCACAGGGTATGGATTGTATTCATGCCAGCATAGGTCTGGCGATTGCAATCCCATCGGACCTGGTTGTCGAGGAATGTCCAATCCGAGCGCTCGCCAAAGAGGCAAGATATCTCCCTTGGGTTGGGGACCACCACCGCCGAACATCGCCATCGGTCCTCCCGCTTGCTTTGGCTCCCCTGTTCCGGGCATCGATTCAAGGGCTACCATCGGGTCTTCGAAGATCGCTGTTGGCAAGCCCGACTTCACAGCATCTGTAAAGTTGACCATCTCTTCAGGAGACATCGATGACGGCTGTACTGCCAACAACACATCCAACTTTTCCGTGTCGATCGGAGTTGCGGCGCTGACCGAAACAATTTCGTATTGCTTGGAAAGCTCCTGCACGATGGGCTGTTGCTGAGACGACTGCATCGTACGCTGATCGAATCCTCCCATCATTCGAGCATCCGTTGTGAGAATTCCCAGCTTCTTTCGTGCGGGCTTCGCAACGGTGGTCAGCGAACGAATCAACTCGTATTCAACCGGCACACCTGGCTCAAAGAATGGGATCACGACTTTCTGAAGCCCACTGCGAAACGCTGCCGACAACAGGACTGGCTGGTCCGAATAAGCACCACGCTCGCGCACGCGGATCGTCTGAGGCAAGATCCCGTATTGCTGCTCGGCTTGCTTTTCTTCCTCGCTCGAAGGTAGGACAGAATCGTAAATTCTCAACTGCATCGACACCCCGTTCGCCTTTGCAGTCGACTGGAATTCTTTCAGCAACGAGATCACTTGGTATTTGATCTTCGCGTACTCTTCCGGCACTTCTGCGGACAGATAAGCGTCCACAACAATGTCCCGGTCTTTGCCCATGGCTTTGATCAAATCAGCAGTGACAGGTGAAAGCGAACTCACTTTCATTTCGGTTGCATCAAGTCGGCGATCTTTGTTGCGGAACAACATCGTGCCTCCGATCGCAATTCCGACGAGCAAAGCAATTCTCAACAAATAGTGACCGAGCTTAACATTGCCGTCACTGCCACCTGTCCAGTGACGCTTTCCAATCAAAACCATGCACAGATAGATTCCCACCATGGCGACTAGCACAAAGTAAGAAATCCCGGATAGGCTCAAAACGCCACGACCGAAGTCGTCGAATCGCTCAGGAATACTAAAGTTCTTGATCTCTCTCGCGATGCTACGATCAGCAATCGTGTCCGCTTTGAACGCAAAGGCGAGTGGAGCATTGAACAAAGCACCGAGAATAAAACCCACTGTCAAATTATTGGTTAAGAAAGATGCCACCATACCAATGGCAATCATGGCTAATCCGATAAACCAATAACCGATGTAATTGGTGAAGAACAAACCGGTATCGATCTCTCCCTGCGTGAGGAAGGCCAGCACGATAAAAGTTGACAATTGCGAGAAGAGCAAAGAGACAGAATAGATGGAAGCAGCAGCAACATACTTACCAATGACGATGTCAAAGTCATCTGCAGGCAGCGTGAGCAACAACTCATCGGTCCCTTGTCGGCGTTCTTCGGCCCAAATACTCATGGTGATCGCTGGGATGAAGAACAGCATGATGTAAGTGAACCACTTGTTCAACTGTCCTAGAGTGCCGAGGTTGGAGCTAAAAAACTCGTGCGGCCAAAACGCCGCCATGCTCGTCAATAGCACGAACAAGCAGAGGAAGACGTATCCGGTCGGATTGGAGAAGTAACCATAAAAGTTACGCTTCAATACCGCATATCCAACACGTCTCGTCATGGAGAGCGTCATGATGATGGCTAGTATTACGCCCAGGAAGACGAGATCTAGCACCAACAGTTTTGATAAAGCAGTCAATACGTTTACAAGCGTCACGGCAATGGATCCTAATGGTTATGGTATGACGATGTTGAGTTGGAACACTTTCGCACTTGGGAGCGAATCATTTGGTATCGCGCCATCGAGGCGAATTATTGGGTGTATGGCTAAACGGCAGCGCCTGTTAGCTTGTGGAATGCATCGGACAGGTCACCTTTGACCTGCTTCAGTTCGGCGACCGTTCCTTCAAAGACCTTGCGACCTTCGTTGATCATGATCACGCGTGACGCCATGGCTTCGACTTCTTGCAAAATGTGAGTCGAAAGAAGAATCGTTTTCGTCTCTCCCAATTTACGCATCGTGTTTCGCACTTCTCGAATTTGATTTGGGTCCAGACCGGCGGTCGGTTCGTCCAGGATCAACACGTCTGGTTCATGGAGCAGCGCCTGCGCCATACCCACCCGCTGACGGAAGCCTTTCGAAAGCTTGCTGATCGCCTTATGGACCACTGACTTCAAGTCGCACAATTCGATGACCGCTTCGATGCGAGTGTTTTTGTAGTCAGTCGCCATCCCACGAGCGTCGGCGAAGAACTTCAACAGACTATGCGGGGTCATGTCGGGATATAGCGGGCCGTTTTCAGGCAGATAACCCAATCGCTGCGAACCCGCGATCCGATCGCGAAACATGTCATGGCCGGCGATTCGAGCAACCCCTTCGCTGGGGGCCAAATATCCGGTCAACATCTTCATCGTCGTGCTCTTGCCAGCCCCGTTCGGGCCGAGAAAAGCGACCAGTTCTCCCTTGTTGACTTGAAAGGAAATCTCTCTGGCAGCAGCGAAGGGTCCGTAAAACTTGGACAATCCATCCGCCTCGATCATGGCCGAAGAATTGGTGGTCGTTTCAGTCATATGGATTCCGTTTGGCAATAATTTCCAAGGATTTTTGTATTGTGGAGGGTCGAAGTATATCCAGAATGTCTGCTCAAACAACGCCTTCCGGTCTCATCGTCGTTTTTTGGAGAGAGAAGAACCGTGGAAAGTCGCCGTTCGCAAATTTCCTCCAGAAAAAGGACTTGTTTGCTCCCTTAAAAAACAACGCTAGAAATCGCGCTACGCCAGCAAGAACGAACAGGTTCATTTCCGAGCAAAGAATTTCAAAGGTTTGCGGTGGCGAAAAACACCCTCTTGGCTGCCGTCTCGTCAAAATCCTCTTGTGCTAGCCTTCGGATCTTGCTAATCGAACAGTTGCGGCACTTCGCCGCGATGCCTTGCCCAGTAGTCGTCTCGATCATGGAGGTTCCGGATGCCAGCCAATCTGCGATTCATTTGCTGCCTTTGGATGGGAGCGTTACTGATCCACACCTCACAATTCAGCAAGCAATTGCTCGGCCAAACGCGTGACGTTCGGCCATCGATCGAATCCCAATGGCAACGTCCCAGTTGGTATGTCGCGATCTCGAATCCCTTTGGAAATTCGAACGATTCAGCCCTGTCGAGAGCAGCGGAGATTCGGGCGCTCGGCAACGAAGCCAATCGAAACATCCGAAAACTGCCGTCCATCCTGCCTCGGCTTGTGGAAGCCATCGAGGATAGCGATATCCTCGTTCGTTCGACCGCGTCCAAATCCTTAAGACAGCTATCCTTAAATCTACAGCGCCGTATTTACGCTTATCGCGATATTGGAAATTGGGCCGAACTCGAGCCCCAGTTTCGGGAAGCATATGCCAAACTGACCTACCGCCCATCCATGGCTCGGGACCAACGTGAGATCGAAAGACTTCTCGCATTGGATCCACCTAACTATGCGAAGCGACGTCAGATCGCACGCACCAAGAGTAAATTGGCACCTCCGACAGAACGGTTCTTGGATGGGTTCTATCGATTCGATGAAGACCAGGTGACTGAGATGTGGCAATATCTCAACGTTCACTTTGATAAGATGGATCCTGCAAACCAAAAAGCAATCCTTCGCGAATTGGTGCGATCCGCTTCTCCTCGATTTCTCGAACTGCTTTTGATCGCATCGGATCGGTACGACGACCGAGTGCTGGAGATCGTGTTGGAATCGGATTACGTCGAATCTCCCGTAGCAGCAACTTGGTTGTTGTTCTCCGCAACACCCAGTGAATCGAGTGTCCGCACTCTGATCGCCACGCAAGCTTGTAAGCCCAATATTAACGCTGAGGTTCGGGCAGGATTGATTCAATGCCTCTGCAATAGTTCTGAATGTGAACCGAATGTGATCTCGCAAATGGTTCAAGCCTATATTGCAACTCCTCGATGTGACTGGTTACCCGATTGCTTCGATTTGGTCGTTCAGCACAAATCGGCGGTTCGTCCCAATGAGCTGCGAACGATCGTTCGCCATGCCCACAATCGACTAGCGAATGAAAGCTTGGACGCTTGGGAGAGAGGTCAAGCGGCAACGACATTGGGAGAGTTGCTTCCCGGAGATCCCTCGATTGTGGAGGCGGTGGTCCGTGAAATCGTTCGGGAGATGAATCGGGATAGTGAGCTGTGCGTTAGTTTGTTGCATGCGCTATCTTGCCATGGAGTTGCGTGCAAAATGGCACACCCGCATTTGATTCACCTTGCGAAGTCAGACGATAACTCGTTGGCTGAAGCTTCGCTCCATGTTCTTGCCCAAACCCAAGGTCTAGACTTGTCCTCGGTAGAATATCTGGTCGAGCGCATCAGCATGCGTGATATAGATGTGACCTACAAGATTGCTGCAGCAAAAGTGCTTGCAGCAAACGCGACGATAGCCCTTCCGGTCTTAAGAGAGGAGATCGTCTCTCGGTATCACTCGGACCAAGATGGACAACGTCTCGTCGATTTGATTTGTGCTGCAGAGTTGCTTAGGCAGCGTGATGATGAATTGGACAAAATTTGCCACCGTGTCGCGGATGATCTTTCGATTTCCATAGATGTACGGCTCGCAGCGTGGCATGCACGTGGTGTGTGTGCAACACAAACAAGTCAGCTCGCGACTCAAGTCCTAGCATGCCTAAGAGATCGACGCGAATACAACGAAATCAAGGGAGCGGCGCTTCAAACCTTGGCGACCGCTACTGGTAATTGCGCCATTCCGTTGATTTCAGAATACACACACCATGAAGATCCGGTTCTTGCCTGCGCCGCGCGATTTGCCTACCACATGGCAGGCGAGTCCAATACATCCGTCTACCTTCTGCTCGGGTTACTCCCCTCGGAGATGGAGGAAACGATCGAGCTGGCAATTCGAGATATCGGGCTCGCTGGTAAAAAGGCCTTGTTGGAAACACTCGACTCTCCAACAGCTTCCCATACTCAACGCCAAATTGCATTTCGAACTCTGGTATCTGCCAATCCGGTAGAGTGGGATAGATTGCTTGGCTATGTTGAGAAAGATGAAGACGGCGACGCGTTTGCCAAATCACTTCGCATCGCCTGGAACTTTGATGACTCTGTGGTGCCCGCCTTGTTTCGCAAGTTAGAGAAGTTGCCATCCGATTCGATTGTGACGAAAAGATTTTGGAGTCTCGCGGATGACTTTACCGATGGACTCGGCGCGGCAAGTGATGTGCAAGACTTGAGCCCATCTGCGATTCGACAATCACTCGTTAAGTCAGCCAAACAATCCTCATCCCGAGCCGCAGAATCACCTGCTGCATCTCCATCAACCGCTGCGGCAGCACCCGCGATGGCGGCCACAGCACCAGCCACGGCGGCCCCTAGTGCTCCACGGGTAGCTGCACCTGCGAAGAAAGTTGTCGAAAGTAGTGCCTCCACAGCAATGGTGCCACCCACCGAAGGTACTCGAAAAGTCGACGTCTTCTACGGCACGAACCGCCAAGTGAATCGCTTGTCCATGTTCGGCAGTCGATTGCGTTGGGGGGCTTTCGGAGTCGCTTTGGGGTGCACGATGTTTTGCATCATTGGGTTCGCCAAGAGGCGAGCTATCGTTTATGCCATCGTCGCTCTTGTCGGCCTCATGGGCTTAACGGCCATGGCGCGCGATTCGCTCGATATGGCTTTCTGGTTTCCCCAACGCACTAAAGTTTACAACGGCGAATACTCTGATGAAGTCAAACTGGGCGTTTGCCAAGTGACGATCCCAAAGAACCATGTTCCCGGCGAACTGGAATCTCCATCCTTTTTGTTGCGAATGGAAGTGAAGTGGGATCCCGAGAAACATATCGTTTTGGCCAACACGCAGCCACTCGAGCGCGAGGAGTTCTACTCGCAATTGCACTCGTGCATGGATCGCTCCGGTAAGAATCTATTGGTGTTCGTACATGGCTACAATGTGTCTTTTGAAGACGCGGCACGTCGAACCGCTCAAATGGCATCCGACCTTGAATTCCCAGGTGCGCCTGTATTCTTCAGTTGGCCATCGCACAACGATTGGTATCGATATCCCGATGACGCGGAGAATATCCAAGCGAGTGTGAACCAGATTCGTAGTTTCCTGGAGCAGATCGCACGCGAGTCCAAAGCGGAATCGATCAACTTGGTTGCTCATAGCATGGGTAGTGTTGGGTTGACACAAGCGTTGGCAGGACTATCCGATCGCGAGCCTGTGTTCAACCAAGTCGTATTGGCTGCTCCCGATATCGATGCAACCGTTTTTCGAGAAGAGATCGCTCCGAAAATAACAAAGACGGCAAAACGTGTCACGCTCTATACGTCGCAAACCGATCTCGCCTTGTTGGCGTCGCGATACTTCAATGCAGGCGATCGAGTGGGTGACTCCAGTCGAGGCGTGTTGTCGATTCCCGGCATCGAAGTGATCGACGCGACCGAGATCGACTCTAGTTTGCTGGGACATTCGTACTACGGCAGCAATATTCAAGTCCTAGACGATATTGCGAACCTATTTCGCAACAAAGCGCTCACGGATCGCAAGTACCTGGAATATCAAGCCGATGCGACGCCCCCACATTGGAGTTTCTCTCCTCAATACCGATCCGCAACGAGACCCGCTAGCCCAGGTGCGGTACGCTGACGTCATGTACTGGAGGCTAGGCTAGGCGCAAGGCATTATACAATGAGTTGGATTAAATCCTTTCAAATGGTTTTGTTTGCTCTACTAATCGTGGCTGAACGGTGCACCAACGCGTGTGCACAGGGAAAACTGCCTGAGTTGATTCGAGAGCCGATTAAAAATGATGATCAGCCGCTGCTGGAACAGCGCATGATAACATTCTTAGACATGCTAAACCGTTTTCCAAAAAAGTATTGCGTAAAGTCAACTTACTCAAGACTGGCTGTGTTTGATGAAGACTCGAGTCGAAGCTTGTTTCCGAAGCAGGTCAGCGGCGTGCATGTCGTCGTGGTCGATGAATTGCGAAAACAATGGCGAGCAATTCAGCTCTACGAGGAAGATGGACGAGTTGACAATTATGAGGCTTATTACGACGGAAGCGTAATTTTCGAACGTCCAGGAGGCCAGAATTATTGGGCTCCGTGCCAACCCTACGGGGGAATTGTGCGAACAGTCGGATACGTCAATCCGAAAAACTTCTACGAACTGCGCGTCAACACAATTCACGAAACGGTTCTCCCTCCGAGGTTCTTCACAGTCGATCTGGATTGTTTTGCATCAAAGTCGTCAAGAGAAA
>Ga0209985_10002120_pt1 | contig 18478 bp, 13 predicted proteins | sample NOAtaG_FD_187305 | JGI IMG/M metagenome (GOLD analysis project Ga0209985, IMG submission 187305) | Freshwater lake microbial communities from Lake Erie, under a cyanobacterial bloom - NOAA_Erie_Diel6S_1000h metaG (SPAdes) (version 2) | ecosystem: Environmental > Aquatic > Freshwater > Lake ...
AAGTTTTCGGGCACCACCCAGCCGGTCGGCCGGCTGGCCAGGACGATGCGGGTATTGGTCGGCATGCTGGGTTGTCTCCCTAGAGTCGTTGGGCGGCGTCGGGCCGCGTGAGGAACTTGATGGTGCCGAGCGCCTTTGCCACGAGGACGCCGCCCGCGTCGACCAGCTCCGCCTCGCAGTAGGTCATCGTGGTCGAACGATGCAGCACACGGCCATGGGCCACCACGGTGCCGCGGGCCGGACGGAAAAAGCTCGTTTTCATCTCGACCGTGACGCTGCCGACGCCAAGCCGGCCGTCGCGCTCGATGAGCGAGCGGCCGGCCCGCGCCATGGCCACGTCGAGCAGCGCCATGACCACGCCACCGTGGCCCACGCCCCAACTGTTGCCGTGGCGCGGCTGCAGTTCGAGCGCGACCTGCGCCTGTCCGTCGGCGGCGCCGAGCAGCCGCGCGCCCAGCTCACGCATGAAGGGCACGTCGGGGAAGTCCGTCGGCGTGTCGCCCACTCAGCCTCCGCCGCTCAGCCCACCCGGCAGTCGAAACAATGGCGCTCGGCGCGCACGGCGCCGATGAAGGGCTTCATTGCGACGTGATGCGGATGGTGCTGGTAGGCATCGAGCGACTCGGCGCTGTCGAACACCGAGTACAGCATCAGGTCGCAGGTGGCCTCCAGGCCGGGCTCGTGCACGACCACCTGCCACTCGAGCATGCCCGGCACGAGACCGCGGCAGGACTCCAGCAGCTCGCGCACCTTGAGCGCATTGCTGCGGCCGTCGGCACCTTCGGCCTGCGGTTTCATGGTCCACATGACGACGTGACGGATCACAGCGCCTCCTCCGGGGTGTCGATCAACAACGGGTCGCGGGTCCGCGCCGGCGCCAGCCACGCGGCCACGTGCGGCAGCTCGTGCGAATAGAAGTAGCGGCAGGCGGCCGTCACGCCCACCGCGGCCGCGCTGCCGCGGTCGCAGGCGGTGACGAGCAGGTCGAGCCAGATCCAGGCCAGAACCGTGTGACCGAAGGCCTGCAGGTATCCGGTGGCGTGCGACAGCGCCAGCGCCGGCGAGCCGCTGGCCCAGAGCGCCCGGGTGGCCTCTTTCACGGCGTCCACGGCCCGCTGCAGCGGCTCGCTCAGTGCCTTTGCCTCGGCATCTCCGCTGGCAGCCGCGCGATCGCACGTGGCGGCCATCTCTTGTGCCAGCCGGTGCAGCAGCGCCCCGCCGTCCTGCACCACCTTGCGGCCCAGCAGGTCGAGCGCCTGGATGCCGTGCGTGCCCTCGTGGATCATGTTCAGCCGGTTGTCGCGCCAGTGCTGCTCGACCGGGTACTCGCGCGTGTAGCCGTAGCCGCCGAGCACCTGGATCGCCAGGCTGTTGGCCTCCAGGCACCACTGCGAGGGCCAGCTCTTGGCAATCGGCGTGAGCAGGTCGAGCAGTTGCTGGGCCCGCAGCCGCCCGGCATCGTCCGGCGCGATCTTCAACTCGTCCACCAGGCGCGCGCAGTACAGGTTCAGCGCCAGCGCGCCTTCGGCGTAGGCCTTCTGCGCGAGCAGCATGCGGCGCACATCGGCGTGACGGGCGATCGGTACCTGCGGTTGCGATGAGTCCTTGCCGGCCGCACCCGCGGGGCGGCCCTGCGGCCGCTCGCGCGCGTACTGGCGCGCGTAGCGGTAGCCGGCATAGCCGAGCATCGCCGCGCCCAGGCCGACGCCGATCCGCGCCTCGTTCATCATGTGGAACATGATCGCCAGCCCCTGGCCCTCGGCGCCGATGCGATAGCCGATGGCGCCGCCGCGGCCGTCGGGCGTAAAGCGCCCTTCGCCGAACGACAGCAGCGTGTTGACGGTGCCGCGGTAGCCGAGCTTGTGGTTGAGTCCGGCCAGCACCACGTCGTTGCGCGCGCCAAGGGCGCCGTCCGCGCCTACCAGCACACGCGGCACGATGAAGATCGAGATGGCGCGCGTGCCGGGGGGCAGCGTGCCGTCGGGGTTCGGCACCTTGGCCAGCACCAGATGAACGATGTTCTCGGCCAGCTCGTGCTCGCCGCCGGAAATCCACATCTTGCTGCCGCTCAGGCGATAACGCGGACCGAGCGGTAAGTCGTCGCCTGGCTCGCGCACCGCGCGGGTGACGATGTCCGACAGCGACGATCCAGCCTGCGGCTCCGACAGGCACATGGTGCCGAAGAAGCGGCCGGCGACCTGGGGCCGCGCAAACGCCTCGACCTGCGCCGCGCTGCCATGCGCGGCGATGAGACTGGCGTTGCCGGCCGTCAGGAACGGGTAGCCGCTGGTGGCGATGTTGGCGGCGCAGAAGTGGGCAAAGCAGGCCTTCTCGATCACCGATGGCAACTGCAGCCCGCCCAGCGCAGCGTCGGCCGCCATGCCCATGAAGCCGCCGGCGACGAAGGCGTCGAGCGCGCGCTTGACCTCCGGGATCAGCGTCACGCGCTCGCCGTCGAACTGCGGCTCGTTCAGGTCGGACTTGCGGTTGTGGGGTGCGAACTGCGCCAGGGCCAGCCGGTTGGCGGCCTCGAGCATGGCGTCGAAGCCCGCGCGCGAGTGCTCGGTGTAGCGCGGGTGGGCCAGCAGGTCCTCGGTGCGCAGCCAGTCGTACAGCAAGAAGTCGAGCAGGCGACGATCGACCAGTTCGTTCATTGAACACGCCCCGCGCAGCGCCCGCCGCGACCTTCTGCTTGGCTGGGCCCGCCAACGGGACCACTTTCGCGCTGCGCGCGCAGCGATCCGCCCTTGGGGCGGCTACGCAGGATCATGCTCGCCCTCCGTCCTGCGCCTGCGCCCGGATCCAGGCCGCCGGCTGCCAGAAGCGCGGATCGGCGTGCTCGTTGCGCGCGAAACCTTCCATTCGTGCGATCACGCGCGGCCAGCCAAGCAGGCGCCCGCCGTAGAACATGGGGCCGCCCTTGGCCGGCGGAAAGCCGTAGCCGTTCAGGTACACGACGTCGACATCGCCGGCGCGCAGGGCGATGCCCTCTTCCAGGATGCGCGCACCCTCGTTGACCAGCGCCAGGATGCAACGCTGCACGATCTCCTCGTCCTCGATGGCGCGCGGCGCGAGCCCGATCTCGCGCCGGTAGGCCTCGATCAACTGGTCGATCTCGGGGTCGGGCCGCGGCCGGCGGTTGCCTGGCTCGTAGCGGTACCAGCCCTTGCCGGTCTTCTGGCCGAGCCGGCCCAGCTCCACGACCCGGTCGGCAATGCGCGAGTAGGTCACGTGCGGCCGCTCCTGGTAGCGCCGCTGCCGGATCGCGTAGCCGATGTCCATGCCGGCCAAGTCGTACATGGCAAACGGCCCCATGGCCAGGTCTTCTGGCCGAGCCGGCCCAGCTCCACGACCCGGTCGGCAAGGCGCGAGTAGGTCACGTGCGGCCGCTCCTGGTAGCGCCGCTGCCGGATCGCGTAGCCGATGTCCATACCGGCCAGGTCGTACATGGCAAACGGCCCCATGGCCATCCCGAACTTCGTCAGCGCCGCGTCGATCTGCTGCGGACTGGCGCCCTCGTCGACCAGGAACAGCGACTGGCGCACGTACTGTTCGAGCATGCGATTGCCGATGAAGCCGTCGCACACCCCCGACACGACCGCCACCTTGCGGATGCGCCGGGCCAACTGCATGACGGTCGCCAGCACGTCCTTGGCGGTCTTGTCGCCCCGCACTACCTCGAGCAGCCGCATGACGTTGGCCGGGCTGAAGAAGTGCATGCCGATCACGTCCTGCGGCCGGCGCGTCGCTGCGGCGATGCGGTTGACATCGAGCGTGGAGGTGTTGGTGGCGAGGATTGCACCGGTTGGCAGTACGGCGTCGAGCGCCTTGAACACCGACTGCTTGACCGCCAGGTCTTCGTAGACCGCCTCGATCACGAGGTCGCAGTCGGCCAGGTCCTCGTAGCGCGCAGTGGGTGCAAGGAGCGCCATGCGCGCCTGCACCTCGGTGCTGCCGATGCGGCCTTTCTTCGCGGACGAATCCCAATGGCTCCGGCAGGTGGTCAGGCCGCGCTCGAGCGCTTCGGGCTTCTGCTCGAGCACGCGCACCGGCAGGCCGGCGTTGGCGAAGCTCATCGCAATGCCGCCACCCATAGTGCCGAAACCGATCACGCCCACCCGCCGCACGGGTCGCGCGGGTGTGGACTCGGGCACGTCGGGCAGCCGGGCCGCGGCGCGCTCGGCAAAAAAGGCATGGCGCAGCGCGTTGCTCTCATCGGCCTGCATGCGCTCGATGAAAAGCTTGCGCTCGAAGGCCAGGCCCTCGTCGAAAGGCAGCCGGCAGGCCGCCTCCACGGCGCTGGCGCAGGCCAGCGGCGCCTGCAGCCCGCGCGCTGCGGCTGCCACCTCCGCACGCGCGGCAGCGAAGAACGCATCGCGGTCGCCGGTCAGCGTGACCACCCGATCGCGCAGGCGCGGTCGCTGGTTGCGTACCGCCATCTCCTCGCAGAATCCGAGCACGTCCGCGAAGCTGTCGCGCGACACGATGCGCTCGATGAGCCCGTGCGCCAGCGCCGTGCCGGCATCGATCGGCTCACCGCGGCTGATCATCTGCAGGGCCAGTTGCGCCCCGACGGCGCGCGGCAGCCGCTGGGTGCCGCCGGCGCCGGGGATCAGCCCGAGCTTCACCTCGGGCAGCGCCATCGAGGCGTCGGCCGTGGCCACGCGGTAGTGGCAGGCGAGCGACAGTTCCAGGCCGCCGCCCAGGCAGACGCCATTGATCGCTGCGACCACGGGCTTGGGCGCGGACTCCACCGCGTCGATCAGTTGCAGCAGGCTGGGCTGGGCCAGCATTGCGGGCGTGTTGAATTCACGGATGTCCGCGCCGCCCGAAAACACCTTGCCGGTGCCGGTGATCGCGAGGCTGCGCACCAGCGGGTCGTCAAGGGCGCGCTCGAGATGACTCGCCAGTGCCAGCCGGACCGCGTGCGACAGGCCGTTGACGGGCGGATTGTCGAGTTGCAGCACGGCCACGGTGCCGCGGACTTCGTACCAGACGGTCATGAATCCTCCGGGAGATGCGAGCGTCCGCGCGCGGCCGCTCGCTCAGACTTCGAGCCATTCCTGCCGAATCAGCCTGTTGGCGCGCAGCGCATCGGGCGTGCCCTCGAACACCATGTGGCCGTGGCCCATGACGTAGACGCGGGTCGAAATCGCCATCGCGATGGTGAGCTTCTGCTCGATCAGCAGGATCGATACGCCCTCGGACTTCAGCGCGTGCAGGAACTGCCCGACCAGCTCGACGATCATGGGCGCCAGACCCTCGGTGGGCTCGTCGATGATGACCAGCTGCGGATCGCCCATCATGGTACGGGCAAGGGTCAGCATCTGCTGTTCGCCGCCGGACAGTACGCCGGCCTGCGTGTCGCTGCGCTCCTGCAGGCGCGGAAACAGGCGATACATGTCCTCGAAACGCCAGCGCCCCGGCCGGCGGCCCTTAAGGCCGAGCACGAGGTTCTCGTGCACGGTGAGCTGGCCGAAGATGTCGCGGTTCTCGGGCACGTAACCCAGGCCCTGGTGGGCGATCTCGTAGGTCTTCAGCCCCATCAGCTCGCGCCCCGCAAAGCGCACGCTGCCGGTGGCATCCACCAGGCCCATGATCGCCTTGGCCGTGGTCGAGCGGCCCACGCCGTTGCGGCCGAGCAGGCTCACGATCTCACCCTGCCCCACCTCCAGGTCTACGCCGTGCAGCACGTGGCTCTTGCCGTAGTAGGCCTGCAGGTTGCGCACCTGGAGCATCAGATTGCCTCCGCTGCAGTGCCCAGGTAGGCCTCCTTGACCCGCGCATCGCCGCGGATCTGCGCCGGCGGGCCGCTGGCGATGACCTCGCCGTACACCACCACCGAGATGCAGTCGGCCAGGTTGAACACGACGCTCATGTCGTGCTCGACCATGACCAGCGTCTTGCCGGCCGTGACCTCGCGGATCAGGGCCACGGCGTTGGCCGTTTCCGAGCGGCTCATGCCGGCGGTTGGCTCGTCGAGCAGGACTACGTCGGCACCGCCGGCAATCGTGATGCCGATCTCCAGCGCGCGCTGCTCGGCATAGGTCAGCAATCCGGCCAGCGTCTTGCGCCGGCGCTTCAGCCCGATGCGCGCCAGCACCTGCTCGGCACGGTCCTCGGCGTCGGCCAGCCGGTTGAGGTTGCGCCAGAAGGCGTAGCGGTAGCCCAGCGACCACAGCACCGCGCAGCGCAGGTTCTCGAACACCGTCAACCGGTGAAAGATGTTGGTGATCTGAAACGAGCGGCTCAGCCCGAGCCGGTTGATCTCGTAGGGCTTGCGCCCGGTGATGTCGCGCCCGTTGAGCAGCACGCGGCCGGCGCTCGGCGCGAAGCGGCCGCTGATGAGATTGAACAGCGTCGACTTGCCGGCACCGTTGGGGCCGATCACCGCGTGGCGCTCGCCCGCCGCGACGGCCAGCGAGATGCCGCGGATGATCTGCGTCTTGCCGAAGCTCTTGCGCAGGTCCTGCAGTTCGAGGGCGGGGGTCATCGCGTGCCTTTAGCGAACGCTGGCCGCCGCCGTGACGCGCGGCGCGAAGTCGTCGCGCGCAGCGCAGCGGTGCCGATGAGCACGGCGAGCAGCGCAGCGCCGCGAGCGCGACGCGGGCGTGGATCCAATTCCGGCAGATGCATGCCCTTCAGTCCTCCGGGTTGTCGCGGATCCAATCCTCGATCTCGACCTGGATGCGGTCCCACTCGGCCTTGAACTGCCGGCGCGTGTATTCGAAGGCCGCAAAGCTCGCGCCCACCAGCGTGATGGCCAGCACCCAGGCATCCAGCCGCTGCGTGTCGAGGGCAAAGCCGAAGAAGCGCACCTGCGGACCCAGCGCGATGTCGAGCGTCAGGTGATAGGTCATCTCCACCACCAGCGCCAGGCCGAGCGCCAGCGCGACGCCGCTGACGATCACGCCGAAGTACGGATCGAGCAGCGCCCCGAACTTGCGAAACTTCATCACTCTCAGGTTCATCAGGATCAGCGAGCTGAGCCCGCCCGGCGCAAACATCACCAGGATGACGAAGAAGGCGCCCAGGTAGAGCTGCCAGGCCTTGGTGTATTCCGAAAGCGCGATCGAGAAGAAGATGAAGACCACCGCGCCGAGGATCGGCCCGAAGAAGAAGCTGACCCCGCCGATGAAGGCGGCCAGCAGCACGCCGCCGGAGCGGATCGCGCTGACCGCCTCGCTGCCCACGCTCTCGAGATTGATGGCCATCAGGCCGCCCGCGATACCGGCAAAGAAGGCCGAGAGCATCAGCATCAGCCAGCGCACGCGCTGCGTGTTGTAGCCGATGAACTCGGCCCGCTCGGGGTTGTCGCGCACCGCATTGGCAATGCGCCCCAGTGGCGTGTGCGTCAGCGCGAACATCGCGACCATGCAGGCGAAGCACCAGACCGCGATCAGGTAGTAGACCTGGATGTCCGGGCCAAAGGTCCAGCCCGGCACGCCAAGGAAGGGCGGCCCGGTTGTGCGGTTGCCGCTGATGCCGGCCTCGCCGCCGAAGAAGCCCGGAAACATCAGCGAGGCGGCAAACACCATTTCGCCGAGGCCCAGCGTGATCATCGCGAACGGCGTGCCCGCCTTGCGCGTGGTGAGCCAGCCGAAGATGAAGCCGAACAATAGGCCGGCCAGCCCGCCCACCAGCGGCAGCAGCGACACCGGGAATGAGAGCTGCCCCTTGCCGATGAAGTTCAGGGCGTGGATGGCGAAGTACGCGCCGAGGCCCGAATACACGGCGTGGCCGAAACTCAGCATGCCGCTCTGTCCCAGCAGCATGTTGTAGCTGAGCGCGAAGATGATGAGGATGCCGGCCTGCGACATCAGCGCCAGCGAGAACTTGCTGGTGAAAATGAGGGGCAGCACGAGGAACATCAGGGCAGCGAAGCCCCAGACGACCCAGCGGCCGAAGTTCAGCGGCCGGTACTCCAGCGTAGGCAGCGGGACGGCAGCCATCAGACGGTCCGAGGCAATCCGGCGCTCCCGAACGGGCGGTCGACGGTGCCCCGCTCCGGACGCAGAGCGCGGCCGCAGCGCGGGCTGCGGCGGGCCTCTGCACCGACGCGCGCGGCGTCCCGGGAAGCTACAGCGCGCATGACGGACGTCCTCTCATCCTCAGTCCTCGCGCGTGCCCAACAGGCCCTTCGGCCGGAAGATCAGCACCAGCACCAGCAGCAGGAAAGGCAGCACCGGCGTCACCTGCGCCAGCGTGAGCTTGGCCAGCGCGTAGCCGAAGTCTGGCGGCCCGATCGGCATGCCCAGGCCGGCCAGCACCGCCCCGAGCGACCAGTCGCTGGTCTTGCCGAAGGCATCCACCAGGCCCAGCAGGAGCGACGCCACGAAGGCGCCGGCGAGCGAGCCCATGCCGCCGATCACGATGATCACGAACACGATCGCGCCCACCGCCCCGGCCATGCCCGGTTCGGTGACGAACAGGTTGCCGCCGACCACTCCGGCCAGCCCGGCGAGCGCGCAGCCGCCGGCGAAGACGCCCATGAACACCCGCGGCACGTTGTGACCGAGCGCCTCTACCTGCTGCGGGTGCGACAGCGCCGCACGGATCACCAGACCAATGCGGGTCCGCGTGAGCACGATCCAGAGCGAGCCCAGCATGAATACCGCCACCGCCATGGCAAACGCCCGGTAGGCCGGGAAGGTGATGCCGAAGGCCGACTGCAGCCAGCGCACCGGCCCGTCGAGCGCGGCGGGCACCTGGTAGGCCACGGCCGCCCGACCCCAGACGACCTGTACCAGCTCGACGACGATGAAGCTCAGGCCGAAGGTGAACAGCAGCTCGGGTACATGGCCCCACTTGTGCACGCGGCGCAGGCCGTAGCGCTGCACCAGCGCGCCGAGGCTACCGACCGCCAGGGGCGCGAGCAGCAGCGCCGGCCAGTAGCCGACCCATTGCGAGATCTGGAAGGCGAAGTACGCGCCCAGCATGTAGAAGCTGGTGTGCGCGAAATTGAGCACACCCATCATCGAGAAGATGAGCGTCAGCCCGGCTGCCAGCATGAACAACAGCAGTCCATAGGACAGGCCGTTGAGCAACTGGACGAAGAAGAACTCGAGGGGCATTGCCATGAAGGCTGCTGGCGCAGCCAGTGACGGCCGCTCGCGCGGCCTATGAGGACCGCTTGCGCGGCCTATGACGGCGCTGCGCGCCCATGATGAGACCCGGGGCGCGGCAGCGGGTGCGCGCCGCGCGCCGCATGCGCCGCGCAGCCGCCGTCATTTCTCACCCATCATGGACTGCCGCAGCCGCCGTCACGCTTCGTCCGTCATGGCTTCGCCGGTCGCGTCATGTTGCAGGAGGTCGGCTGGGTGGCGATGTAGGTGGGGATCGCCCGCTCGGTCTTCCAGGTGAAGCCGGTCTTCTCGATGTCGTGCTTCAGCGGTCCGCCGACCTTGGCCCAGGAGGCGATGAACAGTGGCTGCTGCAACTGATGGTCGCTGGCGCGCATCTCGATCTCGCCCATGATCGAGTTCATCTTCATGCCGCTCATGGTGTGCGCCACCCGCAGCGGATCGGCGTTGCCGTTGTTGCGCCGGATAGCCTCGGCCACCATCGCCACCGCGTTGTAGGCCGCCAGCGTGTAGAACTCCTCGTTGAACTTCTTCTTGAAGCCGGTGTACAGCTCCTCGCCGGGGAACTTGTCGACGTTGGGGTGCCAGTAGGCAACCATCCTCACGCGCTCGGCGGCGGCTGCCCCCATTGCCGTGGGGGTGCCGATTACGCCGGCGTAGTAGGTATAGAAGTTGACGTTCAGCCCAGCGTCGCGGGCGGCGCGGATCAGCAGGGTCAGGTCGGTGCCCCAGTTGCCCGTGATCACGGTGTCGGCGTTGGCGGCGCGAATCTTGGCAATGTAGGGTGAGAAGTCGCGCACCTGTCCGAGCGGGTGCAGATCCTCGCCGACGATCTTCACGTCCGGCCGCTTGCGCGCCAGCAGCTCCTTGGCCACCCGCGCCACCTGCTGGCCATGCGAGTAGTTTTGGTTCAGCAGGTAGACGCTGCGCACTTCCTTGCGGTCCTTCAGGTACTCGGCGAGCGCCTCCATCTTCATGTCGGTGTTGGCGTCGAAGCGGAAGTGCCAGAAGTTGCAGCGGGAATTGGTCAGGTCCGGATCGACGGCCGCGTAGTTCAGGTAGACGATCGACTGGTTCGGGTTGCGCTCGTTGTGGCGGGCGATCGCCTCGGCCAGCGGGATCGCCACGTGCGAGCCGTTGCCCTGCGTCACGTAGCGGATATTCTGGTCGATGATCGTGCGCAGTAGCGTCAGGCTCTCCTGCGGCGAGTTCTTGTTGTCGAAAGGCACGATCTCGAAGCGCACGCCGGGGCCGGCCAACTGCCTTTGATTGGCCACCTCGGCCACGTACTGGTAGTGCTTGAGCTGGTTCTGTCCAACCGCCGCAAACGGGCCCGACAGCGGATCCATGAAGGCGATACGCACGGTGGCGGCGGCGCTGCCACCCTTGCCCTGGGCCAGGGCGACGCCGCTGAACAGGGCGACGAGGCCCAGCGAGACACCGCCGAGCCACTTGATCAACTGCCGACGCATGCTTGTCTCCTGAAGTTGGCGAGCCTCTCGACGGGCCCGTGGTGCGAGATTACCTGCCTGCCGGCCGCAAGCCAATCGTGGCCGCGCCGGGGCGGCTGGTCAGGTGCCGGCAAGGCGGTAGTCCTTGAACTGCTCACGCAGCCGCGCCTTGAGCATCTTGCCTGTGGCCCCCAGCGGAATCGATTCCACGAACGCCACGGCGTCGGGGATCTGCCACTTGGCGAGCTTGCCTTCGTAGTGCCGGAGCATCTCCTCGGCGCTCAACTGGGCGTCCGGCTTCCTGACCACGACCAGCAGCGGCCGCTCGTCCCACTTGGGGTGCTTGATGGCGATGCAAGCGGCCATGGCCACCGCCGGATGCGACACCGCGATGTTCTCGATCTCGATCGAGCTGATCCACTCACCGCCCGACTTGATGACATCCTTGCTGCGGTCGGTGATCTGCATGTAGCCGTCGGCATCGATGGTGGCCACGTCGCCGGTGGGAAACCAGCCCGTGCCGGCGGCGTCATGCTGCAGCGGGTCGCCACCCTCGCCCTTGAAGTACTCGCGCACCACCCACGGGCCACGCACCCACAGGTCGCCGAAGGCCTTGCCGTCCCAGGGCAGGTCCTGGCCGTCGTCCCCGACGATCTTCATGTCGACCCCGAAGATCGGTCGGCCCTGCTTGTACTGCACAGGCAGCCGCTCTTCGGCGGACTGGCCCAGATGCTTGGCCTTCAGGCTCGCGACTGTGCCCAGCGGGCTCATCTCGGTCATGCCCCAGGCGTGCAGCACCTGCACGCCGTATTTTTCCTGGAACAGGCGCAGCATGGCCGGCGGACAGGCGGAGCCGCCGATGACCGTGCGGTTCATCGTAGAAAAGCGCAAGCCGGCGGACTCGACATGCGCCAGCAGGCCCTGCCAGACAGTGGGCACACCGGCCGACACCGTGACGCGTTCGGACTCGAATAGCTCATACAGCGACTTGCCGTCGAGCTGCCCGCCGGGAAAGACCAGCTTGGCGCCGACCATCGGCGCCACGTAAGGCAGGCCCCAGGCATTGACGTGAAACATCGGCACCACCGGCAGGATGGTGTCGCGGGAGGAGAGGTTCAGCGCATCGGGCAGCGCGGCGGCGTAGCTGTGCAGCAGCGTGGAACGGTGGCTGTACAGGACCCCCTTGGGGTTGCCGGTCGTGCCCGACGTGTAGCACATCGACGAGGCAAGGTTCTCGTCGAACTGCGGCCAGGCAAGACGGTCCGTTTGCCCGTCGATCAGGGCCTCGTAGCAGTGCAGCGGCACCTTGGCCGCCGCCGGCATGCGTTCGCGATCGATCATCGCGACCCAGTGCTCCACGCCGGGGCAATGCGCGGCGATCGCCTCGACGATGGGCAGGAAGGTCAGATCGAAGCACAGGACCCTGTCGCCAGCGTGATTGATGATCCACGCGATCTGTTCCGGATGCAGGCGCGGATTGAGCGTGTGAAGCACCGCCCCGCTGCCCGACACCGCGAAGTACAGCTCGAAGTGCCGGTACCCGTTCCACGCCAGGGTACCCACGCGATCGCTGCGGCCGACGCCGAGTGCCGCCAGCGCATTGGCCAGTTGTCGCGCGCGCCGATGCGCCTGGCGGTAGGTGGTCCGGTGGATGTCGCCCTCGACACGCCGCGACACGATCTCCACGTCAGGGTGGAACCGGTCGGCGTGCTGGATCAGCGAAGCAATCGCCAGGGGCGCCTGCATCATCAGGCCATGCAGCATCGGCAGTCTCCTCACGTCCTGGGTCGGGGGGGGCTCGGCCAACCTCGTACGGCGCACATCGACGCACGAGGCAGCTCCCAGGGTCAGTGTAGCCATCTGCGGCCGGCGAGGCGCAGTCAGGGTGCCGTCATCTCACCTGACGTACATTCGTGGGCTATGAAGCTGCTGTTCGACTTGCTGTCGGTCATCCTGTTCTTTGTCGCGTTCAAGCTGGCCGGGCTCGACCCCGAGACAGCGCAGACGCTGGCGGCCCGCACGCTCGGGCCGCTCGTCAGCGACGGCCGCGTGCCGCCCGAACAGGCGCCAATTCTGATTGCGACGGCCGTGGCCATCGTCGTGTCGCTGCTGCAGGTGCTGTGGCTGCTGGCGCGCGGGCGCAAGGTCGACACGACGCTCTGGGTCAGCTTAGGGGTCATCGTGGTGTTCGGCGGGGCCACCATCTGGCTGCACGACGAGAGCTTCATCAAGTGGAAGCCAACGATCCTTTACTGGCTGTTCGCCACCGCTCTGGTTGCAGGTCACCTCGGCTTTCGGCGCAACCTGATCAAGTCCGTGCTGGGCACGCAACTCGACCTGCCGCAGCCCGTCTGGCAGCGCCTGCTGTGGGTATGGAGCGGCTTTTTCGCGGGTGCGGGCGCGCTCAATCTCGCCGTCGCCTACACCGTGCCGACCGCCGCCTGGGTGAACTTCAAGCTCTTCGGCCTGCTCGGCCTGACGCTGACCTTTATGCTGGTCGTTGGCGTCTGGGTGTCGCGCCATGTGAAGGAGGCGCCGGATGTCTGACGGCGCGCCGGGCGAGCGGCTGGCCCGCATCGAGGCGCGGCTGCGCGCCTCCCTGCAGCCGCAGTTGCTGCGGCTGTACGACGACAGTGCGCTGCACGCCGGCCACGAAGGCGCCAAGAGCGGCGGCGGGCATTACCGGATACACCTGGTGAGCGCGCGTTTCGAGGGCTTGCCCAAGCTGGCACGCCATCGCCTTGTGTATGATTCCTTGCACGATCTGATGCAGCGCGAAATTCATGCGCTCGCCATGACGCTGCAGTCGCCCGGAGAGGCCGCCGGCAGCGCCGACTGAACGTCCTTGTCTTCCAGAAAGTCCGACATGAATCTCAAGCTCCTGCGGGGCCTTGCCCTGTTTTCGCTCACCGTAGCGTCGTCCGCCGTGCTCGCGCAAAACCTGGCCGTGGTCAACAATCGACCGATCCCCAAGGCGCGCGAGGATGCGTGGGTCGCCCAGCTCAAGCAGCAGGGCCAGCAGGACACGCCGCAGTTGCGCGAGATGATCAAGCAGGAGCTGATTCGCCGCGAGATATTCCTGCAGGAGGCCGGTCGTCGGGGCCTGCCCGAGAAGCCGGAAGTGAAGTTCCAGCTCGACGTGCAGCGCCAGAACACGCTGATCCAGGCGCTGATGCGCGACGAACTGGAAAAGCGCCCGATCACGGATGCCGAAGTGGCGGCCGCCTATGAGACGCAGAGGAAGCAGATGGGCGACAGGGAGTACCGCGCCCGTCACATCCTCCTGGAGAAGGAAGACGAGGCCAAGCAGGTCATCGAGCAGCTCAAGCGCGGCGCCAAGTTCGAGGACCTGGCCAAGCGCTCCAAGGACACCGGCTCGGCCGCCAACGGCGGCGATCTGGACTGGGCGGGTGCGGACGCTTATGTCAAGCCGTTCTCGGACGCGATGGTCAAGCTGCAGAAGGGTCAGGTGGTCGACGCGCCGGTGCAGTCGCAGTTCGGCTGGCACGTGATCCGCCTGGACGACGTGCGCGAAGCGCAGTTCCCGCCACTGGCCCAGGTTCAGGGCCAGATCCGCGAGGCGCTGCAGCAGCAGCGGATGCAGGCCTTTGCCGAGGATCTGCGCAAGAAGGCGAAGGTGCAGTAAGGCGCCGGTGACCGGCATGGCGCCGGTCGGGTCCAAGGCAATGGGGGGGCGCTGCGGCGCCCCTACATGTTTGCGGTCCCGCCGCGCCGGCAGGCGGAGCGCCTCGGCGTGACGGTCGCGCCCACAGCGCGGTGCGGTCGAGGTTGCCGCGACGCCGCCGCCGATCGCGGGTCCGCGGCGGTTGCCGGATCAGCCGACGTGCCGGCGCGCGTTGCGGAACATCCGCATCCAGGGCGAGTCCTCGCCGAGACCGGGCGGCCGCCAGCTCATCTGCACCGTGCGCCGCACGCGCTCGGGATGGGGCATGATGATCGTGAAGCGCCCATCGGGCGTGGTCAGCGCGTTGACGCCGTCCGGCGAGCCGTTAGGGTTCTCGGGATACCGTTCGGTGGCGCGGCCCTGCGCGTCGACGTAGCGCGCGGCGACGATGGCCCGCGAGCGCGCCGCCTCGCTGGCGAATACCGCGCGGCCCTCGCCGTGCGCATTGGCAATCGGCATGCGGCTGCCTGCCATGCCCGCAAAGAACAGCGACGGCGAGTCCAGCACCTCGGTCATCACCAGCCGGCCCTCGAACTGCTCGGAGGCGTTGCGTTCGAAGCGCGGCCAGTGCTCGGCCCCCGGAATCAGCGGCGCCAGCTGGCTCATCATCTGGCAGCCATTGCACACGCCAAGCGCGAAGCTGTCGGGACGATGAAAGAAGGCCGTGAACGCCTCGGCAAGCCCGGGGTTGCACAGGATGGTCTTGGCCCAGCCGCCGCCGCCGCCCAGAACGTCGCCATAGGAAAAGCCGCCGCAGGCGGCCAGGCCCTTGAAGTCGGACAGTGACACCCGACCGCTCAGCAGATCCGTCATGTGGACATCGACCGCCCGGAAGCCGGCATGGTCGAAGGCGGCAGCCATCTCGTACTGACTGTTGACGCCCTGCTCGCGCAGGATGGCGATGCGCGGCCGCGCGCCGCTGGCAACGAACGGGGCCGCCACGTCTTCGGCCGGATCGAACGTGAGGTGGCAGTGCAGGCCGCGGTCCTCCGCGGCGCTGACGCGCTCGAACTCCTGGTCCGCGCACTGCGGGTTGTCGCGCAGCCTGGCGATGCGCCACGATACCTCGCTCCAGGCCTGCTGCAGCTCGGCCCGCGGCCGGGCGAAGATCGCCTTCGCGTCGCGCCAGATCTCGATCACGTCGCGGTCGTTGGGCTTGCCGACCGTGTGCGACACCGCACCCAACCCCTCGGCGCGCAGGACGTTCATCACCGCGCTCTGGTCTGCCTTGCGCACCTGCAGCAGCAGTCCGAGTTCCTCGTTGAACAGGGCACGCAGCGTCTGCTCGCTGCGGCGAACCGACACCTGCTCGGGCCGAATCTTGAAGTCGCCCCAGTCGCTGGCCACCGGGTCCATCGCCAGCACGTCGATGTTCAGCGTGACGCCGCAGCGCCCGGCAAACGCCATCTCGCACACCGCAGCGAACAGCCCGCCGTCGGAGCGATCGTGATAGGCGAGAACCTTGCCGTCGCGCTGCAGTTGCCGAACTGCACGCAAGGCGGCGGTCAGCCGGGCCGGGTCGTCGAGATCCGGCGCGTCGTTGCCCAGTTGCTGGCTTACCTGCGCCAGAATCGAGCCGCCGAGCCGCTGCCGACCAAGATCAACAAGGACGAGCAAGGTGTCGATCGCCGGGTCCAGTTGCGGTGTCAGCGCGCGGCGGACGTCATCGACCGGGCACGCGGCAGACACGATCAGCGACACCGGCGCCGATACCACCTTGGCGCCGCCGCCGTCCTGCCATGCCGTCTTCATCGACAGGGAATCCTTGCCGACCGGAATGCTGATCCCGAGTTGCTGGCACAGCGTGCTGGCTGCCTGCACCGCGTCGAACAGCTTGGCGTCCTCGCCGGCCATGCCGCAGGCGGCCATCCAGTTGGCCGAAAGCTTCACGCGTGCCAGCTCGGTGTCGGCCGACGCCAGGTTCGTCAGCGCCTCGGCAATGGCCATGCGCGCCGCCGCCGCGGCGTCGATGATGGCCAGCGGCGTGCGCTCGCCCATGGCCATCGCCTCGCCGGCGTAACCGGTGTGGTCGAGCAGCGTTACTGCGCAGTCGGCCACCGGCACCTGCCAGGGTCCGACCATCGGATCGCGGCAGTTCAGTCCGCCTACGCTGCGATCGCCGATGGTGATCAGGAACGACTTGCTCGCCACTGTCGGATGGCGCAGAACATCGAGTGCCGCCGTCGCCAGGTCGATCGCCGTGGTGTCGATGGCCGGCAGCGCCTGAGTCAGCCGCTGCACATCGCGATGCATCTTGGGCGGCTTGCCGAGCAGCACATCCATCGGCAGCGCGACGGCCGGTGCCTGGCCGTTCTCGGCGACGACGAGCTGCCCGTCGTCGCTCACCGCGCCGATCACGGCGTACGGGCAACGCTCGCGCCGGCACAGGTGATCGAACGCCGGCAGGCTCGCCGGCGCAATCGCCAGCGCATAGCGCTCCTGCGATTCGTTGCACCAGATTTCCAGTGGGCTCATGCCGCTTTCCTCGACCGGCACCCTGGCCAGGTCGAAGTGCGCCCCCTTGCCGGCCGCGTGTGCGAGTTCCGGCATCGCGTTCGACAGGCCGCCGGCCCCAACGTCGTGGATCGACAGCACCGGGTTGCCGGCACCCAGCGCCCAGCAGCCGTCGATGACCTCCTGTGCGCGGCGCTGGATCTCGGCATTGCCGCGCTGCACGGAGTCGAAGTCGAGCTGCTCGGTGTTGCTGCCTGCGTCCATGCTCGAGGCAGCGCCGCCGCCCAGGCCGATCCGCATGCCGGGGCCGCCGAGCTGGATCAGCAGCGTGCCGGCCGGCAGGTCGAGCTTGGCGGTCTGGTCGGCGCGGATGCTGCCGATGCCGCCCGCGATCATGATCGGCTTGTGGTAGCCGTACCGCTTGCCGCCGACGTTGGCCTCGAAAGCGCGGAAGTAGCCGAGCAGGTTCGGCCGCCCGAACTCATTGTTGAAGGCCGCAGCACCGAGCGGCCCCTCGACCATGATCGACAACGCATTGGCGACGCGCGACGGAAAGCCGAGGTCGGCCTCGCTGCGCTGCCCAAGCGTCACGTCCGCATCGGTCTCCCAGGAACGAGGGACATCCGGCAGCCGCAGGTGCGACACCGAGAAGCCGCACAAGCCGGCCTTCGGCCGGGCGCCGCGCCCGGTCGCTCCCTCATCGCGGATCTCGCCGCCCGCGCCGGTCGCAGCACCCGCAAAGGGCGAGATGGCGGTCGGATGATTGTGCGTCTCGACCTTGAAGACCGTGTGCGTGAGCTCGTCGCGTGCGGCGTACTCGACGCCAACCGCGCCCTGGGGGTGATCGGAGCGCGGATAGAAGCGGCGCGCCACCCGCCCCTCGATCACCGCGGCATTGTCGCTGTAGGCGACCACGGTTGCCTGCGGTGCGGCCGCGTGGGTGGCGCGGATCATGCCGAACAGGGAGGCCTCCTGCGCCTGCCCGTCGATCGTCCACGCGGCATTGAAGATCTTGTGGCGGCAGTGCTCCGAATTGGCCTGCGCGAACATCATCAGCTCGACATCGGTCGGATCGCGCCGCAGTTGGCCGTAGGCCTCGACCAGGTAGTCGATCTCGTCATCCGACAGGGCCAGGCCCATGCGTACATTGGCGGCGGCCAGCGCCGCGCGGCCGGCGGCGCCCAGCGCGATCACCTGCAACGGCTTGCTGGGCAGCGCACGAAACAGCGCAGCCGGCTCGAACTGCGCGGGCAGCACGCTCTCGGTCATCCGGTCGTGCAGCAGCGCGGCGATCTGCTCGCGCCGGCGCTCGGACAGCTTGCCCGCCCCCAGCAATCCGTGCCCGAGCGTTGCCACGTAGCGGGTACCACGCTCGATGCGGGCTATCGTGGTCAGGCCGCAGTTGCGGGCAATGTCGGTGGCCTTGCTCGCCCACGGCGAGATGGTCCCCAGACGCGGCACGACGAAAAACACCTCGCCCTCGGCGGGCCCGTCGTAGTGGTCGCCATAGCGCAGCAAGGTGGCGAGCTTGTCGCGTGCGGCCTGATCGAGCGGGCCGCTCGCATGCACCAGATGCACGTGGCGCGCAGCGACGGCGGTGATGTTCGGCTCGATCGCCCGTAGCCGTGCCAGCAGGCGCGTCGCGCGGAAAGCAGACAACGCGCCCGGACCGTCGAGCGCGAGGAACGTGTCGGTGGAGCTCATGCTGGAGCGGTCGAACCGCTGGAAGGGAGCAGACCTGCGGCTGCGAGCGGTGAAGTGAATTGAATTATGCCAGCCGCCCTGCGCAAGGCCGATCGTCTCAG
>Ga0209985_10002121_pt1 | contig 18477 bp, 17 predicted proteins | sample NOAtaG_FD_187305 | JGI IMG/M metagenome (GOLD analysis project Ga0209985, IMG submission 187305) | Freshwater lake microbial communities from Lake Erie, under a cyanobacterial bloom - NOAA_Erie_Diel6S_1000h metaG (SPAdes) (version 2) | ecosystem: Environmental > Aquatic > Freshwater > Lake ...
TCGGGCTATCGCCGGCGGGCGCGCCGCGGGAGGCCTCGCTTGCGTTCGGTGCGGGCGCGGGAACCGCACCCGACGCGTCGGCGTCGTCCGCCAGCCGGAGCGGCTGCGGTTGATCCGAGTTGGTCTTGGGTGGCTTCCCTGGCACTGGCATCGATCGTTGTCCTGACGGTGTCATCACGCTGTCGTCACGCTGTCATCGCTGGCGCTCGGTCTGTACGCCCTTCCGAAACCGAGACGCTTGCGGGGCCCATCGCGAGACTGCGTGCAAAAGCCCCCTCGAGATATCGGGTCGAGAGCCACGCAGGTTCACCCAACGGCAGGGAGTTGTCAATCCGCGTGCGCGTCAAACCTTCATACGGCGCGCAGTTCATGCGGTTCCGACCAATATCTTCGTTGCAGGCCGTATCCTTCCACCTCATGACGGAGGTCCGGCCACATCACCGATCGGGCGCGGACGCAGGCGCCGCCGGCAAGCCCGTGCTGGTGCTCGCGAGCGGCTCGCCGAGGCGGCTCGAGCTGCTGCGTGCGGCGGGCTTCGCTCCCGAGGTCGAAGCGGCCGATATCGACGACAGCTCGCTCGTCCTCGGCGATGTGGGCGCGGCCGCCACGGCGACTTCGCTTGCCTACTTCAAGGCGCGCCGCGTCGCCTCGCAGCGGCGGCACCGGAGCGCGGCGCCCGCGTGGATCCTCGCGGCCGACACGGTCTGCGAGCGCGATGGGGACATCCTCGGCAAGCCGGTCGACGAGCGCGACGCGCGCGCGATGATCGCGTCGCTCGCCGCGCGTCGTCACGGCGTGCTGACGGGCTGGTGCCTGCTGTCGCCCGAAGGGCGCGTGCGGCTCGGGCTTGCGCGCGCCGATGTGCACATGGGCGAGCTCGAGCGCGACGACTTCGACCGCTTCATCTCCGAGGGGCGATGGCGCGGCAAGGCGGGCGGATACAACCTGACCGAGGTCATCGCGCGCGGCTGGCCGGTGCGATGCGACGGCGACGCGGACGCGGTCGTCGGGCTGCCGGTGGGGCAGATCGCGGCCATCCTGCATGAGTCGCTCGGAGGCGCCGCGTGATGGTTGCCGACGAGCCTGCGGCGATCGACCCCGCGCTGGCCGGACGCGACCTCGGGCCGTGGTTCATGGTGCCGTGGTGGATCTCGATCCCGGCCGCGCTCGTGATCGCCGGCATGCTCGTGTGGTACTTCGTGCGGCTCGGCCGGCCCGATGTGCCGCGCGGGCGCCGCTGGCTGCGGCGGATCTCCGTGGTGCTCGCGATCGCGGGCCTCGCGCCGCTCGTCCGCGCCCTCACCTTCGCCCATCCGCATGAAGACCGGCTCGCGTTCGCGGTGTCGTGGTCGACGGTGCTCTTCGTGATCGTGGCGTGCCTCGTGCTCGCGGTCATCGATGTCATCCTCGTGACGCGTGGCGGCATGCGCGAGTACCGCGCGCTGCGGCGCGACACCTTCGGCGGCAAGCGCGGCACGGAGGACGGGCAGGCGGCGGGAGGCTCGGGCAATGGCTGATGCGGGCGGACCGCTGCCGCGCTGGCTTGCACCGGCGACCTGGCTGCTCGCCCGCGGCTACGGCGCGGGCGTGTCGTGGCGCAACGCGCGCTTCGACCGCGGCGGGGGCGTGCGTCGGCTCGAGGTCGCGGGTGCGCGTGTCCCGGTGATCTCGGTCGGCAACCTGACGGCGGGAGGGACGGGCAAGAGCCCGTTCGTCGCGTGGGTGTGCGCCGAGCTCGCGCGCGACGGTGTCGAGCCCGTGATCGCGATGCGCGGCTACGGCGCGTACCACCCCGGCGACTCCGACGAGGCGCTCGAGTACGCGACGACGGCGCCGGGAGCGCGGCGCGTGGTGGATCCGGACCGAACGCGCGCGCTGCAGGCGGAGCTGTCGCGGATCGCACCGGCGGAACTCGCGCGGTGCGTCGTCGTGCTCGACGACGGGTTCCAGCACCGGCAGCTCGCGCGCGACCTCGACATCGTGCTCGTCGACGCGACGAGGCCCGCGCTCGACGGCGACCTTCTTCCGAACGGCTGGCTGCGCGAGCCGGCGCGCAACATCGCGCGCGCCGATCTCGTGGTGCTGACGAAGGCGCACGACGAGACGCAGCGCGCCCACGCCGCGGCGCTGGTCGCGCGCGTGCGCGGGAAGCCGCACGACGCGGCGTGCGAGCATGCGTGGCGCGGGCTCGCGGTCCATGCGCGCGAGGGCGCGCGTACCGAGCCTGTCGGGTGGCTTGCGGGAAAGCGCGTGCTGAGCGCATGCGCGCTTGGCAATCCGAGGCACTTTCACGACATGGTCGCGCGCGCGACGGGCGTGGCGCCGGTCGAGTTCACGCGCGCGGATCACGCTGCGATGCCGGCCGCGGAGCTCGAGTCGGCCGCGGCGCGTGCGGGCGTCGAGTGCATCGTGACTTCGCGCAAGGACTTCGTGAAGCTCGGGCGCGGTCTTGCATGCGCGGTCGCGGTTCCGGAGCTCGCGATCTCGTTCCTCGAGGGCGAGGAGCGCGTGCGCGCGGCGCTCGCGGCGTCCGCTCGGGCTCCTACCGCTCCAGCCGCTCGTTCGTCCTCGTGACCGACCAGTAGAGGTTGTTGAAGCGTCCGTTGATCGTCTGCTGACGGTCGTAGACATAGATCGTCGCGTCCTCGGAGACGCGTCGATAGGCCTCGGTCATCGCGCCGAGCCGCTCGTCGGAGCGGAACGAGTACATGGAGGAGTCCGCGCCGCCTGCGCCAAGCACGAGCATGGGACGCACCGGCGCGCGGTCAACGAACTCCATGCGCGATGGACTCGCGCAGGCGAAGAGGCAACCACAGGAGAGAAGCCCGAGAACTCGGGCTGCAATCATCAGCTTGTCCACAGATCTTTCTCCAGGGCGAAGGCCCGTCCACCACCCGGAGGAAGCCTGCCATGACGCCTGCAAGGCGCAAGGAGGACCTGTGCGGATTGTTCCGACTGGGTGAGATGGATGAACTGCGGAGAGTCCGAGAGCATGCATCCGCGGCTTCGGGACGCAAACTCATGCAGACTCTTGACTTCGGTGGGCCCGAGGTCGCATACTCGGTGGTTCGTTCTCACCAAGCACTTCATTCCGGTCTTGGACCGTGTGAGGATAGAAGAGATGGCGACCACCACGAAGAAGGACCTGATCGAGCGCGTTGCACAGGAGACCGGGCTGCCGCGGGCGGATGTGCGCCGTGCGGTGCAGAGTTTCCTCGAGCATGTGATCGATGAGCTCGCGAAGGGCAACCGCCTCGAGTTCCGAGACTTCGGCGTGTTCGAGACGCGCGAGCGCGCGGGTCGCGTCGCGCAGAATCCGAAGACGCTCGAGCGCGTGTCGGTTCCGCCGCGCAAGAGCGTGCGCTTCAAGGTCGGCCGCCTGATGCAGCAGTCGCTCGACGGCAACGGCGTCGAAATGCGCGCGGGCGCCATGGCCGACGACTGAGCGGAGACACGGCAACGCGGGCTTCCGGTGGAAAAACTGACCGCATCGTGCGGCGGATGTCGTGTCTCTCCACGGCTCCTGCGGAGTGGCTACGCTCCCCGCCGTGAACGACGACTCGATGCAGCAGTCTCCGTCGGCAGGCATGTCGGGCGGTGCGGGATTCGGTGGGTCCGGTGGCGATGAAGGCGGCCCGCGCAGGCGCGGCTTCCGACGCGATCGCGCAGCGGGCCCCAACGAATCGCAGCGCCGCGACATCGCCGCGCTGTTCGGCGCCGAGCCGCCCGTCGCGATCGAGGCCGAGATGGGCCTTCTCGGCGCGATCATCTGGGATCCGAAGGTGATCGGCGATGTGGTGACGATCGTGCGCAGCGGCGACGACTTCTCGTCGCCACGCCACGGCCGCATCTACGACGCGATCGTCGAGCTCTACGACCGCCACGCGACCGTCGACATCGTGCTCCTCAACCAGCTGCTCGTCGATCGCTCGCTCGTCGATGCGGTCGGTGGGCTCGACTACATCGTGCAGCTGGCGGAAGGCGTGCCGAGCGCGGCGAACGCCGTGCACTGGGCGCGCGTGGTCCGCGAGAAGGCGACCATCCGCGAACTGATCGGCGCCGCCGGCGAGATCCTCGAGGAGGCGCACGCCGCGCGCGTGCCCGCCCAGAATGTGCTCGAGAGCGCCGAGCAGAAGATCTTCCGCATCGCGCAGAAGCGCGAGGGCGGCACCTTCTCGACCGCGAACGAGCTCGTCAACGAGACGATGCGGATGATCGAGGAGAGCGAGGGCCGCGGCTTCATGGGAGTCCGGACCGGCTTCCACGAGCTCGACGAGATGGCCAACGGCTTCCAGCGCGGGGAGATGCTCATCCTCGCGGCGCGTCCGTCGATGGGCAAGACCGCGCTTGCGCTGAACCTGCTCGAGCAGGTCGCGCAGCACGGCGTGCCGAGCGTGATGTTCAGCCTCGAGATGGGCAAGCAGCAGCTGATCCAGCGCATGCTGTGCGCGCTCGGCCGCATCGACAGCCAGAAGATGCGCAAGCACATGCTGGGAAGCGACGACTACACGCGGCTGCTCGCCGCGTGCGGCGAGATCTCGAAGCTGCCGATCTTCATCGACGACACGCCAGGCCTGTCGCTCCTTGCGATGCGGTCGAAGGCGCGGCGGCTCAAGGAGCGCCACGGCATCGGCTTCATCGCGATCGACTACCTGCAGCTCATGAGCTCGGGCACGCGCGTCGAGAGCCGCCAGCTCGAGGTCAGCGAGATCTCGCGCGGCATCAAGGCGATGGCGCGCGAACTCGATGTGCCCGTCCTCTGCCTCTCGCAGCTGAACCGCGCCGCGGAGCAGCGCGAAGGACACCGTCCGCGCATGAGCGACCTGCGTGAATCAGGCTCGATCGAACAGGACGCCGACGTGGTGATGATGCTCCACCGCGAGGAGTACTACCACCGCGCCGACCCGAACTGGGCCGACGAGAACCCCGACAAGGTCGGCACCGCGGAACTTATCCTCGCCAAGCAGCGCAACGGCCCGACCGGCACCGTGCACCTCGTCTGGGACGGGAACACCACCCGCTTCAAGAACCAGGCGTACGGCGCTCCGCCGGAGGACGCGATGGGCGGCGGTGCGCGTCGGGTGATCGCGCCGACGCGCCCGCGCGCGGCGGCCGAGCCGGTCGACGACTTCCCGGTCTGACCTCTGCGGCGAGCCGCGCTGCAATGCCGCGCCCTCGTTGGCGTTACGCTTCCGCCTCATGTCCGAGCCCGGTTCCCACGACTCCGCGCGCGACCGCGCCACGGAGGCGCTGCTTGCCAAAGCGGCGCGTGGCGACTCCGACGCCTGGCGCGCCGTCGTGCAGGCCTACGCGCCCCGGGTGCACGGCCTGCTCGTGGCGCAGTGCCGCAACGACGAACTCGCCGAGGAGATCACGCAGTCGGCGTTCTGCACGGTCGCGGTGAAGCTCGGCGAGTATGTGGAGTCGGGACGGTTCGAGTCGTGGCTCTTCCGCATCGCCATGAACCGGCTGCGCGACGAGATGCGGCGGCGGGCGCGCCAAGCGCGTCCGACGGACGACGGGTCGATGCGGGAACTCCCCGCGCGCTCGCGGCACCAGACGACGGCGGCCGAACTCGAGATCCACCAGAAGCTGCGCCTCGCGATGGACCGGCTCGCCGAAGGGGACCGCGAGATCATCGAGCTCAGGCATACGGGCGGGATGAGTTTCCGCGCATTATCGGACTATTTTGAGGAGCCGATCGGCACGCTGCTCGCCAGGCATCACCGCGCGCTGCGGAAGCTGCGGGCGCTGCTCGAGGAACTCGGGGTCGGTGGATTCGACCTCGACGGGGAAGGGGGCGGCTGATGACGACCGCAGACGACCGACATTCTCGGAGTCGCCCGTGGGCGGAGGGGCGCGAATCCCCGATCGCCCCGCAATCGCATGAGGCCCCGCGCGTTGAATGGTCGACGCGCCGGCACAGGAAGCTGGAGCAACGCAGATGAACGACCACCGACCGAACAACCCCGGAGACCCAGCCGACGGACACGCGACCCCGCGTGACCTCCGTGGCATGGCGCGACTCCTCGATGAGCGCGGCGCACGCGAGCGCGGTCGCCTCGGCGACGGTGGGATCGATCGGATCTTCGCGGCGAGCGACCTGCAGCGGCCGCTCGATCTCGGAGCCGTGTCGCCGGTGGTCGGTCGCATCGGCCCGATGCGCGCTTCGTCGCGTCCGCTGTATCGACTCGCCGCGGCGATCGCCGTGGTCGCCGGCCTCGGCGCCATCGCCGCCCTCGTGCTCTCGCAGCGCGGTGGCGGAGCGCCCGACAAGAACGAGATGGCGATCGTCAGGCCTGATTCGCCCGCTCCGTCGGCGCCGAACGCGCCCGCGGTGGAGGCGGTCCGCTCCGAGCGCGCGTTGGCGGCCGCACACCTCGAGTCCGCGCTCGACGAATCCTTCGACGCGTCCACCGCGACGCGGCCTGCGAGCGCCGTGATCGTGGCACTTGCCGACCGTGGCGGAGGCTCGCTCGCGGGTTTCGCGGCGTTCGAGGGCGCGATGTCCGACGAACTCGAGCCGCTGCTCTCGACGGGCACGCTGCTCGGCGGCGACGACATCACCTACGACGGGCTCTCGCAGGAACTCGCTTCGGTCGTCATGCGCGCGCCTTCGTCGCGCTGACCATCGAGCCGCGCGCCGCGGCGCGATCCACCCCTTCGACAATCTGGAAACGCCATGCGGAAACAACTCTCCATTCTCAGCGTCCTGATCGCAGCGGGCCTTGGCTCGGTCTCGATGGCGCAAGCACCGAAGCCTGAGGGCGGCACTCCGCCGGCGGGCGGCGAAGCGGCACCGCAGAAGGAAACCGAAACGCGCCGCGAAACCGAAACGCGCCGCGAAACCGAAACGCGCCGCGAAACCGAAACGCGCCGCGAGACCGAACCCCGCCGCGGGCGCCTCCGCGGCGCTCCGCCCGCGCCCGATTGGCCGCGTGCCGGCGGCTTCGGTCCCGAACGCCCGATGGCCGAGGGCGTCGCCATCGAGACGATCGTGGTCGGCGACGCCATCCGGCGCGAACTGACCGACGCCGACCTCGAGCGCGTGATCGGTGTGGCGCGCGAGGTTTCCGCCGAGTGGGGCGACATGATCGCGGCGCGCGCAAAGGAGAATCCGGAGCAGGTCAAGGAGTCCCTCCGCGGCGGTGCCCGGCGCCTTCTTGCGCTGACGGCGCTGAAGGAGCGCGCGCCCAAGGTGTTCGCCGCGAAGGTCGTCGAACTTCGCGCCCAGGGCGAGACGACGCGTGCGATCGCAGAACTGCGCAAGCTCGAGGGCGACCCCGCGAGTGCGCCCGAGGCCGTCGAGGCGGCGCGCGCAGCGCTCGACGCGGCCGCGGCGCGGCAGGTCGAGGCGACCATCGCGGCCCGCGCCGAGGAACTGTCGGCGCTTGAGCAGTACATCGAGCGCATGCGCAAGGACCTCGCTCGGGATGGCGGCAACATCGACGCCCTCGCGCAGGAGGTCGTGAAGCGTGCCCGCGAGCGCGGCGCCCGTCGCGCCGAGGGCCCCGACGCGCCTCCGCCGCCGGACGCGCCTCCGCCGCAGCCGTGAGTACGATGCGGGCATGACCGCACCGGGAACCGCGAGCACGCAACGATGACGGTGGCACCCGCCGCCCGCGGACTTCCGCAGTTCAGGCTCGGCCTCGCCGGCCGGATCGGCCTTGGACTGATTGCATTGATGCTGCTCGCCTGCGTCGCCACGATCCCGTGGTCGATGGGCAAGGTCGAGACCGGCGCCACCGTGCTCTCGCGCTACGAGGCGTCGAATCTCACGCTGAATCTCCTGCCGCCGATCTGGCAATCGCTCGGCGAAGCGGACGCCGCGCGCATCGAGTCGGCGCGCGAGGCGGGGCAGTACATCCCCGGCCGCGTGCTCGGCACCGACCGCCTCGGCCGCGATGTGCTCGCGCGCCTTCTCGCCGGTGGATCGGTGAGCCTTCTCGTCGGACTGTCGGCCGCCGCCATCGCGATGGTGGTCGGCACGCTCTACGGCACGCTCGCGGGGTCGTCGGGCGGGCGTGTCGACGCCGTGATGATGCGCGTCGTCGACATCCTCTTCGGCCTGCCGTCGATCCTGCTCGTCGTGCTGCTGGCGGTCGCCGTCGATGGCGTGCTCGAGCGGCGCGGCGCCGACCTGTCGCCGATCGCGCGGCAGGCGATCAACATCTCGACGCTCCTGGTCGCGATCGGCGGCGTGAGCTGGCTCACCATGGCGCGCGTGATCCGCGGGCAGGTGCTGTCGCTCAAGGCCAAGCCCTTCATGGAGGCGTCGCGCGCGATCGGGGTCGGCGCGCCGCGACAGTTCACCGCGCATCTCTTGCCGAACCTGGTCGGCCCGATCACCGTCTATGCGGCGCTCGCGGTGCCTGCGGCGATTCTCTCCGAGAGCTTCCTCTCGTTCCTGGGGATCGGAGTCCGCGAACCTTTGCCGAGCTGGGGAAACCTCGCTGCGGACGGACTTGGCGAGCTCAACACGGTCGAAAGCCGCTGGTGGCTGCTGGCGGCGCCCTGTGCTGCGATCGCGCTGACGCTCGTGTCGCTGAACTTCCTCGGGGACGAACTGCGCGAGCGGTTCGACCCGATGCGGGGCCGCCGGGTCGCCTGACCTGCGTTCGACCGCGATCGTGGATTTGCGTCGCGGCCCGAAGCGGGCGGGGATGCCGAAGGTAGGATGTCGGCCCCTCTCGGGAGTCGACCCATGAACAACCGCTTCGGCCTCAAGGACCTTTTCCAGTTCGTCCTCCTCTTCGTCGTGCTCCTCCTCGTGGGGTTGTCGATGGTGCAGAAGACGCGCCTCGAGCTCGATGTGAAGTCGGCGCTCAGCAAGCTTGACGAAATCGAGAAGCAGTCGGCGCAGCTGCAGCGCAAGGTCGAGCAGGGATTCGCGGAGCGCCCGACCGTGGTCGTCCAGCAGGGCGGCGGGGGGGGGGGCGGCGGAAGCCAAGCCGGAGCCGGCGCGAACGACGCGTGGGCGCGGCCCGGCGTCAAGATCGAGCGCTGGTCGTCGCCGCAGCCCTCGACCGACCCGACGACGCAGGAGGGCTACGCCCTCGGCGGGGAGTTCACCGAGATCTTCGAGGCGCAGCCGGCGAAGCTCGTCCCCTTCATCGCGTCCGATGTCTACGGAACGCGCGTCCTCGATCAGGTGTGCGAGAGCCTCGGCGGCTTCAACCCGAAGACGCTGAAGCTCGAAGGCCACCTGGCGGAGGCCTGGCAGGTGGATCCGGACGGCCTCTGGATCCGCGCGCGCATCAACCCGAAGGCTCGGTTCAGCGACGGCACGCCGGTGACGGCGGAGGATGTCCGCTGGACCTACATGGACTACATCTTGAACCCGCTCGTCGAGGCGGAGCGTGCTCGCAGCACGATGGACAACCTCAAGGAAGTGAAGGTCATCGACGAGCACTCCGTCGAGTTCGTGTTCAACGACGCCCTCTTCACGAATGTTCTGACGGCGTTCGGAAACTACATCCTGCCCAAGCACTACTACTCGAAGTTCGAGCCGAGCCAGATCAACCAGGCCACGGGCCTCATCATGGGATCCGGGCCCTTCCGCATCAAGAACCTGCCGCAGGGCACGAACGACCTCGATGTGCAGTGGACGCCCGGGCAGGATGTCGAGCTCGAGCGCAACGAGATGTACTGGGCCGAGAAGCCGGCGCTCGACGGCCTGCGCTACAAGTCGATCAAGGACGACCTCGGTCGCCTCGTCGCCTTCCGCAACGGCGAGGGCTCGATGATCCTTCCCACCTCGCCGCAGTTCAACAAGGTGCTCGGCGAGGAGCCCGACTTCGTCGAGGACAACTACGCGCTGAAGTGGGTGAACATGCGCTGCGGCTACAGCTTCATCGCATGGCAGACGGGCCTGCGCGCGGGCAAGACGCCGACGCCGTTCTCCGACAAGCGCGTGCGCCGCGCGATGACGATGCTGCTTGACCGAGAGAAGATGATCCGCGACATCTGGGATGGCATCGGCATCGTGTCGAAGGGCCCGATGAACCCCGAGAGCCCCGCGAGCGACCCGGCCGTGAAGGCGCTTCCGTTCGACCCCGAGCAGGCCAAGGCGCTTCTGACCGAGGCGGGCTGGAAGGACCGCGACGGCGACGGCATCCTCGAGAACGACAAGGGCGACAAGTTCCGCTTCGAGTACACCTATGCGTCGTCGGGCGAGATCGCCGAGCGCGTCGCGCGCTTCGTGAAGGACAGCTTCGAGAAGGCGGGCATCATGGTCTCGACGCGGCCCGTCGACTGGAGCCGATACCAGGAGCTGTTGAAGCTGCGCGACTTCGACGCGATCACCATGGGCTGGGGCATGAACGCGCCCGAGAGCGATCCGCGCCAGATCTGGCACTCGGAGAGCACGAAGGAGGGCGGGGACAACTTCGTCCAGTGGAAGAGCGTCGAAGCGGACCGCCTGATCGAGAAGGGCCGGCGCACGATGGACGAGGCCGAGCGCATGCTGGTGTGGCGCGAACTCGAGGCGGTGATCGCCGACGAACAGCCGTACACCTTCGTCCGCATCTCGCCGTGGCTGCGCTTCGTGAAGCGCGAGTTCGGAAACGTGCAGACCTACCGCACGGGCCTCGAGCCGCAGGAATTCTTCAAGTCGAGCGCGACCCCGACGCCCGCCGCGAACTGAGACCGACCGAGCCGCACGGCCTCTTCCGCCATGGTCAACTTCCTGCTCCGCCGCCTCCTCTTCATGGTCCCCACGGTCCTGGGGATCACCTTCATGGTGTTCATGCTCCTGGCATTGGCACCGGGCGGCATCGGCGCAGGCCTTGCGGTGCAGGGCGGCCAGATGAGCGACACGAGCAAGGTCGCGCAGATGCAGGCGTATCTCGAGGACCGCTACGGACTCAGCGATCCGGTCGTCGTGCAGTACCTCCGATGGCTTGGCCGCATCTCGCCCGTGAAGTTCGGCGAGCGCGACCTGCGGAACCCCTCGGGCGACCGCGTGAGCGCGCCGCGCGAGGTGAAGGCTCCCGAGATGCCGTGGCTCTTCAAGCCGCCGGAGGCTCCCTCGGTGGTGTTCACGCCGATCACCGGCGCGGGGCAGGAAGAGCAGCAGGTGGAGGAGTTCAAGAAGCTGCAGCGCGAGGCGGAAGGAGCGCGCCGCGCCTACATCGGAAGCGCGCGTCTCTTCAAGGATGTGCTCGCCGACTATGTGCGCGAGGCCGGCGCACCGTGGACCGAGCGCCTCGAGCCGAAGGGCGGTGCGGCGCCGGAGAACTTCCGCGACCTCAAGCTTGACCCCGCGAACGCGAAGTTCGCCGCGCTGCACCAGGCCGCAGATGACATGCATCGGAAGTGGTCGCTCGCGGAGGAGGCGCGTCAGCGCGCGCACATCGCCTTCAAAGCGCAGCCCTACCCGCTGAGCGGCATCGGCCTGATCCCGGGCGCCGTCTACCTCGACACGCCGGACCTGGGCGTCGCCTTCTCGAAGAATCGCCCGGTGTGGGACCTGATCGCGACGGCGCTGCCCGTCACGCTTCTCATCAACCTGATCGCGTTCCCGATCTCGTACCTCGTCGCGGTGCCGACCGGCATCCTGGCCGCCACGCGGCGCGGCGGCTGGTTCGATGTGCTGTCGGGCGTGATGTACCTCTCGCTCTACTCGATCCCGACCGTGCTCGCGGGCGTCTTCGCGATTGGCTTCCTGGCGAACAAGCAGTACCTCGGGCTCTTCCCGGTGAGCGGCCTGCATGACAGCGCCGCGACGACCTACACCTTCCTGCCGTACTGGGACGACGCCGGCGTCTGGCAGATGGGCTGGCTGGTCGACCTCCTCTGGCATGTGGCGCTGCCGGTCCTCTGCCTCGTCTACGCGTCGTTCGCGGTGCTCTCGAAGCAGACGCGCGCGGCGATGCTCGAGAACTTCAACGCCGACTATGTGCGCACCGCGAAGGCGAAGGGCGTGTCCCGCAACGATGTGGTGATGCGGCATGTCTTCCGGAACAGCCTGCTGCCCTTGATCACGATGTTCGTCGGCATCTTCCCGGCGATGCTCGCGGGCTCGGTCGTGATCGAGCGCATCTTCACGATCCCCGGGATGGGCAGCCTCATCATCGAGGCGATCGACCTGCGCGACCGCGAGATCATCCTCGCCAACACATTCATGATCGCGTGCGTCAACCTGCTGGCGCTCCTCCTTGCAGACATCCTCTATGCGATCGCCGATCCGCGGGTGAGCTATGAGTGATGCGAAGCCGACATCCTCCTCCGCCCCGAAGGCGATCTCCGGCATCGATGTGATGCGCGGAGTCGGCGCGCAGCAGGCGAAGGGCTTCTGGGCCGACGCCTGGGAGCGCGTGCTGCAGCGCAAGGGCGCCGTGTTCGGGATCACCTGGATCTCGGTCGTGGCGTTCTTTGCGATCTTCGCGCCGGTCATCGCGAGCGCGCACCCGGTCTACCTCGAGCGGCTCGACGCCTCCGGCGCCGTGACCGCGGTCGAGTGGCCGCTCATCTCGAATCTCTCGCCGACCGACTGGCTGCTGATGCTCGGATTCGCGGTCGGCCTGCCGTGGGTACTGTTCGGGCCGAAGTCCCTCGGCCGGAGCGGGCGCCTCGGCGTGCTCGTGGTGGCGCTGCTTCAGGCGGGCGTGACCATCGTGCTCGCCGGCTCGATCGCGAAGTGGGCCGACGGCTCGAGCGTCGAATGGCTGAAGCAGGCCGCGCGGCTTGAATCCGGTCCGTGGCCGATCGTCGGCTGCGTCGCGGCGGTCGTCGGCCTTGTCGCGATGATCGTGCCGACCTTCGAGACGCGCACCCCGCGCATCGCGACGGTCGTGGCCACCGCGATGATCGCGGCTGCGCTTCTCTTGATGTCGGGCGGACAGAAGCTCATCAACTTCGAGCGCTACATCCAGGACGAGAACGCCGGCAAGATCCGCGCCGTGTGGACGCCGATCCCGTGGTCGCCGCAGTACACGCGGAGCGACATGAGCGTGATCAGGCCGGGCACCGCCGTCGCGGAGACCCCGCGGCTCGCCGAGTTCGCGGGCACCAAGTTCGGCGAGCGGCGCAGCTGGCTCGGCACCGACGCGCTCGGAGGCGATGTGCTTGCGCAGATGATGTGGGCGTGCCGGCTCTCGATCTCGATCGGCTTGGTGTCGACGGGCATCTCGCTGCTCATCGGCGTGACGATCGGCGCGATCATGGGCTATTTCGGCGGGTGGATCGACCTGTTGCTGTTCCGCGTGGTCGAGATCTTCATGGCGGTGCCGGTGCTGTTCCTGCTCATCGTCGCCGCCGGCGTGCTGCCGCGCGACACCTATGTGATGATGGCGATCATCGGGTGTTTCTCGTGGACAGGGGCCGCGCGGTTCACGCGCGCCGAGTTCCTGAAGCTTCGCAAGCAGGATTTCGTGCAGGGCGCGCAGGCCACGGGCCTGCCGCTGCGCGCGATCCTCTTCCGCCACATGCTGCCGAACGGCGTGACGCCCGTCCTCGTCGACGCGTCGTTCGCGATCGCCGCGGCGATCTCGGTCGAGGCGACGCTCTCCTTCCTCGGCCTCGGCCCTGACGGCCAGGCCTCGTGGGGCAAGCTGCTCTCGAGCGCGACCGCATCGACCGGCACCTTCGTCTGGTGGCTCGCGGTGTTCCCCGGCCTCGCGATCTTCCTTTCGGTCCTCTCCTACAACCTGCTCGGCGAGGCGCTCCGCGACGCGATCGACCCGAAGCTCAGGAAGGCGGCGCACTGATGACGCACCCAGCGCACCAAGCCCAGTCCTCCGGCGCAGCGGCCGCGGCGCCGACGAAGCCGATCCTTTCGGTCGCAGACCTCGCCGTCAGCTTCGACAACGGCTCCGGCCCGCGCGTCCAGGCCGTCGCCGGTGTGTCGATGACCGTGCACCCGAACCAGACGCTTGCGGTCGTGGGCGAGTCGGGCTGCGGCAAGAGCGTGACGGCGATGAGCACCATGCAGCTCATCCCGCGCCCGCCCGGGCGCTTCGACCGCGGCTCGATCCTGTTCGAGGGCGAGGACATCCTCTCGTACTCCGAGTCGCAGATGCTCAAGGTGCGCGGCGGCAAGATCGCGATGATCTTCCAGGAGCCGATGACGAGCCTCAACCCGGTCTACACGATCGGCGACCAGATCATGGAGGCGATCCTCCTGCACCAGAAGGTCGGGCAGGACGAGGCGTGGAAGCTCGCGATCCAGGCGATGAAGGATGTCGGCATCCCGAAGGCCGAGGACCGCATGCGCGCGTATCCGCACCAGTTCTCGGGCGGCATGCGCCAGCGCGTGATGATCGCGATGGCGCTCGCTTGCCAGCCGAAGCTCCTGCTCGCCGACGAGCCCACGACCGCGCTCGATGTGACGATCCAGGCGCAGATCCTCGAGCTGTTGCGCGAACTGCAGCGGACGCGGGGGATGGGCATCATGCTGATCACCCACAACCTCGGCGTCGTCGCAGAGAACGCGGATGTCGTGTGCGTGATGTACGCAGGCCGCGTGGTCGAGTACGCGCGGGTGTTCGAGCTCTTCGACAACCCGCTGCATCCGTACACGCGTGGCCTCTTCAACTCGATTCCGCTCTTGACGACGCGCAAGCATCGCCTGACGACGGTCGAGGAAGTGGTGCGCGACCCGGCGCAGTTCAAGTTGCCTGGCTTTGCCGGCGACCTCGTGCCGTGGTGGCCCGATCCGCCGAAGGGCGTCGTGCCCACGCTCGCGCCCGATCGCGACGAGTACGCGCTCGTCCAGGTCGCGCCGACGCGCTGGGTCGGCTGCTTCAACACGCCGTGGGTCGAGTCGCACCCGAGCCCTAGGCCGGATCTCGACTATCGGCGTGAAGATGCGTGACGCGTCTTCGGCTGGCCGCGCGGTGGCGCTCGGTCGGCGAGGGATTTTCTCACAGAGGCACAAAGGCACGGAGGGCTGGCCCTCCAATTCTGTCGTGTCGCCCGCAGGCAAAGTCTCTTGCTCGCCGGTTCTTCTCTTCTCTTCTCTTCTCTTCTCTTCGCTTCTCTTTTCTTTTCTTCTCTGTGCCTCCGTGCCTCCGTGAGAAAAACTGAAGTGGCCTTTCGCACGCGCCGCACCGCAGGCTGAATCCACCGCGCCTTGCGCGCGAACCCCGCGCACCATGCCAACCACCACCAAGAAGCAGTCGACCAAGAAGACGACGAAGAAGTCGACGAAGAAGACGACGAAGAAGGCCGTGAAGACGGCCGTGACGAAGGCCGCCACGACGAAGGCCGCCACCAAGAAGCCCGCCAAGCCTGCCAAGAAGGCGATCACGCTCGCGGCCAAGCCCGTCGCGAAGAAGCCCGCGAAGAAGCCCGCGCCGAAGGCGGCCGCCAAGGCCACCGGCCTCATCGAAGTCGGCTCGTCCGCGCCCGCGTTCAGCGCGGTCAACGCCGCAGGCAAGACCGTCACCCTCGCGAGCCTCAAGGGCAAGCCCTTCGTCCTCTACTTCTACCCGGCCGACGACACCCCGGGCTGCACCGTCGAGGCATGCGCGTTCCGCGACAACCGTCCGAAGTTCGCGAAGGTCGGTTGCGAGATCCTCGGCGTGAGCCCCGACTCGGTCGACAGCCACAAGGCCTTCGACGCGAAGTACAAGCTCGGCCTCACGCTGCTCGCCGATGTTCCCGGCAAGGACGGCGTGCCTCCGGTCGCCGCGGCCTTCGGCGTGTGGCAGGAGAAGAACATGTACGGCAAGAAGTACATGGGCATCGTCCGCACGACCTATGTCGTCGCCAAGGACGGCACCGTCGCCGCGCGCTTCGACCGAGTGAAGGTCGAAGGCCATGCCGCCGAGGTGCTCGCGGCGGTCGCCAAGCTCGGCTGATCTCGACACGGGAACTTTCCTCGTGGACCACGCTGTCGCCGCAGCGGGGAAGTGTCCGCGTTCGACCTTGATTCACGGCCACCGCGCTTGATAGGCGTGGCCGTCATCGCTTCTATCTCCTCCGCTCGACGCCGTGCCGTCGGTGCCCGGCTTCGCTCGTTGCGAAGTCATCGCACCACGCGCGGCGATTCGAAGAAAGACGAAGGAGAAGAAACGATGCGATTTACCAAGCAGTCGGCGTTCCTCATGACCGCGGGCGCCACCATCCTCGCAGCGCAGGCCGCGCAGGCGAGCTGGACGCTCGGGAACGGCGACACCCTCTCGTTCACCGAACTGTTCGCGGCAGGCAGCGACCGCACCGTCTACATCGACGACAAGAAGTTCGTGTTCGAGTCGTTCAGCTCGGCGCACTTTGCACTGGAGGACATCACGCTGATCGGCTTCATGTCGCTCAACGGGAACGGCCACGGCTTCCGCAATGTCGGCTTCGACCTCGCGGGTGGCTGGGGCGATACCAGCCCCGGCGATGACAGCATCTCCGAGGCGAACCTCCAGTACACGGTCGAGGTCAACCCGGATGCCTACGAGTGGGGCCTGCGGATCTGCGACATGAGGGCGACCTTCAACGGCGACACCTCGGGCACCGGTTCGTACGCCCGCGTCGACGAGACCGTCCTCGACCTCGACACCAACAGCTACCTCGGTCAGCTGTCGATCTACGACTTCTACGGTCCGCCGCGCGACACGCAGCGCGTCGACTACCGCGACTTCTGCGAGCAGAATCCCGATGGATTCCGCGCGCTCGAGGTGAACAAGGACTTCAAGTTCTTCGCGGCGGAGGAGAACCACTTCGCATCCGCGTCGTTCATCCGCCAGGAGTTCAGCCAGATTCCCGCTCCCGGCGCGTTCGCGCTGCTTGGTCTGGCAGGTGTCGTCGGTTCGCGCCGACGGCGTGCCTGAGCCGGTACCTCGGCTCGCACAGACCACTGGGGAAACCGCGGGGCGTCGGCCAACACCGGCGCCCTGCGGGCTTTTTCGCGTGTGGCGCGTGTCAGCAGGCGCTACCTTTCCACCCATGACCGCCACTCCCATCGGCATCGCCCTCGAGATCAAGCGCCTTCGGCCGAGCGCCGTGCTGCCTGCGTATCAGACCGAGCTCGCTGCAGGTCTCGACCTCGCTGCCGATCTCGACGCGCCGGTCACCATCGAGCCCGGCGCCATCGCGCTGATCCCGTGCGGTTTCGCCATGGCGCTGACGCCCGGCTTCGAGGCGCAGGTGCGGCCGCGCTCGGGGCTCGCGACCAAGCACGGGATCTCGATGCCGAACGCACCCGGGACGATCGACGCCGACTACCGCGGCGAGGTCAAGGTGCCGCTCATCAACCTCGGGAAGACGCCCTTCGTGGTCGAGCCTGGCACCCGCATCGCCCAGATGGTGATCGCGCGGGTCGAACACGCGCAAGTCAAGGAAGTAGAAGCACTTACGGACACCGCTCGTGGATCGGGTGGATTTGGCTCGACCGGCACGGGGCACGGTCCGTTGCGGGTCGCTGACCCGCGATAAGGCGCCAAGTGCCTTTCGCGCCTCGCGGGATTCCTGCACAATGGCGGGTCTCCGGTATCCCGGAGGAACAGGAGTCCATCTTGACGACCGCGACCGCTGCCGCCGTGACTGTCCCGCTTCTCGACCTCAAGGCGCAGTACGCGACCATCCGCTCGGAGATCGAGCCTGTCGTCAAGGAAGTGATCGAGAGCCAGTACTTCATCGGCGGGCCGAAGATCGGCGAGCTCGAGTGCATGACCGCCGGCTACTGCCAGGCGAAGTACGCGATCGGCTGCGCGAACGGCTCCGACGCCATCCTGCTCGCGCTCCAGGCGCTCGGCATCAAGGCCGGCGACGCCGTCCTCTGTCCGACCTACACATTCTTCGCGACCGCCGGCAGCGTGCATCGCCTCGGCGCCCAGCCCGTCTTCGTCGACTGCGACCCGGCGACCTACAACATCTGCCCCGAGTCGACTCGGATGGCGTTCCGCTGCCACAAGAACATCAAGGCGATCGTGCCCGTCCACCTCTTCGGACAGGCGTGCGACCTCGACGCGATGCTCGAGATCGGCAAGGAGCACGGCGTGCCCGTGGTCGAGGACGCCGCGCAGGCGATCGGCACCGAGGACATCCACGGCAAGCGCGTCGGTTCGCGCGGCGCGATCGGCACCTTCAGCTACTTCCCGTCGAAGAACCTCGGCGGCTTCGGCGACGGCGGCATCATCACCACGAACGACGAGGCGCTCGCCCAGCGCATGATGCGTCTCCGCAATCACGGCATGGAGCCGAAGTACTACCACGCCGAGGTCGGCATGAACTCGCGCCTCGACGCGCTGCAGGCCGCGGTGCTCCTCGTGAAGATGCGCCACCTCGACGCGTGGAGCGCGGGCCGTCAGAAGAACGCCGCGTTCTACGACGGGTCGTTCGCGGCAGCGGGGGCGAAGGACTCCGGCTCGCCGCTGTCGTCGGGCGGGCTCGCGCTGCGCTATCCGAAGGCGGCGCCCAAGGGCGCGCGCCACATCTACAACCAGTACACGATCCGCGTGCCCGCCGAGATCCGCGACGCCGTGCGCCAGGACCTCGCCGACCGCAAGATCGGCACCGAGATCTACTACCCGGTGCCCCTTCACC
>Ga0209985_10002127_pt1 | contig 18457 bp, 14 predicted proteins | sample NOAtaG_FD_187305 | JGI IMG/M metagenome (GOLD analysis project Ga0209985, IMG submission 187305) | Freshwater lake microbial communities from Lake Erie, under a cyanobacterial bloom - NOAA_Erie_Diel6S_1000h metaG (SPAdes) (version 2) | ecosystem: Environmental > Aquatic > Freshwater > Lake ...
GCCCGAACTTCGGTTTCGGCACCTACCTCTGGTCCAAAAAGGGCTATGTGGGGCTCTCGGTGCCCAAGCTGTTGCGCAACTATCTGGGCAAGGCGGGCAGCGATGGCATCGTCACCACCTTCCAGCAGGAAGCGACCCATGTGTTCCTGACCGGCGGCTATGTGTTCCCGATGGGCACGGTGAAGTTCAAGCCCTCGATGATGATCCGGGCCTCTGAAGGAGCACCGCTCTCGGTCGATGTCGCCGCCAACTTTTTCCTCCGTGATCGCTTGTCGCTCGGAGCCATGTATCGTTATGGGACCAGTGTCACGGGGTTCTTCTCCGTCCAATTGAACGACCAGTTCCGCGCCGGATATGCCTATGACCTGGGGGGCGCAGCTTACACCCAACGGGTCGGTGGGTCCCACGAGATCATGTTAAGCTACGATCCCATTTTCACGCGCGAACGGGTGCGCTCACCACGCTACTTCTGACCATGTCCTGCCGCATACTCCTGATCTGCACCTGGCTTCCGTTCCTGTTGCTCTCCGAAGCACGGGCACAGCAAGCAATGCTCTCGAGCGGCGACGCCAGCTATGAGGCACTGAGCTACATCCAGGCCATCGATGCCTACGAGCAGGCCTTCCGCAAGAACGCGAGTAGCATTCCGCATGCCCGCCGGTTGGCCGACTGCTACTGGACGCTGCGCGACACCAAGAACGCTGAGCGCTGGTACGCCATCGTGGCAGCATCCTCCCTGGCCGAACCCGAGGACATCTACCGTTACGCCGAGCTCCTGCGGGTAACTGGGCAGTTCGGGGCCAGCGACCTGTGGATGAAGCGTTACGCGAAACTGGCGCCTGAGGACAGCAGGGTGAAGTTGAAGGAGAACGCCACCGAGCGCCTGGGTTATATCCTGGACTCCGAGGGCATCACGCACAAGGTGATGAAGTCAGGATTGAACAGTGAGCAGTCCGATATCTGTCCCTTCATCCATGGGGACACGATCATCTTCGCTTCGGCGCGGGTCGAACGTTTCGGCAGTCGCGATGTGCACAGCTGGAACGACCAACCGTTCCTCGATCTCTATACCGGAGTGGTCGGCAAGGACGGCTCGGTAAGCCGCATCAACGCACTGGACGACGCCACGAACACGAAGTACCACGAGAGCAACATGATCATTTCCACGGATGGCATGGAACTCTACTTCACTCGCAACAACTACCATGAAGGGCGCAAGGTGCTGAGCGAGGAAGGGGTGAACAACCTGGAGATCTTCATGCGTCGCCGCGACGCCTTGGGCTGGGGCAAAGAGATCCCGTTCCCTTACAACAGCGCATCATACTCCGTGGGGCACCCGGCCCTGACCTACGACCAGAGCAGGATCTACTTCACCAGCAACATGCCCGGAGGGCTTGGCGGAAAGGACCTCTACGTGTGCTACCGCGATGAACACGGCTCCTGGGGCGAACCACAGAACCTGGGCTTTCCCATCAATACGGAAGGGGATGAGATGTTCCCCTTTGTCTACCAGAACACGCTCTATTTCGCCAGCGACGGGCACCTGGGCCTGGGCGGCCTGGACCTCTTCCGGTGCACCATCCGCAGCAATGGTCATGGCGTGGTGCAGAACCTGAGCGCCCCGGTGAACAGCACGGCCGATGATTTCGGGATCTGCCTTGACGCCAATGGCCATCACGGCTTCTTCACCTCGGACAGGGATGGCGCCTTGGGAGATGAGAACATCTACCACTTCCTGATGAACAGCAAGGCGGCCGATGAGCGGAAGTGGTCCGGAAGGGTCTTGGACGTGGCCGATGCTCAGCCTGTGCCCTACCTCACCGTGCGCCTGATCGATCTGGAACGTAACGAGATCTCACGCACGGTGACCGGGGCCAATGGCGAGTTCGAATTCCCCGCGCCCAACGTGCCCGCATCGGTCAGTGCGAAGATCCCCGGGGGAGCCTCGGTCGAATTGCCGGCCAACGAGTTCGAGATCTCGGCGTTCAGCAACACGGACCTGCCGGACTTATACATCAACAGCGTGATGGACCTTCCCGTGAACGCCATCATCCGCGATGGGATGACCAACGAATGGCTGGACGGGGTCACGGTATCGGTGAAGGATGCCCGGGACGGGACCCTCCTGTTCCATGGGATCACGAACGACCAGGGCATCACCCAGGGCCAGATCCCGGACCGTCGGTTCGGGGAGGACATGAACCTGGAGGTCAGCTTCCAGAAGATGGGCTACCTGTCCAAGACGATCTACGTGGACACCCGCGTGCTCATGTTCCTGGAACACGCGCTCACAGGGCCAGAGGGCTCTGGCCTGGCGCCGGTTTCAGCGGGTATCGATATGGCCCAGGCCATGAACCTGCGACCGATCTATTTCGACTACCGTGAAGCACGGATCCGTTCGGATGCCGCAATGGAACTTGACGTTGTAGTGCAGGCCATGAGGATGGACCCGACCATCACCATCGACCTTCGCTCGCATTCGGACAGCAGGGCCAGCACGGAGGCGAACGATGCCCTCAGCCAGCGCCGGGCCGAAAGCACCCGGAACTACATGGTGCAGCAAGGCATCGATGCCTCGCGCATCACCTACAAAGGCTACGGCGAAAGGCGCCTGGTGAACCGGTGCGCCGACGGCGTGGAATGCAGTGAAGAGGAGCACCAGCTGAACAGGCGCACGGAGTTCATCATCACCGGGTGTGCGGATTGCGCCCGGACGGTGCAGGCCAAGCCGCGCTGAACCGGATATCGCTGGAGTTCCGATCAGTCCTTGAACAGGGCCTCCACAAAGTCCTTCTTGTCGAACATCTGCAGGTGGTCGATCCCCTCACCCACCCCGAGATACTTGATGGGAATGCTGAACTGATCACTGATGCCGATGGCCACCCCCCCCTTGGCCGTACCATCGAGCTTGGTGAGCGCCAGGGCCGTAACATCGGTGGCCGCGGTGAACTGGCGGGCCTGTTCAATGGCATTCTGGCCGGTGCTGGCATCGAGCACGAGCAACACCTCATGGGGCGCATCGGGGATCACCTTCCGCATTACGTTGCGCACCTTGGTGAGCTCGTTCATGAGGCCGATCTTGTTGTGCAGGCGACCGGCCGTGTCGATAATGACCACATCGGCACCACGGGCCTTGGCACTTTCCACGGTATCGTAGGCCACAGCGGCCGGGTCGGCGTTCATGCCCTGCTGTACCAAGGGCACGCCCACCCGCTCGCTCCAGATGCGCAACTGGTCCACTGCTGCGGCACGGAACGTATCCGCAGCACCCAGCACCACACTGCGCCCCTCCTTCTTGAACGCATGGGCCAGCTTTCCGATGGTGGTGGTCTTACCCACACCGTTCACGCCCACCACCATGATCACGTAGGGCTTGATGGCCGGATCAATGGGCGCAGGGTCCTTCATGAGAGCGGCGATCTCGGCACGGAGCAGGGCGTTCAGTTCGCCGGTGCCCACGTACTTGTCGCGCTTCACACGCTCCTGGATGCGTTGAATGATCCGCAAAGTGGTCTCCACCCCTACATCGCTGCTCACCAGGATCTCCTCCAGTTCATCGAGGACCTCATCGTCGATGGTGCTTTTGCCAGCAATAGCGCGTGTAAGGCGCCCGAACAGCCCTGAACGCGAACGCTCAAGGCCAGCGTCGAGCGCCTGCTTCTCGGCCACCTCCTGTGCGGCCTCCTTCTTCCTTCCGAACAGCCCGAAAAACGCCATGGATGGTCATTATGCCGGAAAAGGCCATTCCCTGGAGGGAACGGCCTTTTCCGAAGGTCGGTCGATAGGGATCACTTGCCGGACAGCAGCTTGTCGGCCTCATCGGAGGGCAACACCTGCTCCACGAACTGGTAACCACCAGTGGATTCCTTCTTCACCATGCGGATGACCTTGGTAAAGGTCTTCGCATCGGCTTTCTTCAGGGTAGCAACGGTCTTCTTTGCCATGGCTTACTTGATCTCTTTGTGAACGGTCACTTTGCGGAGAATGGGGTTGTATTTCTTCAACTCCATCCGCTCGGTGGTGTTCTTGCGGTTCTTGTTGGTGATGTAACGGCTGGTGCCGGGCATGCCCGAGGTCTTGTGCTCGGTGCACTCCAGGATCACCTGTACGCGGTTACCCTTCGCTTTCTTGGCCATTGTTCAGCGTATTGCGGGTTCGTGGATCAGCCCTTCAGGAAACCCTTGGCCTTGGCGCGCTTGAGGGCTTCGGCGAGGCCGATCTTGTTGATGGTGCGCATCCCATTGGTGCTCACCCGGAGGCTCACCCACGTGCCTTCCTCGGCGAGGAAGAACTTGCGGTCCTGCAGGTTGGGCGCAAAGGTGCGCTTGGTCTTGATGTTCGAGTGCGACACCTTATGGCCCGTGATGACGCGCTTACCGGTGATCTGACAAACCTTGGACATGACTATCCCGAATTGAGGCGGCAAAGATAGAAATAATTGCACACCGGGAAATTATCTTCCAATACCGGTCCATGGCCATCCATCCATCCCCCCGAACCTTACAAGCGTCCGGTTCGTTCAAAGGGCGGCCGTTAACGTTCCAAAGCGGAAGTGCCGACAGGCTGTACGCCCGCCGAAGATATATTCGCACCCATATCGGCCTTCTTTCGCCGCACCCATGCGTAATACGCACAAATGGACCCCCACACGGATCGTCAAGGACCCGCGTACCGGGAAGTTCGTTACCAACCAAAAGGCCGTTTACGGTGGGTCGCAGTACATCGCTGAGCTACAGCACACGATGTACATCCCGCTCATTGAGAAGTACATCCATGGGCGCGTACTGGATGTAGGATGTGGCCCGGTCCCCTATTATGAGCTGTACAAACCGCGGGTATCGGAGAACATCTGCGTGGATTGGGGCAACAGCCCGCACGCCAAGGAAATGCTGGACCACTTCGTGGACCTGAACGCGCCTGCCCCCCTACCCTTCGCCAATGCCGAGTTCGACACGATCATGGCCTCCGATATGATCGTGCACATCACACGACCGCACCTCTTCCTGGCCGAGCTGAACCGCGTGCTCAAGCCCGGTGGCACGGTCTTCATCTCGTCGCCCTTTGTGTATTGGATGGGCGAGTATCCGCATGAGTACATGCACTTCTCGGAATTCGCATTGAAGCAAATTGCTGCGGACGCAGGGTTCGAGACCGTGCACATTGAAGCGTACGGCGGACGGGCCGATGTGCTGATGGACACCCTGAACAAGTTCATGGCACAGGGGTTCTCGAACCGTATTTTCCGGGTGTTCGCCAAACTGGCCCTTGCCACGGGATGGCCCCAGCGAGACCGCCAGCGTACCAAAGGGCCCTATGCCCAAGGCTACGCCATGGTGATCCGCAAACCGGCCTGAGGTCGGCGCTTGTTCAATCGACCAGTTCCCTCCGGAGCAGGTTCAATGCGGCCAAAGCACTGCGTTGGATCACGAGGTCGCGTGTGCCGGGAAAGAACCCCTTGAGCGACCGTACGCCGCCAGGGCCTGCGACCGCGATCCACACGGTGCCCACGGGCTTTTCCTCGGTACCTCCGTCGGGGCCTGCCACGCCGCTGAGGGCAATGCTCCATTCGGTGCGCAGGGCCTCACGCACGCCCAAGGCCATCCGCTCCACCACGGGCTGGCTTACGGCACCGTTCAATTCCAACATGTCGCTGGGGATGCCCAGTTCCTCCATTTTCACCGCGTTGGCATAGCTCACCACGCCTCCGGTGTAATAGGCCGAACTGCCAGGCACGCTGGTGATGAGGTGGCTGACATAGCCGCCGGTGCAGCTTTCCGCGAGAGAGAGGCTCTGGCCGCGTTCCTTCAACAAGCGGCCCACTGCTTTTTCCAAGCGGTCCTCCCCTTCGCCGAATATGAGCTCGGGGATCAACCGGTACAGCTGGTCCGCCTTCAAGGACACCCGGTCCCGGGCACCCACGGGGTCGTTGTTGGCGTAAGTGCTCAGGCGGAGCTTCACCAGTCCGGGACTGGGCAGGTACGCCAACTTGATGCCATCGGCCGCCAGACTATCCTCCCATGCAGCAATGCGCTGGGCCAGGTGGCTTTCGCCGAGACCGGTGGTGAGGATGGTGCGGTGCACGATGGTGGGCGGAGCGAACGTCCGTCGAAGCTCGGGCAGCACGTGTGCGCTCATCATGGCCTTCATCTCGTAGGGCACGCCGGGCATGCTCACGAACACACGCCCATCACGCAGGAACCACATCCCGCTGGCGGTACCGCGATCGTTGGGTACCACGGTGCAGGCCTCGGGCAGATCGGCCTGGGCCAGGTTCACTTCCAAGGGTTCGCGGCCCAGGCTTTCAAAGAAGGCCGCAATACGCGCTTCGATGTGGGGATGGCGGACCAGCGTGGTCCCGAAGAAATCGCACAACACCTGTTTGGTGATATCGTCCTTGGTGGGGCCCAATCCACCCGTGATGAGCACCACGTCCGTATCAGCCGCTTGCAGGGCTTCCATGATCTCCTGCCGGTCATCTCCGATGGTGAGCACGCGCTTGGGGCGGATGCCGATGAGCGATAGCTGCCCGCCGATCCAACCGGCGTTGGTGTTGACGGTCTGGCCGATCAACAGTTCATCACCAATGGAAAGGATGGTGGCCGTGATCTCGTTGGACATGTTGAAGCTCGGCAATTGATGAACGGACAACGTCGGGGCGGCGAAGTTCGTTCGTAGCGATCACTCCTCCCCGTAGCCGAACAGTTGCTGCTTGCTCAAACGCTGCACAGGGCCCAACTTCTCCAGCACGTTCAGGTCCATGGCCGCCGCCTTGCCGATCACGCAATAGGTATACGGACGCCCCTTGATCTCCTTGTCGAAGAAGGCCTTCATATCCTCGAGGGTGATGGTGGGGATGCGCTCGTAGCTCAACCGGCGCACGTCGTAGTCCAATCCCCGGCGCTGGGCGGCATCCCATGTCCAGTAGATGTTCTCCTTGGTGATGCGCGTGCTGGCGATGACCTTCAGGGCGCTCGTTCTGGCCCCCTCGAACTGCTCCCGGGCCATGGGCATGTCGTTCATCAGGACCAGCATGGCGGCCACGGCGTCGTTCAGCTTGTCGGCCTGGGTACCGATGAAGGCACGCACGTAGTGCGCATCCTCTTTCTTCGCCGGTGTGGTGTAGCTGGCACTGGCACCATAGGCCAGGGCCTTGGCTTCGCGGATCTCCTGGAACACAATGCTGCTGAGGCCACTACCGAAGTACTCGTTGAACAGGGCGGCATAGGGCATCTTCTGCACATCGAAGGGATCCGCCTTGCTGACCAGCAGCATTTCGGTCTGCACCATGTCGTGGTCCGCGAAATAGACCTTGTTCTCCGTGGTGGCCAGTTCGGGATAGCGGCGTGGCTCGGGATAGGGCTTCAGGGAGGCCGGTGTGCGGTGTGCCTTCTTCAGCAACGAGGCCACTGCATCGGGCTGCATGCGGCCGTAGTAGAACACCTTGTGCTGGTAGCTGGTCAGGCCGTGGATGCGATCCAGCAGTTCGGCGCTGGTCAATGCAGCAAGCTGTTCGGCTGAAAGCACATCATTAAAGGCCGAAAGGGGACCATACTTCGCATAATTGAGCAGACCGCCCTGAAGGATCGCGCCCTTGTTCTTCAGTTCATCCTGCCGCGCTTTGCGGATGTCGGCCACAAGTCCCTTCAAGGCCTCCTCGTTCGCCTTGGCGTCGGCCAGCAGATGTTCCAGCAGGTCAACGCCCTGGGCCAGGTTGGTCTCCAGACCGCTCAGGGTCACAAAGCAGCGGTCCTCACTGGCGGACACGTTGATGGAAAGCCCCAACTTGAAGAGTTCCTGCTGGAACGCGGCCGGCGTGTAGCGCGACGTGCCCAGATAGGGCAGGTATTCCAAGGCCACTTCGAGCACGCGGTCATTGTCCGTGCCCATGTCCAGGATGTAGCGCAGGCTGAACAGGTCGTTGGTGGGGTTCTTCACCACGGCCAGGTCCACCCCACTGTTCAAGGTGCGATGGGCAATGGCACTGTTGAAGTCAATGAACTCCGGTGCGAGGGTGGCGCTGGGCACCTTTTCCCATTCCGTGCGCCAGGCGCTCTGGCCATCGCGCTTGATCTCCACCGGTGTGATCTTGGGTTTCGACACCTTGTGGGCGCTGGTGTTCTCGCCCGTACGTTTCAGCACGCACACGTAGTTGGCACCGAAATGGGCCTTGGCGAACTCCACCACCTGCTTCTTGGTGATGCGTTCCATCCGCCCATGCAGTTCCACCACGTCCTTCCAGGGCTTTTGCAGAATGAAGGCATCCGTCATGGCACTGGCACGCAGGCTGTTGTTCTCGTTCCAGGTGCGGGTCTGGCGCTGTTTCATATCGTTCACCGCTGCTTGGATGAGCCAGTCGTCGAAGTTGCCCTTCTTGATCTCTTCCAATTGGGCCAGCAACAGGTCGCGGACCTGCTCCAGGGTCTGCCCCTCCTTGGGCTCGCCATGCAGCCCGAACTCGCTGTAATCGGTCATCGTGTTGGCGTAGGCGTACGCTCCGAGCACCTTCTGGGCCTGTATCAGGTTCAGGTCCATCACACCGGCCTTGCCGTTGTTCATCAGCCCGTCGATCAGTTGCAGCATCATGCCGTGATCGCTGTTCACGCCATCAAAGCGCCAGGCGAGATCGACCCACTCGGCCTCCGGACCGAACACCTCGGCGGAGACCGGAGCGGCCATGGGCTTCTCGGGCGTGAACGTGAACGCAGGCACTTCCTTGCGCTTCCACCCTCCGAAATGCTTGTCCACCATGGCGATCGTGCGGTCGTAGTCGATATCGCCGGCCAGGATCACCGCCATGTTATTGGGCACATACCAGGTCTCGAAGAACCGGTGGATCTTCTCCATGCTGGGGTTCTTCAAGTGCTCGCCGGTACCAATGGTGGTCTGCGTGCCATAGGGGTGCGTGGGATACAGCAGGGCGTTCTTCTTCGCGTAGGCCTGGCGACCGTCGTTGTCCTGGGTGCGATTGAACTCCTCGTACACTGTTTCCAGTTCGGTGTGGAAGAGACGCAGCACGCACTCCTGGAACCGTTCGCTCTCGAGCATCATCCACTTCTCCAGTTCGTCGCTGGGGATGTCGTTGATATACACCGTGCGCTCGTTGCTCGTGTAGGCGTTGGTGCCCCTTGCCCCGATGCGCTTCACCATCTTATCATACTCGTTGGCCACGGCATACCGCGAGGCGAGCAGGCTCAGGCTGTCGATGCGGCGGTAGATGGCGTCACGCTCGGCCTCATTGGTGGTGTTGCGGCGGGCCTCGTAGGCATCGCTTATCTGCTTCAACAGCACCTTTTCCGTGGCCCAATCGGACGTGCCGATCTTGCTGGTGCCCTTGAAGAGCATGTGCTCCAGGTAGTGCGCCAGTCCGGTGGCATCGCCGGGATCGTTCTTGCTGCCGGCACGCACGGCGATGTTGGTCTGTACACGGGGCGCATCGGTATTGCGGCTCAGCCAGACCTGCAGGCCATTGTCCAGCGTGTAGATCCGCGTTTCCATCGGATCGCCGGGCACGGAGGCATAGGTGTAGGTGCGCTGGGCAAAGAGCGAAGAGACCGTTAGTGCGGAGATCGCGAGAATGAGGAAATGGCGCATGGCGTGTGAAATGGGGACGTGAAGGTGCGCAAAACAACGCCACGAGCGGCGTTCCGGTCCAACCTCATGGCCCGTTGCGAACCCTTCGTCCTCCGGCTCTTCGACCTACCCGTGGATCGTAGGGGCGGTGCCGTATCGTGCGATGACCTCTGCCTCGTACGCCAGGAACTCTTTCCAGCGCTTGTCCACATCCACGCGACCACCGTGCTGGCGTGCGAACCCGATGAACGTGGTGTAGTGGCCCGCCTCACTGACCATGAGCTCACGATAGAACTCACGCAGTTCCGCATCGTTGCACTCCTCGGTCAGCAACTTGAAGCGCTCGCAACTGCGCGCCTCGATCATGGCGGTGAACAGCAGGCGGTCCACCAGCCGCTCGTCGCGATCGCCGTCCTTACGAACGAACTGCATCAGTTCGTTCACGTAGTTGTCCTTGCGCTCAGGGCCCAGCTTCCAACCACGGGTATGGATATGCTCCACCACCTGGCGGAAATGCTCCAGTTCCTCCTGCGCGATGGCCGTGAGCGCATTGACCAGTTCGCTCAGCTCCGGATAGCGCACGATCATGCTGATGGCATTGCTGGCGGCCTTCTGCTCGCACCAGGCATGGTCGGTGAGCAGTGCGGCCAGGTCATGGCGAACGAGTTCCGCCCAGCGGCGATCGGTAGTGAGTTGGAGGCCGAGCATGGAATGGGTTCGAGTGTGCAAAGATCTATAGGCTGGCGCGATCGGGCAGCATACGAACGCCGTACCTTGTCCTATGGATGATGAACAGGATGCATACATGGCTTCTGCCCTTCTGCTGTCTGGCCATCGGCTCGCAGGCGCAGGTCTTCGATCTGGTGCACCAACCGGGCCTGGAAGGCCGCTACACGGGTGCGACCTTCACCGGCTCCGAGAACTGGATGGTGGTGGGGCATCGCCCTTTCAACAACTCCTTCTTCAGTACTGCGGCGCTAGTGCGCTTGTCGACCACGGGGGAAACGCTGGAAGAGCACGGCTACGCATTTCCGGGGCATGAGCTCACGCAATTCTCCAGTATCGCAGAACTGGGGTCGGATACCTTTCTGGTCGCCGGTACCACGTCCTTCGGCTGTGACTTCGGCCCCTTCCTCGGCCTGTTGATGGCCTGGCACGATGGCGCCCCCTTGTGGAGCCGCACCTACGGTGGCGAGGATGGATGGACCGAGTTCAACCTCATGGCCGTGGGGGACAGCACGATCATGCTGCCCATGAGCGATGGTCTGCTCATCACCTCCCTGAATGGCGATAGTCTCACCTGGGTCCAGACCGGTTGGTCCTACGTCCGTTCCATGCGGACGGCGGGCAGCCATTTCCTGTTGGCCGGCTATGCTGGCCTACAGCGGTTCGACCAGCAAGGCACTGCTGAAGGCAGTTGGACCGATGAGGTCCTGTTCGACGTGACGGGGCACCCCGATGGGGGCTATGTGGCCGTGGGGCAGACGGGGGTGGTGTGGTTCGATACTGCACTGCAACAAGTGGGTCCGTTGGTGGCGTTGGACCTCCCCACCAATGGCAGCCATCGCTCCATCACATGGGAGGATGGCCGGTTCCACGTGATCGACGACAGCCTCCTCCATGTGCTCGATGCCGACCTGAACGTGATCACCACCCTCACTATCGCGCACCCGGATGGCTATGGACCTTTGACCAGCTTGATGGCCGACGGCACTGTGTTCACCGCCGGGTGGTTCAACTGCGGGGCCGTTGGAGCCGCCGTACGCACCTTTTCGGTGGAAGGACTCCTCCCGACCAACATGCCCGACTTCGCGTTGCGGAGTGTCACCCACATCGACCTGAGCTACATGGTGTATCCAGGGGCCTTCATCAACTACGTGAACGGCACCTTTCTCGCGGGCGCTTGGGTGGTGAACCAAGGACCCGACACGGTAACGCATGCCACGCTGAACCAATACCTGCCGTGGGGCATCTGCGGACCTGCTGGTGCCAGCTATCCGCTGAACGACCAGGCAATGGCCCCTGGCGATAGCGTGTGGATCACCCAAGGTCCGTTCTACCTGACCGCTTATGTGGACACCGGCTTGACCGAAGTGGAGCGCGAGGTGTGCCTTTGGGCGGCCAGTCCCAATAACCGCATGGATGCTCACCGTGCGGACAATGAGGGTTGTGGAACGGTCACCATCCTGCTTTCGATGAGTGATATCGATCCGCTTGGCTCGGTGACGGCCTACCCGAACCCATTTCAAGGAGCGATCACCATTGACGGACTACCCACCGGACAGCCTGTTCAGCTGGAATTGCGGGATGCGACCGGCCGTGTTGTCCACCATTCAGAGAACGTGGCTTCACCACGCTCACGGTCGATACAGCCTTCAGATCTTTCCGAAGGGCTGTACCTCCTTTGGATAAAAGCGGGTGTTCACCAGCGCAACCTTCGCTTGATCCACATGGATTGAGCCCTAAGGGGTCGGTGCCGCTTTGACGGAGGGGGTGATCACAAGCAGATAGTCCCGCCCACCAAAGCTGTGAGCGGGATTATCCGGATCTATCCTCAGCCGATCACCTCGCGACCACCAGCCGCTCGTCGCGATCGCCGTCCTTACGAACGAACTGCATCAGTTCGTTCACGTAGTTGTCCTTGCGCTCAGGGCCCAGCTTCCAACCATGGGTGTGGATATGCACCACCACCTGACGGAAGTGCTCCAGTTCCTCCTGTGCGATGGCCGTGAGCGCATTGACCAGTTCGCTCAACTCCGGATAGCGCACGATCATGCTGATGGCATTGCTGGCGGCATTCTGCTCGCACCAGGCATGGTCGGTAAGGAGTGCGGCCAGGTCATGGCGAACGAGTTCCGCCCAGCGGCGATCGGTTGTGAGTTGGAGGCCGAGCATGGCGTGGAATTGAAGGTGCGTAAATGGCAATATCCTCTTGCGTTCGCTCAATGGTCAAGGGCCGATACAGTGCTCAGGCCTGATGAACAACGCCACAGGACATACCTTGCCGGTCCACTTTGGGCGTAAGCAAGACCATGAGCCCTGCCCTGTCACATGGATAGCCCCACCTCCCCATTCACGGCACTTGGCATTTCCAATGCGTTCCTGAACGCGCTTGCCAAGGAGAACTTCTCGGAGCCCACCCCCATCCAGCGCGCGGCCATACCTGCTGTGCTCTTCGGGAAGGACATCCTCGGCATTGCCAAGACCGGTTCAGGCAAGACAGCGAGCTATGTGCTCCCCGTGTTGCAACGTTGGGAGGAGGAAAAGTGGACGCCGAAGAACCGCCACGTGCCCGTGCTGGTGCTGGTGCCCACGCGCGAACTCGCCGTCCAGGTGGAGAGCGTGTTCAATGCGCTGGCCCAAGGACTTGCTGAGCGTCCCAAGGTGATGGCCGTTTTCGGTGGCGTATCCATCAACCCGCAGATGATCGGCATGCAGGATGTGCAGGTGCTCATTGCCACACCCGGACGGTTATTGGACCTGATCGGCTCGAAGGCCGTTCATCTCGCCCAGGTGCGGATACTCGTGCTGGACGAGGCCGACAAGATGCTCGACCTCGGCTTCAAGGAGGAAATGGACCGTGTGTTGGCCCTGCTGCCCCGCAAGCGGCAGAACCTGCTGTTCTCCGCCACCTTGAGCAACGCGGTGAACGAGATCACGCAGTTGGTGCTGCACAAGCCGGAGGTGATCCAGGTGACGGATGCACCGCAGGAGGTGCAGCTGATCGAGCAACGTGCCTTCCGGGTGGCTCCCGAGAGCAAGGGCCCCTTTCTGCGCTACCTGATCCGCAGCATGGACATGCACCAGGTATTGGTGTTCACCTCCTCGTCGCACAGTGCCGACCACGTGGCCGACAAGTTGTGCAAGCACGGGATCGAGGCGGAGGCCGTTCACGGGAAGAAGAGCAACCATGCACGGCAGAGCGCACTGGACCGGTTCAAGACCGGCAAGCTCCGTGTGCTGGTGGCCACCGACCTGCTTTCACGCGGCATCGACATCGAGGCGCTGCCCTACGTGATCAACTACGAACTGCCGCGCTCTCCCAAGGACTATGTGCATCGGATCGGCCGCACCGGTCGCGCTGAACGATCGGGCATGGCCTTTACGCTGGTAACACCAGAGGACCAGCCCCACTTCAAAGTGATCCAGAAGAAAATGAAGCAATGGCTGACGCTCGAAAGCACGGATGACGTGGACCTGAAAGGCGCCTGAGCAATCGCTATCCACCTCCCCGAAAACAGAAGCGCCCCCGCATTGCTGCGGGGGCGCTTCCCTATCGTAGTTCGTCAGCCGATCACTTGCTGATCACCAACCGCTCGGTGTAGCGTTGGCCACCTGCGGTGATGTTGACCATGTACATGCCGCTGGCCATCTCCTTCAGATCGAGCACCTGGTACACCATGCCATCGTTCACCGCCATCGTACGGCTGCTTACCACAGCACCGCTGAGGTCGTAGATGTCCACGCTGATGGTGTTCACCCCTTCCTCCACAGCGCTCAGGCTCAGGGTGAGCTGTTCGCCGTTGTTCGGGTTGGGGAACAGCTTCGCTACGCTCGCTGTGACCCGCATCGCATCTGCATCATGTCCGTTACCTCCGTCCAGCACCATGGCATTCGGGCTGCCCGTGATGGTCACGTTGCACTCATCGCCCCATGGCAGGCTGGTCACGCACCACACACCGTTCTTGAAGGCACGCACCTGCACTTGGTAGGTACCATTGGGCAGTGCAGGGTTCCAGTTCAGCTGGAGCACAGGTGTCGTGGTGGTGCGGACCACCGGAGCGGCCAGTTCGGCATTGTTCCAGCGGAACTGGTACTGCGTGGCGCCGTCCACGGCCTTGGCCACCACTTTGCTCAGCGAACTGCCACCCCAGGTGCGGGTCACGCCGCAGCTGTAATTCACGCTACCGGGAATGTCCACCAACTTGGTGAGTGGGCATGTCGCACGCACCGGGTCGATCTTGAAGCGGCACACCGGGCCCCAGTTGCTGTTCACACCGTTCACGCGGCTGCGGACCTTCACGTTCAGCAATACGTTGGCCGGGATCTGGTTCGGGCTCCAGTTGTTGATGCGGGCGTGGCAGGCACGCGTGGCACCGGTGCCGAAGCCATCGCTGGTGGCGTGGCTGCGGAACTTCGTGTAGCCGTAGCTGCCGTTCGGATCGAACCACCAGAACTGGTAACCGCTGGTGGTGTTGCTCACGCCGAACTGCTGGGTCACCTGCGGGTTCTCGGCCGCCACAATGAACTGGTTGTTCACCCAGTCCAGTTTGTCGCAGCTGGTGAAGATCAACCGGTCGGTGCCCAAGGGCAGGCAGAAGCCTCCGTTGCCGATCACCGCGCTCACCGCACCCGAGGTGAAATTGTCCCGGTTATCGATGATCCGTTGGGCACCAGCAAGGGTGCGCAGGATGTAACCACCGTTGACAATGCCATCTCCACCGCTGTCCAGCACACGCAGGTAGTAGCAACCGTCGGGCAGGCAGGTGTTCACGGTGATACTGTTCACTGACCCAGGCAGGCCACTTCCGCTCTGGACCAGGCTGCCACTGCCTTGCTGCCGCAGTTCCCAACTGTTCTCCAAGGGTGAATTGGCATCGGTGTCGAACTCCAGTACGAGGTCCGTCGCGCAAGATGAGAGCACCGAGATGCTCCCCGTCGCCAGACCGCAGGCCACATCGTAGGTGAAGCTGCCCACCGCCGTGGGCGTGCCGCTGATCGTGAGCACGTTGTTGCTCAGGGTGCCGGTAACGCCCGCGGGCAGCGTGCTGCCATCGAAGGTGCTGGTGCCGAAAACGCTGTAGGTGATCGGCGTGATGGCCGTGCCTACGGTGATTGTCTGGTTATCAGTACCCGCTGCGGAAGTGAGCAGCGCGCTCGGCTGCTCGGCCTTGAACTGCACAGCCGCAGGCATGGAGGACAACACCGGGTAGCCGTTGGCAGGTGACGTGCTGGTCGCCCACACGCTGCCGAAGGCCAGGCCAGTCATGTTGCTGGCGGCCGCGCTGCCGGTCATCTGGCTGCTGAGCAAGCTGGTGATGCCGGTAATGGCCGCAGGCGCGGGGCACAAACGCTGCTGGTAGCAGTTGGTATAGGTGCTGCCATAGAGCGTACCCACGTCGGAGAAGGCTCCGCCGGTGCTGTAACAATTGATGAATTGACCGTCGAAATCCTGGGAGCTGAACCCTGCAAATCCCGGACAGAGCCCGGTGGCATAGCAGTTGGTGAAACTGGCATCGTAGGAAGAGCCCACAAAGCCCGCAGAGAAGATGGCGCCGTAGAAGATCGTGTTGGTCGGTGCCGACACATTGCCGGAAGCCCAGCATTACACGAAATACACCGAGGAGAAGATGGAGGGATCATTCCCCGCTTCGATGAGGCCTACAAAGCCTCCGTTAAAGGCGCCTTGCGTGCTGATATTGCCGTTGGCATAGCAGCGGGTATAGGTCTTGGGGTCGGTCGCGGTGATGTAGCCCGCGAAACCACCGAGGTAGCGGGAGTTGTCACCAAAGCCCACCGTGGAGGTCACATCGCCGCTGGCGCTGCAGTCGGTGAAGGTCGCATCGAATGCCTGACCAACCAGACCGCCAGCGTAGCCGTAGGAGCCCTCACTATTGCTGTTCACCGTAACGGCCCCGGAAGCGGAGCAGTTGGCAACGGTGCCATAAGAGACCTGTCCGAACAGCCCTCCGACATAGCGCGTCTCGCTGCTGTTGCCGGTGACGCTGGCCGAAGAGGAGCAGCCACTGATCAAGCCGGGGGTCGCAGCAGTTCCATAGTACTGACCGACCAGACCTCCGACGTACGATATTCCCGTGACCGATCCGGAGGAGGACACATTGGTGAGCGCAACATTAATGACCGCGCCGGCCAATGCGCCGATCTGGTCGCCACCCACGATGTTCACATTGGCGAGGGTCAGGTTCTGGACCGATGCCCATAGGTTACCGAACAACCCGCGTTGGTCACTGGTGCTGTTGATGTTCAGGTCGGCGATGGTCCTGTTGTTCCCGTCGAACTGGGCACGCTGATTGGCAATCGGTGTCCAGCCCGCTCCGGCATTGGCCGAAGCAGAGGCAAGGGAAGCATAGCCTGCAGTGGATGAATTCAGATCATTCATCAGGCGGTGGATCACCCTGGGTTGGAGGGTGGCATTGTAGGACCGCAGGCTGTTCAGGGCGGTCCAGTCCGTCACCTCCACGGTCAGGAAACCGGTGGTTCCCGTGACCGAGCCAGAGAAGCTGAAAGAGCCACCGAAGCGGGCCACCGTGAGGTTGTTGGCGCCCAGACTGAGCGTGCTGCTGATCGTTATGCTCTGCACGGATGCGTTCACATCCAGCGTAACGGGCCTTCTGCTACTGGGAATGATCACATCATCGCCCGCGCCGGGCACGCCGTTCGGCGACCAGTTGGTGGGCGTGCTCCAGTTGTACGTACCGGCTGGAGCGCTTAGGAGCACGTTCCAGGTGTAGGTGGCCGCATACAGGTTCGCACCTGCGAGCAGGAAGAGCAACAAATGGAAGATCGCTGGACGCAGCCGAGCGCTACGCGCCGGCCGGGTACTGTAGTGGAGATCGCGTGTCATGAGTGCAGGAATGGGTGAATGCAAAGGTTCAGGAGACCGGTACCGCACAACCTCATTGTTCGTTATATTAAATGATCTATTTCGTCATTTCATCATTTTTTATTTGGCGTCCAGCACCCGACATGCAGGGTCAAGGATGGTTGTTCCCTGCTCAACCAGGCCGGGGGCGTGAACGGGTTCTCCGGGAGCGGTTACCGCGTACAGCCCACGCAAGGGCATCATGTTCCGCACCGGCACCGCTAGGAGCATGCCCCAAGAAAAAGCGCCCCGCCGAAGTGGCGGGGCGCTTTCACAAGGGTCCTCCGAGCTTACTGGATCACCAGGCGCTCGGTGCAGCGCTGGCCACCGGCGGTGATGTTCACCAGGTAGAGGCCATCGGCCAACGCCCTATTGACGGAGCCCCTCGTCCTGACCGACCTCCTGGGCCAGGTCATTTGGATAGGACCTGAACATCGGCCAGGGCGATCTTTCGGGGCTTTCGAACGGGCTGTATTTCCTGCCATCGGTCAATAACTCCAGAACGGCGTGAACCAGTGAGCTGCAGGGCGGCGCACCACAACAGGCTGTAGCGCCGAGCCCTGCCGGATCGTTGTGCGGATGTGTTCAATGGTTGCACGGGTCCAAGGCCTTGCACTTTGGGCCGAGCATCTCCAGTTCCCTGCCATCAACGGTCCAATACAAAGCCAGCGCTGTAGCGGTGATGATCGACGGAGACCGCGACGAACGCGCGACGGAAGTGCAGGCAGGCGGGCGACTTACATCAGGCCTGCTTGTGATGCCGTTGAGCAACCCATGAACTTTTCTGCCGCTCCACTGTTCCGTATGTCGACACAGATGTAAATGACGAATGCGCATCTCTACAGGATGAACCGCCAGCACGGATAGCTCGATGGCCTTGACCTTTGCAAGGTCTGTAGTGCAGGCGGAACGGATGCTGTACCGTAATGGGTCCAATTATCGAGTTCTCCGTGATGCCGGGTGATGTATGCGTGGCATCGAGCGGTGGGTACATCACCCCGCCCTACAGGATCAGCAACCCAACAAAAAGGGCACAGTTGTAAGCGCCGTCGATGACCGACACCGGACATGATCACCCGAATGGCACGCTGGTCGGTCGGCTGCTTGACTTTCCGGTCGCCGTTCTGGATGAGCACGAATATGCGACCCTCGCCGGGGTCGGCGCTTGCGATCATTTCGAGGTGAGCGCCGTGCTGGAAGGCGAGATCGACCTGCACATCGGCACTGGTGTTCGTCGCATCAGGAACGGGGAGGTGGTCACCATCGGGCCGGGCGTCCAACGCA
>Ga0209985_10002128_pt1 | contig 18456 bp, 19 predicted proteins | sample NOAtaG_FD_187305 | JGI IMG/M metagenome (GOLD analysis project Ga0209985, IMG submission 187305) | Freshwater lake microbial communities from Lake Erie, under a cyanobacterial bloom - NOAA_Erie_Diel6S_1000h metaG (SPAdes) (version 2) | ecosystem: Environmental > Aquatic > Freshwater > Lake ...
GACCCCGAGCGGGGTGAGCGCCATGACCATGTCGGTGTACTGGAACATCACCTGCGCGATCGACTCGCAGAGCTCCATCACCGGCTTGCCCCGCACGCCGACCCGGGTGAGGGCCACGCCGAAGAGCACGGCGAAGACCACGATCGGCAAGAGATCCCCGTCGTACCAATGGTGGGCGAGGTTCGAGGGAAAGAGGTGGAGCGCCAGATCCCAGCCGCTCTGCGGCGCGGCCGGCGTCACCCCCGAGCTCGTCACGCTGAGATCGATGGGCAGCCCGTCGCCGGGGCGCAGCCAGTTCGCGATGCCGAGGCCGATGAACAGGGCGATCGTGGTGACGACCTCGAAGTAGAGCAGCGCCTTGCCGCCCATCCGGCCGACCGCCTTGAGGTCGCCGGTCTGGGCGATGCCCACCACGATCGTGCTGAACAGCAGCGGCACGATCAGCCCCTTGATGAGCGCGATGAACGCCCGGCTGAGAAAGCGAAACGTCTGGTAGGCGTTGGGCCACTCGTCCTGGGGAAAGAAGCCGCCGAGCAGCACGCCGAGCACGAGCGCGAGCGCGATGAAGAAGGTCCCCGAGCGGTACCAGGGGCGCGGCGCCGCCTGCGTGCTCACCGCCGGCTCCGGCGGAGCGCGAAGGCGAGCCCCGCGGCCCCGAGCCAGAGCCAGGGCGCCCGCGGCGCGTGCCCAGCCCAGCACAGGCCGGCGACCGAGGCGGCCGCCGCCGCGGCAGGGGCGCCCGGAGCCGCCGGCGCTTCGAGGCCCGAGCTCGCCGCCGGCCGCGGCCGCGGCACGCAGCGGCGCGCCCGCGCGCACTCGCCCACCGAGCAGACGTCCCCGTCCCGGCAGGCGCCGTAGGCCGAGCTCCCGAGGACGCACAGCGCGGTCTCCACGCAGCGGCCGGCGGGACACGCGGCGTCGTCGGCGCAGGTCGGGTTCACCTCGCAGGTCCAGCCGTGCCCGCGCATCGGGCGCGCGGGGTGCGCGCCGGGATCGCAGCTCGGCGGCGGCTCGGGCGCGTGGCCCGGAGGGATCACGTCGGCGAGGGCGGCCAGCGGTGTGCTCAGCGCCAAGAAGAGCAGGAACGTGCGCATCGCCCCCGATGCTCTCACGCGGTGGCCCGGGCGAGCCAGAGGAACGCCTCGAGGTTGCCGTCCGGTCCGGGCAAGCTCGAGTCCACCCGGCCGCGCTCGCTCAGGCCGAGCCCTCGGGCCTCCTCGGCCACCGCCTCGATCGCCCGCTGCCGCAGCGCCGGATCCCGCACCACGCCCTTGTCGAGGCCCTTCGGCCCGACCTCGAACTGCGGCTTCACCATCGCGAGGATCGTCCCGCTCGGCCCGAGCACCGCCGCCGCGGCGGGCAGCAGCTTGCCGAGGCCGATGAACGAGGCGTCGATGACCACCAGGTCGATCGGCCCGCCGAGGCTGGCGGCGTCGAGGTGCCGCGCGTTGGTCCGCTCGCGCACCACCACGCGCGGATCCCGGCGCAGCTTCTCGTGGAGCTGCCCGTAGCCGACGTCGATCGCGTGCACCCGCGCCGCGCCGCGCTGGAGCAGGCAGTCGGTGAAGCCGCCGGTGGAGGCGCCGAAGTCGGCGCACACCGCGCCCTGGACCTCGACGCCGAGCGCGGCGATCGCGCCCTCGAGCTTCACCCCGCCCCGCGAGACGAAGGGGATGGGGTTGCCCCGCACCTCGAGCGCGATCTCCTTCGGCACGAGGTCGCCGGCCTTGTCGACGCGCTGGCCGGCGGCGAAGACGACGCCCGCTCCGATCAGCGCCCGGGCCTTCTCCCGCGAGGGCGCGAGCGCCCGCTCGACGAGCAGCAGATCGGCGCGCACGCGCTTGTTCGCCGGGGCCACGTTCGGCCTTACCACACGCCGCCGTCCTCGCCGGGGCCCGCCGCGCGGCTCCCCGCCGGACCCGGGCTCGACGCCCGCCGAGACGCGTGCGACAAGCCCGCGATGCGCGCGCGCCTCACCCTCGCCTCGATCCTCCTGCTCGGCTTCGTCCTCGGTCGCCTCACCACCGCCGACTTCGCGTGGGCCCAGGCCGGCGACGCCGCCGCGCCCGCGCCGAGCGAGCCCGCCGGCGAGGCCGCGCCGAGCGAGGCGTCGCCGAGCCGCGGGATCGCACCGGCGGTCGAGGGCCAGCCCCGCTACCTGCCGGCCATCGAGGCCGAGCTCGAGGCGATGGGCGTGGCTGAGCTCCGCTGCGAGGCGAACGACGAGGAGCGCGGCGCGTGCAGCTTCCACGCGACCGGCGCCGAGACCGACCGCGAGCTCGACGTGCAGCTGGCCTACAGCGACGTCACCGACACCATCTACCTCTACGTCAACGAGTTCCTCTCGGCGCCGAACGACGGTGAGCACACGGGGCCGCTCCTGCGCCGCCTCATGGAGCTCAACTGGACGATGCTGCTCGGCAAGTTCGAGTGGGATCCGACCGACGGCGAGGTGCGCCTCGCGGTGGTCCTCAACACCGACAGCAACTTCGACCGCCGCGCCTTCCGCTCGGGCGTGCGCGCGCTCGGCGCCCTCGCCGATCGCTACTACCCCGAGCTGCACCGCCTCGAGACGACCGGCCGCTGAGCGCGCCGGCGCCTGCGTCCCGAGCCTCCGCACGGGCCCGCTTGCCTCGTGGGGGGCTTTTGCGCTATTCGCTGAATGGCCATTCATTCGCCCCGAGGAGACGCGCCATGATCAGCCCGTTCACCGCCGAGCACGAGCTCTTCCGCAAGCAGGTCCGCACGTTCTGTGAGAAGGAGCTGGCGCCGCACACCGCCGAGTGGGAGCGCGACGAGCTCTTCCCGGCGTGGGTGTTCAAGCGGGCGGGCGAGCTCGGGATCCTCGGCGCGCATTACCCCGAGGACGTGGGCGGCGGCGGCGGCGACTACTGGTACTCCATCGCCAAGAGCGAGGAGTTCGTGCGCATCGGCTCGGCCGGCGTCGGGATGGGCCTCCTGGTGCAGAGCGACATGGCCACGCCGTGCATCGCCGAGCTCGGTACCCGCGAGCAGAAGGACGAGTTCCTCGTCCCCGCGCTGAAGGGCGACAAGATCGCTTCGCTCGGCGTGAGCGAGCCGGGCGCCGGCTCGGACGTGCAGAACCTCAAGACCACCGCCAAGAAGGACGGCGGCGACTGGCGGATCAGCGGCAGCAAGACCTACATCACCAACGGCACCCGGGCCGACTTCGTCACGCTGCTCGCCAAGACCAGCGACGGCGGCGGCGCGCACGGCATCTCGATCTTCCTCGTGCCCACGAACCTGCCCGGCTTCTCGGTGAGCAAGAAGCTCGAGAAGATGGGGAACTGGTCCTCGGACACCGCCGAGCTCTTCCTCGACGACGTGCGCGTGCCCGGCCGCTACCTGCTCGGCCAGGAGGGCATGGGCTTCGTCTACCTGATGCAGAACTTCCAGAGCGAGCGCCTCGTCGCCTGTTCGAGCGCGACGGCCGGCACCCGCCACGCCCTCGACAAGTCGGTGAACGGCTGGGGCAAGGAGCGCACCGTCTTCGGCAAGCCGGTGCTCAAGCACCAGGTCTGGCAGCACAAGTTCGCCGACCTCTACACCAAGGTCGAGGCCGCGCAGGCGCTCACCTACCGCGCCGCGCACGCCTTCAACGAGGACCGCTACGTCAAGCAGGGCGAGATCAGCTTCGAGACCACGAAGCTCATCGCGATGGCGAAGATCTTCGTCGGCGACGTCGCGAGCGAGGTCGCCGACCAGATCGTGCAGTTCCACGGCGGCATGGGCTACCTCGAGGAGCTGTGGGTCGCGCGCTACTTCCGCGACCAGCGCCTCTTCCGCATCGGCGGCGGCACGAGCGAGGTGATGAAGCACTACGTCAGCAAGCTGCTCGGCTTCTGACGGCGGCGCTCACATCGGGAAGGTGAACGTCGTCTGCAGCTGCACCCGCTGCGACTCGGCGGCCCCGATCCCGATGCCGACGCCCGCGCCGACGACCGCGACCGCGCCGACGATGATCCAGAACACCGGCTCCTCGGCGATGCTGCGGCCCGCCGGGGTTGGGGCCGCGGCCACGACCGTCCGCGGCGCTTCGCCGAGCACGTTCGGGCTGAACGCCGAGCCCACCACGAGCAGGCGGTTGCCCCGCGGGTCGAGCACCTCGAGCCAGTACTCCACCTGGCCCTCGGCGGCGGCCGCGAAGGGCGCGAGGAGCTCCTCGGCGTAGTCGGCCTCGTAGTCCTCGTAGTCCTCGGTCCCGGCGGCCCGCATGTGCAGCCGCACTCCCTGCACCAGCTCGTAGCCGTCGGCGAGCGCGATCCGCAGCGCGGCCGGCGTCCGCACCAGGCTCACCTCGGCGGTGAGCGCGCCCTCGCGCACCCTGCCGCGGGCCTCGAGGAAGGGCGCCCTGAGGCGCGGCGGCACGGTGTCGTCGAGCTCGCGGCTCGGATCGATCACCAGCATCCGCTCGAAGCAGTCCCGCGCCGCACCGGCATCGCCGAGCGCGACTGCAGCGACCCCGAGCAGCTCGTAGGCGCGGGCGAGCTGGCCCGGCTCGAGCGCGCCCGAGTCGATCGCGCTCTGCGCCGCGCCGAGCGTCGCCTCGAAGTCCACGTCCGCGTAGGCCGCCTCGACGCGCTCGAGCGGGTCGCCGCTGCGCCGCGTCTGCGCCGCGGACGGGGCGGCGAGGAGCAGGATGGCGATCAGGACGAGGGGTCGCATCACGGGCCTCCGCAGACGGTGGCGAGCGTCGTGCCGGGCACGAGGCGGGAGAGCGCGTCGGCGTACGCGTCGGTCGGGTAGAGATCGATCACGATCGGTCCGCGCCCCGGGTGCACGTCGGCGATCGTGCACCCCTCGAGGATCGCGGCGTTGCGGTCGTCGCTCACCCGCACGACGATGGCCGCGGCCGAGCCCGGGTCGGGCAGCGGGTAGCTCCGCAGATCGCACACATCGACGCTGTCGAAGACCGTCCCGTCCACGAAGGAGCTCTGGGCCAAGAGGTCGGGGCAGGCGGTGAGCGAGTCGGCCTCGACCGGCACGACCGCGAGGTCGGCGGTGCGAGAGATCGCCGCCGCCTCGGGGGAGGGGAACGCGAGCTCGACCGGGATGACCTGGGCGCAGCCGCCGAGGGCCAGCCCGAGGAGGGCCCCGAAGCGGGCCCCGAAGGGGACCCCGGAGCGGCCCCCGAAGAGGCCCCCGAAGCGGACGAGGTGCGCGGCCCTCATGGGGTCCTCGCGGGGCGCAGCGTGCGGACCGAGACGAACGACTCGGTCGCGGCCTCGAAGCGCCAGATCACGTAGTCGGCGACGACGTCGCCGTTCTCGTCGAAGTCGACCGGGCCGCTCGCGCCCTCGTAGTCGATCGGCCGGTCCTCGAAGATCCGGGCGAAGCCCACGTCGAGCCCGGCGGGATCGATGCGCTGGGCCGGCGAGGGCGCGGCGAGCTCGCGCAGCGCGTCCCGGATCGCGGTCCCGTCGGTGCTGCCGGCGCGCGCGATGGCCAGCACGAGCAGCGCCGCCGCGTCGTAGCAGTTCGACTGGAAGGGCTCGGCCGTCTCGCCGTAGACGGCGGCGAGCCGATCGGCGAAGTCGTTGAACTGCGGCGTGCTGGCCTGGGTGAGCGGCGCGACGCCGAGGAAGCCGTCGAGCGTCGCGGGGCTGCCCGCCTCGTCGACGAAGCTCGAGCTGAAGAGCGCGTCCGTCCCGATGAAGCGGGTGCTCGAGCCCGGCTCGAGCGCTTCCCACTCCCGGAGGATCACGCCGGCCTGCGGCGGGTAGGTCACGAGCACCACGCAGTTCGGCGTCGCGGCGGCGAGGGCGGCGAGCTGTGCATCGAAGCTCGTCGAGGCGGGCGCGAAGGACTCGTTCGCGACGACCGCGCTCGGGCCGAGCGCCTCGGAGATGATCTGCAGCACGTCCGCCGCGAACGGGCGCCCGTACGTGTCGTCCTGCCAGAGCAGCGCGATCCGGTTGCCGCACATCCCTTCCACGCGCGCCGCGTCGACGAGGACCTGCGCCTGGTAGCGGTCCGAGGGCGCGGTCCGGAAGAAGAAGCGGTCTTCGACCGGGACCGCTGCGTTCGCGGCGGTGAGCGTCGTCGAGGTCGAGGTGCAGCTGAGCTGCGGGATGCGCGCCTCGCGCGTCACCATGTCGTAGATCGCCAGCGAATTCGCGCTCGAGGCGTCGCCGAGCAGGGCCACCACCCCTTCGTCGACGAGCTCGGCGGCCCGGCGCGCGGCGACCTCCGGGTCGCCCTCGCCGTCCCGCACCCGCAGCTCGACCCGCCGGCCGGGGATGGGCCCGCCCGCGGCATTCGCCTCCCGGATCGCGAGCAGCATCGCGTCCCGGTAGAAGGGACCGTCGCCCTCGAGGCCGTCGCCGGTGAGCGGCAGGACGGCCCCGATCACGATCGGCTCGGTCGAGCCCGCGGGCAGGCTCGGGCCGCGGCAGCCGAGCGCGCCTGCCGCGAGCGACAGGGCGAGGAGCACGAGAACACAGGAGCGCACGGCACGACTATACACAAGACCGGGCGCAAGGACGCACCGGGCGGCCCTTGCGCCCGCGGCGCACCGCCCCACGAACCCGCGATGCAGCGTCGCACCGTGCTCGTCGGGGCCCTCGGGTCGCTCGCAGGCCTGGCCTGCGGCAGTGGCAGCGCGGCGCAGGCGGATGGGCCCTGGCCTGGGCCGAGCACCCCGACCTCGCACGCCAGCGACCCGGTGCCGCCCATAGGGGAGCGGCTGAGCCTCGACGAGGGCGAGTGGCGGCGCCGGCTCACCCGCGCGCAGTACGAGGTGCTGCGCGAGCAGGGCACCGAGCGGGCCTTCACCGGCGCGCTCTGGGACGAGCACCGGAGCGGCCGCTTCCTCTGCGCGGGCTGCGGCAACCCGCTGTTCCACGCCCGGGACAAGTTCGACTCCGGCACCGGCTGGCCCAGCTTCACCCGACCCATCGAGGACGGCCGCGTCGCCGAGGACCGCGACCTCTCCCACGGGATGCTCCGCACCGAGGTCCACTGCGCCCGCTGCGGCGGCCACCAGGGCCACGTGTTCGACGACGGGCCGGCGCCGACCGGGCTCCGCTACTGCATCAACAGCGTCGCGCTCGAGTTCGTCCCCGGCTCCTGACCGTCAGGGGAGCGTGATCGGCGGCAGGCGCTCCGGAAAGCAGAGCTCGAGCGAGGTGATCGGGGAGCCGTCGCGCCCGAAGCCTCCGCCCACGAGCACGAGGTCGCTGGGGAGCGCGATCGCCGACGCGCCGCGGCGCGCCGAGGGGAGCGGATCCATCGGGACGAGGACGGGCGCGCCGGCCTCGAAGCGAACCTCCTCCGCGATGCGCTGCGGGCTGCTCTCGAGGGTGGCGGGATCCGCCAGCACGCCGCCGAGCACCAGCGTCCCGGTCGAGCGCGGCACGCTCAGCGCGTCCCGCCGCGGGCTCGCGCCCATCGGAAACAGCGTCGTGCCGCAGGCGGGGCAGCCGCTCACGCTCCAGCCATCCTCGAGCGGCGCGCCCGCGCCGTCCTCGCCGAGGTAGTAGAACGCCGTCGCGCCGTCCGGGCTCCGCACCAGCGTCCCGCCGCTGCGCCGCTCGGTGTCGCCGAACTCGATCCGCTCGCCGCTGCTGCTGAACCACTCGAAGAGCGGCTCGCCCTCGGCCTGGCCGCCGGCGACGAGGAGCCCGCCGGCGAAGGCGATCGCTGCGGGCGCCGAGCGCGGCGCCGCCAGCCGCAGGGTCTCCGGCGCGCTCATGGCGCGGACGATGGTGATGAGCGCGGAGGGGCCGTCCCCGTCGGCGCCGCCGACCACGGCGATCCCCCGGGCCCCGAGATCGGCGAGCCCCGAGATGATCCCCGCGCCGGGATGCAGCGCCTGGGGCACGACCCGGGCCCCGGTCGCGCTCGGGCGGGTCTCGAAGCGCACCGCGGCCGCTTCGCCGAGCACCAGCAGCGAGGTCGTGCCGGCGAAGGCCACGATCCGGGTCGCGCCGAGCGGCGGCGAGACGGCGTCGAGCTCGCTCGCGTAGGTGTCGTCGGTGAGCTGGTGCGGGACGAAGACGCTCACGGCGCCGGTCGGGACGCCGGTGTCGAGCACGCCGCCGATGACCAGCAAGTTCGACTCCACGAGCGCCATCCCCGGGCTGCCGAGTCCGCGCTCGAGCCGGGGGTCCGACAGCGGCACGCAGCTGCCCGGTCGGCCCATCACGAGCCGCGCGAAGCCGCCCGGAGAGAACGCCGGCCGGAACGGGGTCGTCGCGCCGAGCCGCGGCTCGCGGCCCTCGAGCTCCGCGTGCAGCACCGAGATCGGCTCGTAGCTGGGGATGGTCAGGTCGAGCTGGAATTCGCCCGCCCGCACCGCGGCGAGGCCGACGAGCGGCGCGCTCGCGCCCTCTTGCAGCACGGTCACCGTGAGCGTTCCATCGCCCAAGAGGGGCGCCTCGCCGCGCTCGTCCACGATCTGCACCGAGAACACCGGGTTGCCGGTCCCGGCGCAGCCGCACAGCGCCAACAGGGCGAGCAGGAACTGGCGCATCCGAGGCCGCTCTACCAGCACGCCCCCGCCGGGTCGAGAGCTGCGCCCGGCGCGTTCCTCATCGGCGGCACCGCTGGCACCGGGCGGGCTCGGCGGTAGAAGCCCCAGCCCGATGCGCATCCCGGCCTTCTCCCTGCCGCCCGAGGCGCTGCCGGGCCTCGCGCTCGGTCTGCGCCGTCACGGGCTGAGCTGGCTCGACGCAAGCGGCGAGGGCGAGCTCGGCTCCCGCTCGCACCTCTTGTTCGGGCCCGGAGAGGTGGCGGTGGCGCGGGCGGGCGATCCGGACCCGCTCGCCCTCGCGATCCTGCCCCCCGCCGGGGTCGGCGAGCCGACCGCCCTCGGCGCGGTCCTCGCGCTCGCCTTCGACGCGGCCTGGTCGAGTCCGCCGACCTTCGGCCTGCGCCAGCCGCCGCGCCACCGCCGCCCGGCGGACGCGGTGGTGGCGTTCCGGCGCGCGCACGCCGCCTCGCTCGTCTACGACCACCGCCGCGCAGAGGCGCGGCTCGGGGCCGAGAACGCCGAGGCCCTCGCGTGGGCCGAGCGGGCGGTCGACGAGGCGCTCCGTGACGGGCCCCCGGTCCGCCTCGCGCTCGGCCCGGTGCAGGCCGAGGATCCCGCCCTGCACCGGGCGCGCATCCTCGCCGCGCTCGAGGCGATCGGCCGCGGCGACCTCTATCAGGTGAACCTCGCCCGCCCCTTCACCGCCTCGTTCGTCGGCGACCCGCTCGCGCTCGCGCTCGCGATGCGGCGCACGAGCCCGGTGCCGCTCGGGGCCTACCTCGAGGGGCCGGGCGAGCTCACGCTCGTCGCCCGCACGATGGAGCGCTTCCTGCTCGTCGAGGGCGACCGCGTCGAGAGCCGTCCCATCAAGGGCACCGTCGCGGAGCAGGCGGGCGCCGAGGGGATCTTGCTCGCCTCGGAGAAGGAGCGGGCCGAGCACGCGATGATCGTGGATCTCGTCCGCAACGACCTCGGCCGCATCGCGGCGCCGGGCACGGTCCGCACGCCGCGCCTCTTCGCCGTCGAGCCCTACGCGCACCTGCGGCACCTCGTGTCGGTCGTCGAGGCGCGGCTGCGGCCCGGCACCTCGCTGCCCGCCCTGCTCGCTGCCACGTTCCCTCCGGCGAGCGTCAGCGGGGCGCCCAAGAGCGCGGCGATCGAGCACATCGAGGCCCTCGAGGCCGCGCCCCGCGGCTTCTACACCGGCGCCCTCGGAGGCCTCGGCCGCGACGGTGTCGTCGGCCTCGCCGTCGCCATCCGCACCGTCGAGCTGGAGGGCCGCCGCGCCGGCACGCTCCGCTACTTCGCCGGCGGCGGCATCGTCTCGGCGAGCGATCCCGAGGCCGAGCTCGCCGAGACCGAGCTGAAGGCCCGGGCCTTCCTCGACGCCGTCCGGGCCCTCGCCGCCGCGCCGCCATTTTGACCGCCCCCGGGCGTCCCTCTACGCTTCTTCCTTCTTCCGTGGCCGGCGCTCAGGATCAGCTCTACGCCCGTTTCGGCCGCACCTTCGAGGCGGGCGAGGTGCTCTTTCAGGAGGGCGAGCCCGGCGAGACGATGTTCGTCCTGCAGTCCGGCAGCGTCCGCATCACGAAGGAGTCGCGCGACGGCAAGAAGACGCTCGCGGTGCTCGGCCCGGGCGAGTTCTTCGGCGAGATGGCGATCCTCAACGCCAAGCCGCGCAACGCCACGGCCACCGTCACCGAGCGCACGCGGGCCCTCGTCATCGACAAGAAGACCTTCGAGCAGATGGTGGTGAGCAACGCGGAGATCGCGGTGCGGCTCATCAAGAAGCTCGCGGCCCGGCTCGACTCGGCGAACGAGCTCATCGAAGTCCTGCTGCACCGCGACCCGCGCGCGCGGGTCATCCTCGGCCTCTCGCGGCGGGCCGAGCTCGAGGGCCGCCCCCTCGAGGACGGCTCCCTCTTCGTCGCGCTCACCGAGGCGCAGCTCGCCGAGGACGTCGGCATCCCCGCGCTCGAGGTGCGCGAGGTGCTGCACCGCCTGCGCCGCCTCCGCATCCTCGAGGACGCCCCGGACGGCTACCGCATCCACCACATCGAGCGCCTCGCGGAGTTCCTGGAATTCCTCGAGATGCAGCAGAAGTACGGCGAGCCGTGAGCGCGCGCTCCGAGAGCGAGGTCCGATGGAGCTGAGGATCCTCGGCTGTCATGGGGGCGAGACGCCCCAGCACCGCACGTCGAGCTTCCTCGTCGACGGCAAGGTCGCGATCGACGCGGGCGCGGTGACCTCGATGCTCACGCTCGAGGAGCAGCACCGCATCGAGACCGTGCTCGTCAGCCACGCGCACCTCGACCACGTGCGCGACCTCGCGACGATGGCCGACAACCGCTGCCAGCAGGGCGGTCCGCCCCTCGTCATCGCCGCGATCCCCGAGACCATCGACGTCCTGAAGAAGCACTTCTTCAACGACCTGCTCTGGCCCGACTTCAGCCGCATCCCGACGCGTGGCGCGCCCACGATCGTGTGGCAGCCGCTCACGCCCGAGGTGCCGCTCGAGCTCTCGGGGATGAGGGTCACCCCGGTCCTCGTCACGCACACGATCGACGCCGCGGGCTTCGTCGTCGAGACGCCCACCGGGGCCCTCGGCTACAGCGGCGACACCGGCCCGACCGAGCGCTTCTGGGAGATCCTCGATCGCACCGCGACGCTCAAGGCGCTCTTGCAGGAGATCTCCTTCCCCGACGAGCAGCACGCGCTCGCCAAGCTCTCCGGTCACCACACGCCCGAGACGCTCGGCCGCGAGCTCGAGAAGCTCCACGAGCACCGCAATCTCCCCGTGCTCCTCTACCACATCAAGCCGGTCTTCGAGCGCATCGTCGAGCGCCAGCTCGCCGGCCTGAGCGGGCGCGGTCTCGAGGGCCGCGACCTCGCGCTGTGCCGCCTCGGTCAATCGTTCCGCTTCTGAGCCTCGCGCTCGCGCTCGGCGCCTGCGGATCGTCCGCCGCGTCGCCCGCGCCGCCCGCCGACGAGGCCCTGGAGATCGGCTGGTCGGGCGTGCCGCGCGATCCCCTGCCGGCCGTCCGCGAGGCGAGCGCTGCGGCCCTCCGGCTCGAGGGCGAGGCCGCGCTCGGCGACGCGGCGCGCCGCGTCCACGAAGGCGCCCGCGCCGCCTTCGAGCGGGTGCTCGAGCGCGACCCCGACGAGCTCGAGGCGCGCTTCCGCCTGGCCTGCCTGCACGCGCGGCTCGGCGACGCGGCCGCGGCGCTCGCCGCGCTCCGTACGCTCCTCGCCCGCGACCTGCCGAGCTTCGCCCCCCGACTCGAGACCGAGCCGGCGCTCGCAGCCCTCGCCGCGGGCCCGGCGTGGTCCGCGCTCACCGCGCACCGCCGCGACCTCGAGGCGCGGTGGGACGACGCGCTCGCCCGGGGCGTCCCGGTGGTATGGGCCTCCCCGCGCCAGGAGCTGCCTCCGCCCAACGAGGAGCTCGACCCGCGCGTGCGCCGGGTGATGCAGGCCGGCGTGTGGCTGGCCCGCGAGGGGCGCTTCGTCCCGATGGGTCCGCGCCTCGTCGTGGAGGTGCCGCTGCCGCGGGAGGAGCTCGCCCTCGCCGCCACCGTCCTCGATCCGGCCCGCCGCGCCGTCTTGCTCGTGGAGGGCGAGGGCAGCTGGTCGGACGCCGGTCCCCTCGGCGCCGTCGCCTTCGCCGTGCTCGACGCGGGCCGCGGCACCGAGCGCGCCCGCTTCGTGAGCGGTGTCGCCGGGCCGCGCTTCGTGCCGCCGGTGCGGCTCAGCGCCACCGAGGCCGGCGGCGCGCTCTCGTTCTTCGAGGACACCGCCGCTGGGCCGGTGCCCCGCGCGCTCGGCGTCGCGCCCGCATCCGCCCCGGCGCTCGTCGTCGAGCGCACCCGCGCCGCCGTCGCGCTGCCGACCTGGGCGCCCGGCGGGCTCGCGCTCGATGGCGACGTCGTGCGGCTCGGCGCCGGGCCGGCCGAGGCCCCGCTGCCGCCCGAGCAGCGCGCCGAAGGAGCGCCGCGCCTGCTGCGCTGGGCGCCCCGCGACGAGTTCTCGGCGTGGCTGCTCACCGCCGCGTTCGAGCCCGATGGGTGGGGCGCCTCGCGCCTGCGTGCGCCGGCGCTGAGCGTCGTGGGCGTGGCCTCCGGCCGCCTCGCGGTGCGCTCGGTGCTCCGCGCGCCCGAGGGCCCCGCCGCGCTCCTGATCCACGGCCCCGGCGCCTATGCGCAGCTCGGTGAGCGGCTCTACCGGCTTGCCCCGAGCGCCGATCCCATCCCGCTTCCCGCGGGCCTGCACCTCGTGTCCGGCGAGGCCGCGCCGGAGTGACACGGCCGCGCCTCGCGCCTGCCGCGCCTCAGCCGAAGAAGGTCGCGAGCCCCACCCCGAGCCAGGCGCCGACGAGGAGCGGCACCAGCACCGAGAGGATCGCCAGGGCGATCCCCACGCCCACCAGCAGCTTGTCGCCTGCGGTCGGCTCGGCGTGCGGATCGTCGGCGTAGCGCTGCAGGATCTCGAGGTTCTTGCGGTTGCTCCGCCACGCCAGGTCGAAGGCGTCGCCCACGACCGGCAGCGCCCCGCCCAGCGTGTCGACCGCGATGTTCATCACCATGCGCGCGATCCCGATCGTCGGGACCCGGCGCCTCAGCGCGAGGAGCAGGAGGGCCACCGAGCCGGTGCCGGTCACGAGGTCGCCGACGCCCGGCACGAGCCCGACCAGCGCGTCGAGCCCGAAGCGAACGTTCGTTCCCGGGATGCGGATCCAGTCGTCGAGGTAGTACGCGAGGCGCTCGACCCACGGCGCGAGCTGCGCGGCGACCGCCTGCTTCGCCTCGGGCGAGGCCTGATCGCCCAGCACCTCGTCGACGGCGCGGCGGGCCACCGCCTGCCCGAGCTGCTTCGGCAGCGGGACCGCGGCGGCGTCGCGGGGCTCGATCGCGCTCACGGGGCCCTCAACCCGCCGCGCCGACCGGTTGTTCGCCGCTCACGGCAGGGCTGCCAGCGTGCGCTCGACGAGGGCGCGGAGGTCGGCATCGGCCTCGGCCGCGCGGTGGCTGCGGAGGGCCGCCGAGGCCGCGGCGCCGCCGAGCCGGCCCAGGGCCCGGATCACGCCCTCGCGCACCGCCGGATCGGCGTCGGAGAGCAGCGGCGCGAGGCTCGGCACCGCGCTCGCGCCGAACGCCGCCGCGAGCGACTCGGCGGCGGTGCGGCGCACGAGGCCGCCCTCGGTGCGAACGACGCGCTCGAGGAAGCCGCGGCTCTCCGCGGAGGGAAAGAATCGGGCCGCCCAGACCGCGCGGAGGCGCACGATCGGCAGCTCGCGGCGCTCGTCGTGGAGCTGCACGAGCACCGCGATCACCCCGGGCCCGAGGGCCTCCCACTCGGCGGCGCTCGGGGCGTCCTCGACGCCGCTCAGCATCGTCCGCACCGCCGCGGCGTCCTGGGCGAGCGCCGGGCAGGGTGCGAGCACGGCGAGAAGAAGTGCGACGGCCCAGCGCATCGGGTGGGCCAGCCTAGCACGCCTCGGCTATTCTCCTGCCGATGTCCGAGCAGGAAGGCCCGCGTTGATCCTGCGCACCGAGACCGTCGAACAAGCCATCGACGGCGCCGACAAGCGGGTCTTCGTCAAGGACGTCGTCATGACGCCGGGGCCGCACCCGCTCGGCATGGTCCGCAAGCGCCGCGCCGGGATCGAGCCCCGCGCGACGGTGATGCTCATCCACGGCTTCGGGCAGAACCGCTACACCTGGCACAGCTCGCGGCGCTCGTTCGCCAACTTCCTCGCGGATGCGGGCTTCGACGTGTTCAACGTGGATCTGCGGGGCCACGGCCGGTCCCGCCGTTTCGGGGCCCCCCGGCCGCGGCTGCTCGAAGAGTACGTGCGCGAGGACGTGCCCGCCTTCGTCGCCGAGGCGCTCAAGATCTCCGGCGCGCCGCAGCTCTTCCTCGTGGGCCACTCGATGGGCGGCCTCATCAGCTACAGCGTCGCCGGAAGCGTGCTCAAGGGCCGCGTCCGGGGCGTGTGCTCGATCGGCTCGCCCTACCGCTTCGGGCAGGGCTCGGCGCTGCTGCTCGGCCTGCGCGAGCTGGCGGCCTGGGTGGGCTTCACCGGCGTCTTCGACCACAACCCCGCGCTGCCGGTCCGCTTCGTCGGCAAGCACCTGCACCGCCGGCGGGCGATCTGGGACGCGGCGAGCGTGCCGCTGCCGATCCGCGGCTGGGTCCCTGGCGGGATGGAGCGGGAGATCCTCGACGAGTACCTCGCCAAGGCCTTCGAGCGCACGAGCCTGAAGGTCGCCCTCGACATCTTCCGCGCCGGCCGCGAGGAGGGCTGGAAGTCGGCCGACGGGATGATCGACTACGGACAGGCCTTCGAGATGCTCGACCGGCCGCTCCTGGTGGTCGCCGGCACCGAGGACCACCTCGCGCCGCCCCTCTCGGTGCGCCCGGCCTGGGAGCGCAGCCGCTCGAGCGACAAGACCTACCGGGCGTTCCCCTTCGGCCACATCGACCTGGTGATGGGCCGCGAGGCGACGCGCACCGTCTGGCCGCTGGTGCGGGACTGGCTCGGCGTCCGCACGGCCTCGTGAACCCGCGGGCCCGCCGACGTTCCCGCGCGGGCACCTCCAGCACGACGTCCACGGAGAGGGCGGGATTCGAACCCGCGGTACCTTTCGGTACACACGATTTCCAGTCGTGCACCTTCGACCACTCGGTCACCTCTCCAGCGTCCGCGCCGCACCCGCGCCGCCGCTGAACCGTGATTCAGCCAGCGCGCAGGCCAGAGACGACGAAGCCCCGATGGAAACGTCGGGGCCCCAAGCCCTCGCCGTCCGAGGGGGATCGGGGGCGGGGGCTGGTTCGGACTGTCAGCGGAGAGCGTGGGATTCGAACCCACGGTACCCGTGAGGGCACTCTTGATTTCGAATCAAGCGCCTTCGACCACTCGGCCAGCTCTCCGCTGGCGCTTCTAGCAGCGGTGCTCAGTGAGTCAAGCTCGGATCCGCCGCCCGAGCAGGGCGAGGACGACCGCGAGCGCGGCCCACGGCGTGCCCGCGCCGCCTGCCGCCGCGCAGCCTGCGCAGCCGGCCCGATGGGGCGCGACGGTCCGTCCCGGCGGCACCGGCGGCACGGCCTCGTCCTCGATGTCGACCGGGATCGTGCCCGAGCCGAGGCCCCGTCGATCCTCGCCCGCGTCCGCGGCCAGGCGGGTCCGCGAGCAGCGCGACACGCGCAGCTCGTCCCCCGGCTCGGTGTAGACCAAGTAGCTCTCGCCGAGCGCGAAGGGGTGACCACAGGCGCTCTCGAGGACCGCGGTCCGCACCGAGACCGTCTCGTGGGCGACGCCGCGCCAGCCCTGGGTGACGGCGAACGCGACCTCGAGGACCTCGCCCTCGCCGGAGATCGAGACGACCCGGCCCTCGAAGATCGCGCCCGCCCGCGCGATCGCCTCGGCCACGCTCTCGTCGGCGCACGAACAGGCGGCGGCGGGCGCTGGGGAAGCCAGCGTCGCCAGGGCGGCCAGCGTCGCCAGGGCCAGGGACGCGCGTTCCGCGGGGCGAACGCACGAGCCCCCCGGACCAGAGGCCCGGCGCTCGGCGAAACGGAGAGGGCGGGATTTGAACCCGCGGTAGGCTTTTGACCTACGCTCGCTTAGCAAGCGAGTACCTTCGGCCACTCGGTCACCTCTCCAGCGGACCGCGCCTCGGTCGAGGCGGCGCTCGCGCCCCCCGGGCGGGAGCCGAGGGACCGCCTACTTAGCGGCCCGCTGCGCTGCCGTCAACGCCGTGATGGCCCCGGCGAGGGGAGAAGGGTAGCCCTCGGGCCGTGTCGTCGTGGATCGCCCTGCTCGCCCGCCGCCCGCACCTGCGGCGGCTCTGGCTCTCGGCGATCGTCTCGCTGATCGGCGACTGGCTCAGCTTCGTGACCGTCGCGGTGCTCTCCCTCGAGGCGAGCGAGGGGCCCCTCGTGCTCGTCGGCACGCTCGCGGTGCACCAGCTCCCGGCGGCCCTGCTCGGCGCGTTCGCCGGCACGATCGCCGACCGGGTCGATCGCCGGGCGCTGCTCGTCGCGGCGAACCTCGCGCAGATGGCGCTCACGCTCGCCGCGGTCCTCGCGGCGGGCCACTCGGTGCTCGCCCTGCAAGGCCTCGTGCTCGTGCGGAGCGGGGTCGCCGCGTTCCTCATCCCCGCCGAGACCGCGGCGCTGCGCCGGGTCGTCGATCCGGACGAGCTCGGCGACGCGAACGCGCTCTTTGCGACCACCTGGTCCTTCGCCTTCGTGATCGGGATGGCGAGCGGCGGGGCGCTCGCGACCCTCGGCGCGGGCTGGGCGCTGGGCCTCGACGCGCTCACGTTCCTGTTCGCGGCGGCGATGGCGTTCGGGCTCCCGGCCATGGTGCCCGAGCGCGAGATCCCCGCGACCTACTCGCTCGTCGGCGAGCTCCGCGAGGCGCTCTCGCTCGCCCGTCAGGAGCCCCGGCTGCGCCCGCTCCTGCTCGCGAAGCTGCCTCCGGCGCTGGCGTGGGGCGCCGCGTGGCTCGCGCTGCACCTCGTCGCCGAGGCGCGCACGCCCTTCGGCCCGGCGGCGGTCTCGATCGGGATCTTGCAGGCCGCGCGCGGCGCGGGCACCGGGGTCGGACCCATCGTCGCGTCCCGCTGGCAGAAGACCGGCACTTCGGAGGCCCGCCTGCTCTCGGCGGCGCTCGCGATCCTCCTCGTCGCGGTCGGCGTCTTCGTCTGCGCCGAGCGCGCACCGGTCCTGCTCGTCGCGGCGTTCGTGTGGGGCTCGGGCTCGGGGGCGAGCTGGGTGCTCTCGAGCACCGCGCTCTCCCGCCTGGCGGGCGATGCGCGGATCGGCCGGCTCTCGTCGCTCGACGAGCTCGTCAACGTGCTCTCGATGCAGCTCAGCGCGTTCGTCACCGCGCTGCTGGTCATGGCGGGCTTCTCGCCGCTCGCTGCCGCCGCGCCGCTCCTCGTCGGCGCGGCCCTCGTCGGCGGCTTCAACCTGCGGGCGCTGTCGCGGGCGGCCGGCTGAGGATCACTCGCCGCGGCGGGCCCGGCGCACGAACTCGGCGGTGAGCTGCGCGGCGCGGCGGGCGCACCAGTCGAGGCGCTCGTCGATGCTCGCATCGCGCATCGTCGCCTCACGCTGCAGGTGCAGCGAGATCTCGTCCGAGACCCCGCCGCCCGGGGCGAAGGCCAGGTTCGTGTCGAGGATCGAGGGCATGTTCACCATGAAGCGATAGAAGCCCATCTCGATGCGGGTGTAGCGGACGAAGAGCACGAAGGGCTCCGCGCCGCTGCCCCGCGCGACGGCGATGCCCTCGCGGCCGAGCTCGGCGGTGAGCTCGAGGAGGAACTGCTCCTCCATCGACTGGCGCACCGCGAGGTACGCGCTCTGATCGTCGGGCGGCTGGGTCGCGAGCCACTCCGACTCCGGGCGGCCGCCCATGAGGAGCATCGAGTAGTCGAAGACGACCGCGACCTGCGTGGCGGCCGCGACCGCCGAGGGCGGGCCGGACATGCGGAGCACCCGCCACGGCGGGCCGCAGCCGAGGGCCGCGAAGGCAAGGGCGACGAGCAGGAGCGGGCGCAGGAGACGGTTCGTCATGGGGCGGGATGCTAACCCACTTCCCACCCGATCCGCCCTCGGGCTATCACTGCGCCGGTGAGGCCGACCCCCGAGAAGCTCTTCGAGGCGCTCGCCGCGATCCGGAGCGGCGCTCAGGGTCTGGCGCCCTGGCGCGTCGTCGACGCCTTCGTGCGGGCGCTGCTGCCGCGCGAGCGCGACGCGGACGCGCGGCAGCGGACGCTCTTCGCCATCCACCGCAGCGCCGGCGCGATGCGGGCGGAGACGCCGGGGCAGGCCGCGGGCTGGGTGCGGGTGATCGCCGAGAACAAGTGCCGCGACGGCGCGCGCGGCACGTCCCGGCGGCTGACCTCGCTCACCGGGCCCTCGGGGGAGATCCTCGACGTGCCCTCGGCAGAAGG
>Ga0209985_10002133_pt1 | contig 18404 bp, 14 predicted proteins | sample NOAtaG_FD_187305 | JGI IMG/M metagenome (GOLD analysis project Ga0209985, IMG submission 187305) | Freshwater lake microbial communities from Lake Erie, under a cyanobacterial bloom - NOAA_Erie_Diel6S_1000h metaG (SPAdes) (version 2) | ecosystem: Environmental > Aquatic > Freshwater > Lake ...
CGGCGGCGCTCGCCGTGGTGCAGGGTTATGACGACCCGACCCTGGATGTGCCGTCGCCCGAGGCTCATCGATGAGCGAGTCCTCGCAGCGCGACTGGCGTCGGGCTTTCCTCGCCGCCTTGGTGCTGAACGTCTTCCTCGCGACGGCGTTGGTCGCGCTCGTTGCGCTCGTCTACCGTAGCGCGGGGGTCTGGCCGTTCGGTGGCGCATCGTCGGCGTTGCACCCTGGTCTTACGGCCGCGGAGCGGGACGGTCTGCGCGGCGCATTGCGCGCCGCCGCGCCGCGGATCGGTCCGTTGCTCGACGAGGCCCGTGGCGCGCGCGAGGCGTCGCGTGAGCTGCTGCGCGCCCCGGTGCTCGACCGCGTCGCCGTCGAGGCGGCGCTCGCACGCTCGCGCGAGGTCGAGGGCAGACTGAAGGTGGAGGTCGATCGCGCGATCCTCGGTTACGCAGCGACGCTGCCGCCGGAGCGTCGGGTCTTGGTCGGCGATACCGTCCGCCCCGGGCGCAGGATGCTCGACTCCGCCCGTATCGCGCCGGATCCCCGCTGAGGGCGACGGACTGCGCTTCCCCTGGCGTTAGCTTCACCAGACGCTTGCTCATCCATCCACGCCTAATCGGCTCACTTGAGGTACCCCCGATGAAGATCATCGACAACAAGCTCGTCGCTCTGCTCGCGCTCGTCGCCGTCGCGACCGCGGCGCACACCGCTTCAGCGCAGACCGCTGCCGCCCAGGCCACGCCGCCGGCGGCCGCCGACGCCGCGGCGCCGCCCGCGGGTGATGGCGCGGGTCAGCGCGCGGGGCGCGGTGAAGGCCGCGCGGGCGCCGGCGGTGGCGGCAACCGGTTGCAGGCGGCCGACACCAACAACGACGGCATCCTCACCAAGGAAGAGTGGAACGCCGCGGGCCTTCCGGAACAGGCGTTCGCGGCGTTCGACGCCAATGGCGACGGCAAGGCCGACGCCGACGAGATCAAGGCCGGTCGCGAGCGCATGCGTCAGGCCCGTGGCGGCGGCGGTGGCGGCCGCGAGTGATCCCGTCCGTCCCTGAGCGGTCCACCCGCGTCGCGGACGGCATGCCATCGGCGCGCTTACGGGCGCGCCTGTTGGCCGCGGTCCTGTCGGTCGTCCCCGTCATCGTCGCCGCCCCTGCGGCGATGGCGCGGGGCGGCGCGGCAGAGCGGCCGAACATCATCTTCTTCATCGCCGACGACCTCGGTGTCGGTGACGTGCGCTATCTGCGCGACGGTTATTTCGAGACCCCCAACATCGACCGGCTCGCCGCGCAGAGCGTGAACTTCAGCCAGGCCTATGTCACGGCGGCCGTCTGCAGTCCCTCCCGCGCGGCGCTGCACACCGGGCGGTATCAGGCGCGCTTCGGCCACGATTTCAACCCCGGCAGCGCGGCGGACATCGTGCAGATGGCGCTCCCCGCATCGGAGCGCTCCATCGCCGAACGCATGAAGGCGGCGGGCTACCGTACGGGTCTCATCGGCAAGTGGCATCTCGAGAACAGCCAGCGGCAGTCGAGCCCGCTGGTCCGCGGTTTCGACTACTACTTCGGCTTCGCGAGCGGCGGCAACTACATCCTCAACCTGCGCGACGGCGACCAGACCATCAAGGTCGAAGGCGAGCGCGACCGCGATGTGCGCTCGCAGGGTTTCAGCCGGCAGGGTACGCGCGTCGAGATCGACGACTACAAGACCGATGTCATCACCGACGAGGCCGTGCGCTACATCGAGGCGAACCGCAGCGCTGACGAGCCGTATTTCCTGGTCGTGGCGCACCACGCGCCGCATGTGCCGCTCGAGGCGACCAAGAAGTATCTCGACCGCGTCGTCAACGTGGCGGACCCGATGCATCGCGTCTACGCCGCGATGGCGACGGCGCTCGACGACGGTCTCGGCAAGGTGCTCGACGCCGCCGACGCGTCGGGGTCACGGCGACCGACCATGGTCGTCTTCCTCAGCGACAACGGCTGTCCCGAGTACGCCTCGGCAGCCTGCTCCAATGCGCCGTATTCGGGGTTCAAGCGCGAGCTGCGCGAGGGCGGGCTGCGCACGCCCTTGCTCATCCGCTGGCCGGACCACAAGGCATGGGCGGGTCGCAAGGTCGGCCAGCCCGTCTCGTCGCTCGACGCGGTGGCCTCGATGGTGGTCGCGGCAGGTCTGTCGTCGCAGCTCGGCGAGCTCGACGGCGTCGATCTGCTGCCGGCGGTGCGCAGCGGCCGCACGCCCCGCACGCGGATTTTCTGGCGCGCCGGAACGGATTACGCCGTGCGCGAGGGCGACTGGAAGCTCGTGGTCACGAGCCGTGCGGACGGCAGTCCCGCGACCTTCCTGTTCGACCTGAAGGCCGACCCGAAAGAGACCCGTGACCTGTCGGCGAAGGAGCCGGCGCGGGTGCGCCGCCTGACCGAGGCCTTCGCGGTCTGGGACAAGGGCAATGTCCCCTCGCGCATGCAGGGCCGCCTGCACGACAGCCGCATCGCCGGGCAGGACGTCAAGGTCCGCTACTGAGTCTGCGTCCGCTCGCGCAGCCGCTGCCACGGCTCCTGACCGCCGGGCGCGCGGCGTGACGGACGCGCTGACGCGGCCGGCGTCGGCGGAGCAGGCTTGACCGCGATCGCCTCGTTGCCGAACACCATCACGCTGCGCCGCTCCGCATCGAACGGGGTCCACGCGGGACGCCCGGCGACATCCGGTCTGCCGGTGCGCATGAAGGTCGTCCAGTAGTCCATCACCGCCTCGGTCATCGCCCTGGCCGGGGTACCGGCCTCGCTCCGCACCGTGCCGAACAGGTAACCGACCACCTCGCCGTGCTGCGCGGTGCGGGGCCGCTCGGGCGGCACGAAGGTGAAGTGGAACACCCACGGCGCCTGACCGGCGCGCACCATCGCATCGGCGAGCTGCAGCTGGAACGCGAATCCGCCGCCGACGGCGATGTCGTCGCCGTAGCCGCGCGCGCCCGATTCCCCGTTCGCCGAGCCGATGAGCAGCGGCACTTTGCGCTGACGGCCCGCGGCGAACACCTCGGCGACCGACGCGGTGACGAGGCGGCCATCGACGAACGGCTTGACCGGCAGTTCGAGGCGGCGCGTGCGCTCAGGTCCGAGAGCGAACGCCGAGCCGGGCAGGGCGCGCAGGCCGGCGAGGCCGGGCGGGTCGACCTTGAGGTCCTCGGCGAGGCGCACGCCTGCGGCCTCGGCTTCGGCCAGCGTGAGCACGTTGTCGAAGCCGCCGCTGTGCTGGATGATCACCTTGTCGTAGAAAGCATCGGCCTCGCGCACGCCGAGCAGGTAGAGGATCGCGGTCGCGCCGGCGGACGATCCGGAGATCGTGATGTTGCGCGCATCGCCGCCGAACGCCGCGATGTTCTTCCGAACCCAGCGCAGCGACTGGATCATGTCGAGCAGCAGGTAGTTGCCGAGCGGCTCGCCGGGCTTCGCCGCCGCGGTGAGTTCCGGGTGCGCGAACAGGCCGAGGGCGCCGAGCCGGTAGTTGATCGAGACCACCACCACGCCGCGTTCGGCGAGCGCCCGGCCATCCGATCTCGGGTCGGCGGCCGAGTTCTGGATGAAGCCGCCGCCGTGGAACCACACCAGCACCGGGGCGTCCTTCGCCTTCGCGGGTGCCCAGATGTTGAGCAGCAGCGCGTCCTCGCTCTGGTTCTCGGGTCCCGCGCGGCGGTCGACCTGCGGGAAGATCTTGCCGAAGGCCAGCGCCTTGCGCACGCCCTTCCAGTCCTCGGGCGGTTGCGGAGCGGCCCAGCGCCGCTCACCGACCGGCGGTGCAGCGTAGGGGATGCCGCGGTAGGCGCGCACAGCGCCGAGGTCCTCGCCGACCAGTTTGCCGCTCTCGACGCGGACCGCGGGCGTCTCTCGCGGCGTTTGCGCACCGGCGGTCGGCGCGAGCGCCGCGATCGCCGCGAGAGCGGCGCACGCCGCGGCCGCCAGCGCCCATGTCCTGGCGGCGCGCACGCCGTCCGAGCCGCTCCCGGTCATCGGCGATCGCGAGAGCCCGCGCTCGACATCGTGAACCGGATGCCCATGGTGCGCGGCTCGGAGCGGCGCACCAGCTGCCGGTTGACCGACAACTGTCCTTCGTAGGTGTTCAGGTTGCCGCGCGAGAGGATGTCGTCGAAGCCGAGCACGTTGTCGATGAACAGCGTCAGCTGCCACGGCCGACCGCTCGCGTCGCCGTCGATGCCGATGTTGGCGTTGAGGCGGCGCCGCGGATCGACCTGCAGCGTGCTGGTCGAAGGGGTCTTCGGTGACTCGTATTCGCCGTTGAGACGGACGAAGAACCCGTCGAGTCCGTTCGGACCGCCGGCCAAGCCGCGGCGATAGGAGAGGTTGGCGTTGTAGTTGTCCTTCGGCACGTCCTGCAGCGCCTCACCGGCGGCAGGTCCGCTGAGGATCTCGCTGTCGGTACGGGTGTAGCCGATGTTCCAGCGCAGCGAGCCGGCGGTCCACAGGAAGCGCTCGACGACGCCCTGCAGTTCGATGTCGAGGCCGCGGACCTCCGCGTCGCCGATGTTCACCAGCTGCGAGCCGAGGATCACGGTGTCGGCATCGCCCGAGCCGCCTCCGGCGAGGACCACTGCATTGCGCAGGATGTCGGTGTAGTCGGCCTGATAGGCGACGATGCCGTACTGGAAGGGGAACGAGAACAGCGACCACTCGCCTTTGAGGCCGAGCTCGATGTTCTCGGACTTCTCGTCGTTGTAGCGCAGCGGCACGGCGATACCGGCGATGTTGGCGGGCGCGTTGGCCGTGCCCGAGGCCCGGTTGTAGCCACCTGACCGGTTCGCCCGCGCGAGCGAGGCGTAGACCATCTGCTGACCGAACTTGTAGCTGACGGTGAACGTCGGGTCGACGCCGTCGACGCTCAGGCTCTCGTCGGCCGAGGTCTCGAGCTGCGGCGGCGCGTTGTCGAGCTGCAGCACGCGCAGCTTGAGGCCTTTCTCCTCGCTGGTGTAGCGCGCGCTGCCGGCGACCATCAAGCTGTCGGTGATGTTGTACTCGGCGCTGAGGAAGGCGCCGTAGCTCTTGGTGAAGATCTCCGAGTCGGACGAATAGTTGTAGAACTGGCCCGCGCCGGTGAGGTTCGGGAAGCGTCCATCGCGGACCTCGAGGACCGGGTTGCTGAAGTCGCGGTAGTCCACGCCCGCCAGCCACTTGAACCGGCCCTCGGAGGACGACAGCAGACGCAACTCCTGCGAGAAGTCGCTGGAGGATGTGGTGTTCGCGTTGGTGCAGGCGCGCTGGGTGGTCACCGAGGTGAACTGGCGTTGCGCGTTGGTCACGGTGCGCACGCAGACCGAGTTGGTGGTCGAGTTGACGCCGGGCAGCTGTCCGGCACGCAACACCGTCACGGTGGCCGCTGGACCGCCGATGTAGCTCTGGTCGGCGTCCACCAGCGTGTTGAAGCTGCGGTCGCGGTAGTTGGTGATCGACTGCAGCGTGGCGAACGACAGGCTGTGGTTGACGGTGAGGTTGAGGTTCTTGGTCTTCAGGCGATAGAAGCCGTCGGTGTCCACCGCGCTGCGGCGTTCGTCATACGGCGAATTGGCCTGATAGCCGCTCGTCGCCGGCAGCGGGTTGCCGCGGTCGTCGAGGGCGCCGATGGTCAGGTAGGTCTCGGGTGAGACGCCGGTCCTGCGGGTGCCGGAATCGATGAAGTCCTGGTGGTGGTAGTCCTCCCAGTCGAGGAACAGCGTCGCGTCGGTCGCCTCGGAGAAGAGGGCGCGCAGGCCGACGCGGACGCCGAGCGAATCGAGGGGCAGCGCCGGCTTGTTGAGGAACTCGTTCCAGTAGAGGCCCTTCTCCTTCGAGTACTGCACGCCGGTGCGCAGGAACAGCCTGTCGGCGACCAGCGGCACGTTCAGCACGCCCTCGGCGCGGACCTGCTCCTTGTCGAAGCCGAGCGAGGCGAGGCCGTTCCATTCGAGGTTCTCGTTGGGCAGGTTGTTGACGACGTTCAGCACGCCGCCGACGGCGTTGCGGCCGAACATCGCGCCCTGCGCGCCGCGGTAGAACTCGATCTGTCTGGTGTCGAACTGGTCGATGCGCGTGAACGCGCGGCCGCCGAAGCCCGCCGCGATGCTGGCACCGTTGCGCAGCTGCAGCACCGACGCTTCGGCGTTGGTGTTGGTGGCGACGCCGGCACCGCGTGCCTTGTACTCGGGCAGGTTCTCGTCGTCGACCTGGAGGCCGGGCAGCAGGTCGCCGAGCTGCAACGGATCGACGATTCCGCCGACTTCGCGGAGGACGTCCTCGGAGATCACGGAGACGGAGCCGGGGATGTCCTTGAGCGCCTCCTGGCGCTTGCGCGCGCTCACCACCACCTCGTCGAGACCCGAGGCGTCGGTGCCGCTCGTGGTCTGCGCGGTGGCGACGCCGGTGAGGCAGACCGCGGCGGCGGTGAGCAGGGTGGTCGAGAGGTTCAGCGAGCCCTTGGTGCGCATGGGAGTCCCTCCGAGATGGGTCTGATATTATTGATGTAGAAGTGTCGACACTTCGTAAAGATATGTCGACAACCTAAATCCTTTCGCCCTGTAGCGCAAGCCCCGGCCAGGTGCGCGGCTCGCCGTCCTCCACAGCGATCGGTCGACGTCCGCCGCGCGTCCGCCCCCTGCGACGGAATGTCGGCGACCGTGCGTATTCATGGGAGTGCGCCCCGGTCCCGCGGGTCGGGGCGGCCACGGCATCCGGCGACGACGCGATCTTCAGGAGGGGAGATGTCCATCGAAGCAGCCACGGCGACGAACCGGTTCGGGATGGGCGCAGGCGCGGGTGACATCGAACGGGCAGGGCGCGACCCCCGCGGCTGGCTGCTCGGCCAGCTCGAGCCGCGGCGCACGCTGTCCGCGGAGTTCAAGGGTCTGCCGTCGAGCACGGAGATCCGCGCGGCGCACTGGCACCGCTACGGCGAGGCGAGTCCCACGCTCAACCGCAGGCTCGAGGCGCTGCAGGCCAAGGGTGATGCCGCAGCCGTCGAGGCCGCCTCCAAGGACGTCCAACGCATGCTCGGCGGCTATGTCATGTGGGCGACGCAGGTGGCCCACACGGAGTTCGCCGCCCGCACCCGCCACGCGCTCGGCACCGACCGGCCCTTCGAGGAGCGCTTGGTGCGGTTCTGGTCGAACCATCTGGTCGTTCCCACGGCCAAGGTGCCGGCGACCATCCTGGTCGGCGCGTACGAGCGCGAGGTCATCCGTCCGCATGCCGCCGGCAAATTCCGCGACATGCTGACCGCCTCCGCGAAGCACGCCGCGATGCTCACCTTCCTCGACAACGACACCTCGATCGGTCCCAACTCGCCGTTCGGCCGAGAGCGCAAGATGGGGCTCAACGAGAACCTCGGACGCGAGATCCTCGAGCTGCACACCATGGGTGTGGACGGCGGCTACACGCAGGCCGATGTCATCGCGCTCGCCACGGCGTTGACCGGATGGAGCACCGCGCCCGCGATCCTGCGCGCCAACACCGCCTACGCCAGCGCACTCCTGCTGCCGCAGCGTGCGCCGGACGGACCGTATGCATTCGCGTTCTATCCGGACTGGCACGAACCCGGTCCGGTGAAGATGCTGGGCAAGACCTACGCCGACGAGGGCGTGCGCCAGGCCGAGACCATGCTCGCCGACCTCGCGAAACATCCGGCGACCGCGCGTTTCCTCGCCCAGAAGTTCGCGCGCCACTTCGTCAGCGACGATCCGTCGGAGTCGCTGGTCAAACGACTGGCCGATGTCTATCTCGCCCACGACACCTCGATCGGCGCGATGGCGCGGGCGTTGGTGGAGTCGCGCGAGGCCTGGACGCCGGAGAAACGCAAGCTCAAACAGCCGGAGGACTTCGTGATCTCCGCGCTGCGCGGTGTCGGCGCCGAGGTCGCGGCTCTGCCGCCGTACCCGGCGTATCGTTTCGACACCTACCGTCCGCCACCGGGCGCGCGGCTGCCGAGCGGCGACCGCGTCGCGTCGGCCGGCGGCATGGTCGGCGGAATGGCGGGTGGGATGGAGGGTGGCATGGCTGCGCGCGATCCCGCGATGGCTGATGCGGCCGGTGAGCCGAGACGCAGACGGCGCACGGCGAGGGGCGGCACTACGGCCCTCGTGCCCTCCGAGCTCTACGAAGAGCTCGGCAAGATGGGCCAGAAGCCGTTCGGCGCCCCGGGCCCGCAGGGTTGGTACGACCGCGTCTCCGATTGGTCGGGAGCGGCGTCGCTCGTGAAGCGCATCGAATGGTCGGCCGAGCTCGCGCAGTCGCGCGCGAACGACCTGCCTGAAGGTCCGAGGATGCTCGATGCCATGTTGGGCGGGTCCGCCACGGCGGAGCTGCGGCGTGCGGTCGAGCGCGCGGCGACCCGCGAGCAGGCCTTGACCCTGATCCTGGCCAGCGCGGAATTCCAGAGGAGATGAGCATGGTCACTCGCAGATCCATCGTCCAGGGCATGGTCGCCGGCGGTACGCTGCTCACGGTCGCACCGGGGTTCGCGGTCGCGATGACGGGCGGCGAACGGCGGTTCGTGTTCATCTTCCTGCGCGGGGCGATGGACGGATTGTCGGCCGTGCCCGCCTACGGCGAGCCGCGCTTCAAGGCGCTGCGCGGCGAGCTCGCCGACGGCAGCCCCGGGGAGGGCACGCCGTTCGATGCCTTGAAGCTCGACGGGCTGTTCGCGCTCAACCCGGACCTGCCGACGCTGCACAAGCTCTACGGCGCCGGCGAGCTCACCGTGGTCCACGCGGCCTGCCACGGCTATCGCGACCGTTCGCACTTCGATGCGCAGGACGCGTTCGACCGCGGCACCGTCGACAAATCGTTCCGCGACGGTTGGCTCAACCGTGCGCTCGCCTACCTGCCGCCGCGCAAGGAGGGCGACCTCGCCATGGCCATCGGGCCGACGCCGCCGCTGTCGATGCGCGGCGATGTCGCCATCGCCTCGTGGGTACCGGCCGAGGGCGAGGGGCTCGACCCCGACACCATCGTGCGCCTCGCCGAGCTCTACCGTCCCGATGCCGATCTCGGGCCGAACTTCGAGAAGGGCTTCAAGGCCGAGGCCATGGGCCGCGCGATGGCGGACGGCGGCAAGGACGAACTCACGAGCGCGCAGGCGCGCGGCTTCATCAAGCAGGCGCGCGCCGCCGCCGGGTTCCTGCGCGACCCGGCCGGTCCGCGCGTCGTCACCATGGACTTCGGCAATTGGGACAGCCACGCCTCGCAGAACGTGCGCTTCATGCCGGGCCAGCAGTCCGCCGGCGGCTACCAAGGCCGCTTCGCCGAGCTCTACATCGCGCTCGACCGCGGCATCGCCGCGCTCAAGGAAGGGCTGGGTTCCGAGTGGGCCAACACCGCCGTGATGGTCATCACCGAGTTCGGCCGCACGGTGCGCATCAACGGCAACCGCGGCACCGACCACGGCACCGGCGGCGCCGGTTTCCTGCTGGGCGGTGCGGTGGCGGGCGGGCGCATCATCGCCGACTGGCCCGGCCTCGGCGAGGGCAAGCTCTTCGAGGACCGCGACCTGCTCACCACCACCGACCTGCGCGCGCTGTGCAAGGGCGTGCTGCGGGAGCACCTGAGCATCGCGGACGGCGCGCTGGAGACGATCTTCCCGGACAGCCGTGCGGTGAAGCCGCTCGAGGGCTTGATCCGGAGACGCGCATGACCGTTCGCCGACCGCGGCCCGCCGCATCGATCGCGGCAGCGGTGCTCCTCGCAGCGTCCATCGCCGCGTTCTCTGCAGCGTCGGTCGCGACAGCCGGGGCCTCCGGGACCGCGGAGGCGGCGTCGACCGCAACGCCCGCCGTCCGCAGCGTCAGCGGCGGCAAGGTGCAGGGCCTCGCGCTCGATGGTGTCCATGTCTGGCGCGGAATCCCGTTCGTCGCGCCGCCGGTGGGTCCGCTGCGCTGGCGGGCACCGCAGCCCGTCGTGCCGTGGCAGGGCGTGCGCGATGCCACGCAGTTCGGGCCGGCCTGTCCGCAGCCCAACCTTTTCTACGATGTGCCGCAGAGCGAGGACTGCCTGACGCTCAACATCTGGGCGGCGCCCGGTGCGCGCAAGGCGCCGGTGCTCGTCTGGATCCACGGCGGTGGTTTCATCAACAGTTCCTCGACGCAGCCCGCGACCGACGGCACGGAGCTCGCCAAGCGCGGCATCGTGGTCGTCGCCGCCAACTATCGGCTGGGTGCGCTCGGCATGTTCGCGCACCCGGCGCTCGCGCGTGAAGCGGCCGCGGCCGGCGAACCCACCGGCAACTTCGGCATCCTCGACCAGATCGCGGCGCTCAAGTGGGTGCGCGACAACATCGCGCGCTTCGGCGGTGACCCGTCGAACGTCACCGTGTCGGGCGTGTCCGCCGGCGGTACCAGCAGCCTCATCCTCGTGCAATCGCCGCTGGCGCGAGGGCTGTTCACCAAGGCCATCGTGCAGAGCGCGGGCGGGACCGAGGGCGTGCAGACGCTGGCGCAGGCCGAGGCCGCCGGCGTCGCGTTCGCTGCCGAGTTCGGTGATGCGGCCGGCGATCCCGCGAGGTTGCGGGACATCCCGGCCAAAGACATCGTAGCGAAGCGCGGTTTCCCGATGACCGAGCGCCGCCAGCGCATGCTGGCCGGCAACGAGTTCGGCGGGCAGTACGAGGCCGTCCAGAGCCGCGGCGGTGCCGAGGGCATGCCGACCAAGCCCTTCGTCGACGGCAAGGTGTTGGTGAAGGACCTCGGCGAGGCCTACGGCGCGGCGGAGGTCGCATCGGTGAGGATGATCATCGGCGCGACCAACGGTGAGTCGGGCGGGCAGGGCGGCGCAACGGACCGCATCGAGGCGCGCGGCGCGATGGCTGCCGCCTTGGGACGCGCCGAAGGCGTGGCGAAAGCGGGCGGCAAGGCCTGGCTCTACTACTTCACCTATTCACCGGGCCGTGGGCCGGCGCCGCACGGCGCCGCGATGCCCTACACCTTCGGCAACCTCGGCAAGGCGCAGGGCAACGTGGATTCGCAGGTGTTCGCGCGCACCGGCCCCACCAGCGGCCAGGTCATCGCCGGCAACCGCGAGCGTGCGGAGGGCCGCGGGGAGCGGCGCCGCCGCACATCCGCGGAGGTACCGCCGGCGATGGCGGCGGACCGGCAGGCCGTGGCCGATGCCTTGCTGGCGTACTGGATCTCGTTCATGCGCGACGGTCGGCCGGCCGCCGACGGCAAGACCGCGTGGCCGGACTCCTCGCCCGGCGATCCGCGCGCCTTGTTGGTCGACGGACCTGCGCCGCGCCTCATCCCGGTGCGCACCGCCCCCGCGGCCACGGCCGCGACCGACCGGCGCCCTTAGCAGACTCGACCCCCATCCTTTCCGGAGCATCGAACCATGCAGAGCGCGAAACTCAGCCTTCTCGTCGGCGGACTCTTACTCGTCGCGGCAGCGTCGGCCCAGCAGACGCCCGCCACCGACCCGCGGCTCAAGCGCTTCGACACCAACGGCGACGGGGTGATCGACGCCTCGGAGAAGAACGCGGTCCGCGACCGGGTCCGCGAGCAGGCGTCGCGTGGTCGTCAGGAGCCGAAGCCGGGCTTCGACATCATCGCCGGCCGCCGCATCACCGAGATGATGTTCCCGTCGCACGATGGCCGTCAGACGCGCGCCGTGCTGAGCGTCCCCGAGAACATGCCCAAGAAGAGGATCCCGCTCGTGGTCACCATCCACGGCGGTCAGGGCAACCGCGACTTCGGCTACCTGCGCACGCTCGCGACGCCGCCGGAAGAGGGTGCCATGACCTCATCGCCCACGGTCGCCATGTTCAACGAGCAGCCTTGGGCCATCCTGTCCATCGACTACCGGCTGGGCGGCGGCGACATCTGGAAGGACGCGCTCGCCGGCATCCGCTACGCCAAGACCCTGCCCGGCGTGGACCCCGACCGCGTCTGCGCGATGGGTGGAAGCCACGGCGGAAAGCTGTTGATGGAGGTCCTGACCACCGTCGGACGCGATGAGTTCCGCTGCGCCATCGCCGGTTCGCCCTTCCAGCCGAACGCCTACGTCTCGCTGGTGCAGGACATCGATACGCCACCGCTCGATGCGCTGACGCCCTCGGCGCGGCAGGTGCTGCTCGACATCCGCTCGCGCATGGGCAAAGGCTCGCGTCGGACGAAAGAGGAGCTCGTGGCGAATTCCTTCGAGACCCACGCCGGTAAGGTGCGCATCCCGACGCTCATGCTCGCGAGCAAGGGAGACGACCAGGTGCCCTATGTGCTGCTACAGGGCACCATCGAACGCATGCAGGCGGCCAAGGCGCCGCTCACGCTGTTCGTCGCGGAACAGGTGCCGCACGGGTTCTATTGGGGCCGCGAGAACGCCATGGCCCGTGTCGGCCGCGGCGAGCGTTCACCCGCCGAGCGCGAGGAGGAGGCGCGCGCGCGCGCCGAGATCCTGAAGTTCCTGAAGACACAGTTCCGCTGATGATGTTCCGATGTATCGCCGCGCCGGTCGTGGCTGCGACGCTTCTGCTGTACGCGTCCACCGCGGGGGCGGCGCCGCGACCCTCCGTGGTGGTCATCGTCGCCGACGACCTCGGCTACGGCGATGTCGGCGCCTACGGCGCCAAGACGATCCCCACGCCGAACATCGACCGCCTCGCGCGCGAGGGCATCCGCTTCACCGCGGGCTACGCCACCGCGTCGGTGTGCAGCCCGTCACGGGCCGGATTCCACACCGGACGCTACCAAGCGCGCTTCGGTCAGGATTTCAATCCGGCGCTGCGCGAGACCCCGGAGGTGTCGCTGCCGACCGACGAGGTCACCTTGGCGCAGCGGGCGCGCACGCAGGGGTATGTGACGGGCCTCATCGGCAAGTGGCATCTCGGCACGCAGGCGGGCTACCACCCCCTGGACCGCGGCTACGACGAGTACTTCGGCTTCGCCTCCAGCGCCGTGTACCTGCCGACGCTCGCGGTCGGTGACGGCCGTCATCTGGTACCCGGCGAGCGCGAGCGCGCGCAGCGCAAGCAAGGATTCATGCGCGGCCGACAGCCTCTTGCGGAGAGCGGCTTCCTGACGGATATCGTCACCCGCGAGGCGGTGGACTTCATAGATCGGCACTCGGCGGATCCGTTCTTCCTCGTCGTCACGCATCACGCACCGCACGTGCCGATCGAGGCCCCCGCCGCGGTCATGCAGCGCGTCGCCGCGATCCGGGATCCGGCGCTGCGCACCTACGCCGCCATGATCGCCTCGCTCGACGACAGCGTGGGTGCGATCCTGCGCGCGCTCGAGTCCTCCGGCCGCGGACGCGACACGCTGGTCGTGCTCTTCAGCGACAACGGCTGCCCGGAGTACCTGCGCGGCACCTGCTCGAACGGCGATGTCAGCGGCTTCAAGCGCGACCTGCGCGAGGGCGGCCTGCGTGTCCCCATGCTCTGGCGCTGGCCGGATACGCTCCCGGCCGGTCGCACGGTCAGGACGCCGATGACCACGCTCGATGCGATGGTGTCCGCGCTGTCGGTGACGGGCGCTGACCTCGCCGCCGCGCCGCGCCTCGACGGTCGCGACCTGCTGCCGGCGCTGCGCGCCGGCAAGGAGTCGCCATCGACCCCGTTGTTCTGGCGTTCCGGCGACAACCATGTCGTCCGCGACGGGCGCTGGAAACTCTGGAAGGCCAAGACGCCCGAGGATGGACGTATCGACCTGTTGTTCGATCTGGAGACCGATCCGGGCGAGCTCCGCAACGTCGCGGCCGCCCAGCCTGCTGTGGTGGCGCGCCTGACGACGCTGCTGGAGGGTTTCGAGGGCGGCAACGTGCCGCCGCGTTGGGCGCCGCGGCGCGATGTCGTCGAGATCGCCGGTCAGCGCGTCGAGTTGGCCTTCTGATGTCCGTGATGGTCGGGAAGGGCGGCATGCAGCGCAGACCGCGGTCGGCGCGGACGTCGCTGCTCGCCGCGCTGGTGGCCTTGCTGTCGGGGTCGGTCACAGGATCCGTGACGCGCGCCGAGACCCTCGCGTTCGTCGAGACGACCGTGGTGCGTCCGGAGGAGGGGCGGTCGATCCCGCGCGTGACCGTGCTCGTCGAGGACGGCAGGATCGCCGCGGTCGGCCCGCGCATCCGCATCCCGGCCGGCGCTCGGCGCATCGATGCGCGCGGCAAGTTCCTCATGCCGGGGCTCTCCGACATGCATGTGCACCTGATGCCCATGGACACGGACGACCAGCTGTTCCTCTACCTCGCCAACGGCGTCACCACCGTGCGCGTCATGGCGGGCACGACGCGGGCCTTGGCGCTGCGAAAGGATGTCGCCGACGGCCTGCGATCAGGTCCGAGGATGGTGGTCACCGGCCCGTTGCTCACCACACTGCCGCGGCCGGCGGGGTTCATCACCGTGGTGTCCTCGGTAGAGGAGATCCGCCGACGCATCGCCGAGTACGCCGCCGCGGGCTACGACGCCATCAAGCTGCACAACATCGAGGACGAGGCCATCTTCCTCGGCGGCATCGAGGCCGCGAAGGCCGCCGGCCTGCGTGCCGTGGGTCACATCCCGCGGACGCTCGGCGCGGCGCGCGCCATCGACGCCGGCTTCGATTGCATCGAGCACTTCTACGGCTACCGACCCGAGGTGGACCCCACGCTCGCCGAACTCACCGTGCGCAGCGGCGTGTGGAACTCGCCGACCCTGATCGTGCTGTGGACCAATCTCCATCAGGAGGATCTGTTGCGCGAGCCTTTCCCCGAGGCCAGGTACCTGCCGGCCGGGCTCTCCCGCAGCGCCCTAGGCCGGCGCGCGAAAGCGCCGGAGACCATCGATGTCGCGGGGTTCCAGCGCGTGCTCGCCGACCTCGATCGGCGCGGTGCGCGCCTCCTGACCGGCACCGACACCGGGACGCTGCTGCTGGTGCCGGGATTTTCGCTGCACCGGGAGTTCGCGCTGTGGGCCGGGGCCGGCATCGCGCCGGCACGCATCCTCCGCGCATCGACCGTCGGCGCCGCCGAGTGGATCGACGGTTCGCCGATCGACGGCCGCATCGTCAAGGGTGCGCGCGCCGACCTCGTGCTGCTCGACGCCGACCCGCTCGTCGACATCGCGCATGCGCGCCGCATCGCGGGCGTGATGGCCGCCGGCCGCTACTTCGACCGCAAGGACATCGACGCGCGGCTCGCCGCCATCGAGGCCCGCGACACCCGTCCGAGGACACCATGACCCACAACCGAACCCCGACCCGAACGCCGACCGTAGCCTCCCGACCGCGGCATCGTGCTGCCGGCGGATGTGCTAGGCGGTCATCCGCGCTCGGCGGCCGGACATTGGCATGGGGCGGGTCCGCCGGTGGTGTCGTTCATCGGCGTGCCGGTCTATTACTTCGGCGCCGAGGACGGCGTGGACAAGGTCCATCGCCGCAACCTCGTGCCGATGACCCGTGCGACCATCCGCATCATCGAGTCGGTGCGTGGCCAGACGAAGGCGTCGCTCGCGGCGGCCTCCGATGACATCCCCAAGGCGGGATATGACGCCACCGGCGAGGCGCCGAACCCCCGCACGACCTCGCCGCGCGGCGGCCGTCAGCCGGGTATGCCCTAGCCCGGTCCTGCGTAGAGCGGCGAGGACGCCTTCAGGAAGGCCTGGTTGAGGGTCATCTCGGCGACCAGCCCGTCGCCGAGGTAGACACGGCTGCGCAGCCACATGCTCTCGGTCTTCGGCGTCTCGGTGAGCGCGATGACCTCGCGCTCGAGACGGTACACGATGCCGGGCGACAGCGGCCCTACGATGAGGCGGATCTCCTGATCGGCGAAGAGGCCGACGACCGGGTTCGCGACCGGGAAGCCGTCGTCGGCCGCCACATGCTGGCAGAGCACGCTGATCATCTCCATCGGGACGGCCGGCCGTCCCCACGGCGCGACATCGCCGCGCGCGTACCACGGAGAGGTCTCGGTGATCGACGCCAGCTTCTCGGCCAGCGAGAAGGGGTAGAGGTCGCCCATCCGCAGGTCGTAGTCCATGCGTACCTGCCGGGTCGGCGCGCGCATCCCGACATGGCAGCCGGCGAGGATGCGCGGCGTCGCGAGGGACTGCGCGCGTTGCAGCTTGGCGCCGACCGCGCCGGCGTCCGCTGCGGCGCCCACCGCCGCGCTGCCGGTGAGCACCACCGTCCCGTCGCGCTTGCGCACCGAGACCTGCGCGGTGTCGGCACCGGTGGGCATCGCCACCGCCTGCACCTCTTCGCCCTCGTAGCTCGCGTTGCGGTAGTTGGCCGAGATGCAGCCGGTCTCGAACCATGCACGCCCCCACAGACGGTGGAGCAGCGGCGCGAGCTGGCTGAAGTGGGTCGGCCCCTCGATGGTGCCACCGCGGAAGCCGAGCTTCTGCGCGGTGGCATCGTCGTGGATGGACGCATGGTCGTCGTAGGTCTGCGCCTTGAGCATGTTGGCCGGCTTGCGCCACGGTCCCTCGAGGGCGCCCGCCGGATCGGTCGCGGCGGAGATGGGGGTATCGAATGCGTCGGACATCTCTATCACCTTGTGGTTGTCGCAGCCGTCAGACCGGTTCGACCGGCGGCAGGCGGTAGCGACCGGAGACGAATCCCGGACCCGGGAGGTAGGCCCGCAGCACCAACGAGAACGGTCCGCGCGGGCAGGGCAGCCAGTTCGCGCGCAGCGCCGGACCGGGGTCGTCGGCGGCGATGCGGATCTCGAGGCTGCCGTCGGCGCCGCGGGCGAGTCCCGGCGTGCGATCGCCGATCGCGTAGCGCTGCAAGGGGTTGTCGAAGAAATACAGCTCGCCGCTCGGCAGCACTTCGTAGAGCGACAGCGACCAGAACGCCCCGACCGGCGGCAGAGCGCCGGGTGCGAAGCGCAGGCGGTGGGGCCGCATGCCGTCGAAGGAGGCCGAGGGACCCGGGCCGGCCGCGCGCACATAGACCGCCTCGACGGGCGGCAGCGCAGCGAGTCCCCAGACCGCGATCGCGGCGCGGTAGAGGTAGTCTGTGCCGAAATCACCGATGGTGGGACGCGAGTAGATCCAGCCGTCCACGGTCTCGGCAGCATCGATGACAGCGCGGATGTCGCGTCGCGCGGCGTCGACGCCGCGCTCGGCCGCCGCCGCCAGCGCGCCGTCCGCTGCGACGAGCGCCGACGTGGACAGCCCCAGCGCGCGCGATCGCGCGAGGAACGGACCGTCCGCGCGCGCAGGCGGTGCGATGCCGTCGAGCAGCCCCGACATCGCCGAGAGCTGCGTCAACGCCGGCGCGGTGGTCGGCGGCATGGGGGGCGGCGAGGGCGGTGCCGCACCGCCGTCTATCCCGCGTGCGCGGACGCCGAGACCGTCCTGCACGGCATGCGCCGCCGGCAGGTCCTGCGCCGAACTGAAGAGCGTGCGTCCTTGCGCCCACACCCACCAGGTCGGCGCGCGGACCTCTCCCGCCGCCGGCGTCGCATCCGGCGGCACGAGGCGGATGCGGTGCGCTCGCCCCCCGTCGCGGCGCAGACCGCCGACATGGAAGTTGTTGGAGTGCATGTCGAGCAGGGCGATCGAGAAGTAGCGGTCGCCCGTGGCAGGCACGTCGAGCTCGACCGCGCCGGAACGCAGGTCGAGCCATGCCGACGAGTACAGCGTGTCGTTGTTCGGTGTGGTCACGCGGCGCGAGGCCGCGGAAGCGGGGGCGCGTACATGACGGAAGACGTTCGGCTGCGGCCCCATCGTGCGCTCGCGCGCCCGCGCCATCTCCAGCGCCGCGAGGCCGTAGAGATAGAGGTCGCGGCAGCCTTCGGCCAGGGGGTCGAGCGCCGCGCGCCCGGCTGCGGAACGCACCGTGGGAATCGCGCAGCCCGTCAGCAGGGCGACACCGCCGCAGGCCAGCGCGCCCTGAAGGGCCGTGCGTCGGCTTGCGACAGGACCGCGCACCGCTGCTCCGTGTCAGCCGCCGACCTTGCGGCGGCGCGTGCGCTTGAGCTCCACCGGGTTGCTGCCGGTGGCCTGCGTCACGCGGTTCAATTCCAGCGCGCGCGTGACGCCGTCGGCGTGCATGCGGCGCGCCGCCGCGAAGGCGGCCGCGCCGTCGCCCGACTGGATCGCCTTGAAGAGCTGCTGATAGCCGCGCAGCTCGATGTGGCGCATCTCGCGGGTCGCGACCGCGAGATGTCCCCAGATCTCCGCCGGCCCCGCGCTCAGGTCCTGGATGGCGCGGGTGAGCCGCGGCATGGGCGCGATCCGGTACATCTTGGCCACGAAACGGTCGGTCATCCGCTGGAAGTCGCGCGGGGTGCAGTCGGCGCGGGTCGCGAGCGCGGCGATCTTGACGACCACCCGCTTGAGGTTGACGAGATCGGCGGCGGTGGCGCGTGCGGCGCAGTGCTCCGCGAGCAGCGCGAACAGCACTTCGCGCAGCTGCAGCACCTCGCGGACCTCGTCGTCGCCCAAGGCGATGACGAAGGCGCC
>Ga0209985_10002135_pt1 | contig 18403 bp, 32 predicted proteins | sample NOAtaG_FD_187305 | JGI IMG/M metagenome (GOLD analysis project Ga0209985, IMG submission 187305) | Freshwater lake microbial communities from Lake Erie, under a cyanobacterial bloom - NOAA_Erie_Diel6S_1000h metaG (SPAdes) (version 2) | ecosystem: Environmental > Aquatic > Freshwater > Lake ...
TAAGGGGAAATTCGCCGAACTCTTCATAAGTTTTAGTGACTATATCAATACAGTCATTAATAAAACCCTCGAGTTCCTTCTTATACATTTCTTGTATTGTCTTCATATAACAGGTTTACAACTAAACTTAACTGGTTTATCCTCAAAATCATCATACACGCTATCCGGTCTAACACCAGATGGGACAGCGAAGTACAACAATCCCTTTATTGGACATGTACTTTTATATCCCTTAGATTCTAGATACTCTTGGATCGTTATATGATCTCTATTCTCTTTCTTTTGACCGAGTAGTAGAGGATATGTAAGTTCCCAAGTATAGTTCTCTTTCTTGATTACCATAGGATCTTTGTCCCGTGATACAAGAATCAAATCATCATATCCATACATTGGAGACTGTGGGATACTCTTAATGATAGCCGTATTGTCGGAGACTTTTTCTACCAACAAAACTCCATGGCTAGTTTTCACCTTCAGTAGTTTCATATAATCGTGATTTAGAAAATCCTAATTGTTTAGCAGACTCTGGATTTAATTCAATCCAATTATGACATGCTCTACATACCGAGAGCCAAGTTGTTGTATCAAGATACCTACTACCTCTACCCATCATATGGTGTACATCAGTTGAATTGTTCTGACATATACCAGATATGTGAGCTTGACACATAGGTTTAGATACAAGAAACTCTTTTCTTAATTCTGAGTAACTGCTGTCTAATTTCTTTCGCTTGGTTGTTTGTTTAGGAATTACCGCAGGTGGTTGGATTTTACTCCAACACACCTTGCAGTATCTTTCCCCTTTAATATTTTTCCAAATCTTCCTTAGCTGGTTACATGAAGAACAAGTCTTCATTCCATTAATTCCGAATCCCATACTTGAATAAATACGCCTTTGTCTCCCCTAAATATACCATATGTTTCATTAGGGAAAAAGATCTTAATCCAAACGTTTGGGTACGGAATATAACTAGCTATCTCGTCTTTACAACGTTTGATTTTTTCGTTAATCGCTTGAATCATAAGGGTATTAGCTTCCCTTACTTCGGATACCAATAACTTCTTATCAGAGTTATCTTCCTCATGCGCTAACGCTTCAACCAAACTGTTAAAACACTTAGGAACAAACTCCCCTTGAGACTCTAAGATTTCATTTTGAATCTTCTTAATCTCTGATCTTAACATGTTAACCTCTGAGATTAGATGTTCAACTCTTACTTGAGCGGCGAGTTTAACTCTTGTAGTTGTCTTCATAGTAAATGAAAATTAGGAGGAAGAATTTTTTCGTCCATCAGTTTCTGGACCATGTGCATTTTGGAAATACCAAGTTTCCTAAATGAAATTTCTGGGTCATATGATGGATCGATGTCATTGCGAGAATCGATAATGTCTCGAGTAAATTGATTACATCCTCTTTCTGGTGGAAAGAGAGTCGTAAATAAATCTACACAATAATCATTAATGATTTCTTGTTTCCAAGTGTTGAGAATACCCTTGGTTTTCTTCTGCACTTTAATAATTCTCAGTGCTTTATCAGGAGCCATCTCACACAGTTCTTTCTCTGAATAAACAGAGAGACCGTGAATAGCTCTAGTATAAAGAAACTGTTGGCGCTCCGTAAGGTTAGGGTCAGTATACCTCTTACCATTGAAGCTGTTACCATAGATTTGGATCTCTTCGATCCTTTGATTGAGAGATATTTGGTTTTTCATAATGTGATTGTTTAGAGTTGAAAAATAAAAGAGGGCGCTACCAATATGATAGACACCCTCTTTTGGAAAATAACAGATTAGAAATTAGCTAAGCTTTCAGAGCTGTTAAGCGTCTGATAAGCTTCGCGGATTTCGTCAACGTTATTATGGGTAATAACATTTCCGAACTCATCGCGGATGTGTTCATCTTCTGCAGATGTATCAGCGGTGTACACAGTCTTTCTGTATACAGGTTGATCATCAATACGACAGATGATGCCAGTAACACCAGCAACTTTAAGATCTTTGTTGGGGTCTTTCTTGTTGAAAGGAGTCAAAGATTCTTTAACTACAATCTTACCGTCGATCTCTTGACCAACGCGCCATCCGAATGAAGAGAGATCCTCCATTCTTCCTGCGATCAAAGCGCTCATTTCTTTTACACGAGCGAAGCCGTCTTCAAAGAAGATGCGACGCTGAGTAACACGAATGTGCCCCCACTCTGGATTGTTTTTGGATTGAATAACCACGTGACCAAGCTCGTCACCTGTGACTTTCACTTTGCTAATCATAAAATAAAAAGTTTGAATTGAGATTTTTTGGCTCCAATCAATGAGAATAGAACGGATGAGCCTTTCCGTTTTACTCTATATAGTCTTCATTTAAGAATTCGGGAAATTCGATGCTGTTGTCTACGTTGTATGATAGTAAACAATTATCATCATCTGAGAAGTATTCATTTTTACTTAGCTCAGGATTATCTCCGTGTTGATTTATGTATTCACCAGCATCAACTGCCATTAGGTATTGTATATCATACTCAGTCAATTCAAGAAATTCCTCAATTGAAATGAATATTACTTTACCGTTTGGTAATTGATAAACCATGTCATAAATCTACAAGTTTTTTAAAAAGGATTCATCTCTTCGTCAACTACTGTTGTGTTACCCAATATCTTATCATCGATGTAACAGTATTTCATACCTGCTCTTTCAATGTATTCTCTGTTCTTTTCAATCTCAAATACTGAGTTATGAAAATCACTATCGAGGATAACATGTTTTTCTTTCAACCATGCGGTATCATCAATACGATCACCGTCTGAATTAATAAAGGAGAACTGTACCTTAATAGGATAAGAACTAAGTCTATCAACGTCTAATACTCTACTGCGAGCGAGAATAGTATCGTATCTATTTATAAATAGATTTTTTGACAAAGACTGTTCTTCATTGACGTTCCAGCTTCTTGCATACTTGTAGTTAAACAAGACCATTTGATCTTGTGTAAAGTCTGGAGTAATAGATGAACCACATACAGCTTTGAACAGAATGATTTTACCATTGTCAGTTTTACCGATTGCTTCAGCCAAAACTTTAGAGATGATCTCTTTATTTTTATGACTGACAAATGACTTAATCAAATTTCTGATATCTTCGTCCGTAATTTCCATATTGTGTTTTGTAGTACGCCTCAGAGGGTTCCTCTTGTTATTAGAGGAACCCTTTATTTATCAGTTATTGTTACTGTTGGAGTAGATAGGATTGTTATCCAAACGGAGGAAATAGAATGCTCCGTTTAAAGACTTGTTAGCAACCTTATCATACACAACAATCATATCATCGCTATTTTGAAACCTCAGTTTATAAAACTGTTTGGTTTCAACCACTGTAATATGATCTGAGATGTTTGAGCTAGGAAGAGTGGAGAGATAATCATACACGGCTTGATCTTGTGTGAATGATACCTTCTTAAACTTCTCAAAGTCTACTTCCAACAACAATGCGAAGGCATGTACCAAACTATCGTAGACATTACAATAATGTTTGGGGAGTTTAGCTACAACATAGTGACCGAACTTCAATTTAAAGAATCTGGTATTGTCATCTACAACATCAAGTCCAGATGCAGTAATCCAATTTGGCAGTATATCCGGATTATTGATAGCTTCATAGCACACTTTGGTGCAATAGTTAAACAGTCTTGAGTAATCGTAGGTGTTGCGAAGTTTCCTACACTTTTCAATCGTTGCTTGTTCCATCGTTTTGGTCTTTAAGTTTCTCGATGATTTTAATGATTGGGTCTATGCTGGTCTTTCCAACAATACCACCAATAGCAAAACAACAATATGCTAGTTCATTGGCATGAACTGTTTCTTTCGAGATCTCTTCAAACATCTTAGTGAATGTACTTTCTTCAATAAAAAGATGTTTGATTTTCTTTTGGAGATACTCTACCCTTTCTTCGGTGATACCTAGTGACTCAGATATCTCTGAGCCATCAGGATTGATTTCATACACTCTTACGGGATTCTCAGAAGGCACAAGTTTTTTGGTCCTTTTGAATAAATTCTTGAGTCGGCGGGTTAATTCCATGTTTTGATTTTTTATCACAAGGTAAAACAAACAACCAGGTACTTCCTCTCTTTAATAGATTGACATCTCTTTCGATTATCATTATTCTTTGGAGAGTAGGAAACATGAGAGCTACTTTTCGTTTCTCTTGATTAAGTTTTTCCCAAATACCATATGCTATAAATGCATGAGCAGCTACACTAACTATGAGTATAGCTGTAATAGGATAGTTAATAGGAGTCCTAGACTTTTTCTTTTTCCTATTTTCCCAAAACCAGAGGTGTTCAATCATAAGCATTAGATAAAAAAGCTCCTCTCCCCTAGTAGCAGTGGGGAGAGGAAGCGGGTTAATCAAAGAACGATTATTGTAAGCTAGAAACAAAAAATACCGTACACCCTATAGGAATCGAACCTATAGCCTACTGCTTAGAAGGCAGTTGCTCTATCCAATTGAGCTAAGGGTGCATCCAATGTTAGTCTTCTAACAATTCTTCGATATCATTACGGCACAATTCAATTTCATTTTGAACTGATGCGCCGTCTTCGATCTCAGACTGACAAAGACTCACCAAATCTAGGATATCTTCCTTGAGATCTGGTCTTTTCCTTATTGCTTCGTTTGCGTATTTAATTAACTCGTCCATATTACCAATCAATTTCGTGATCAATATACTTTACAAGGATTTCTTCACCCTCTGATATATCTCTTATCGTAATATACCGATCGTATGTTTGATCGTACATAACGTTGGGATCATCAGAGTGATTGACAAAGTAACTAATGTTAATCTCTGAAACTGTACGGCTCAGTTTGAAGCCGTCTCTATCTGAGATACATATCCGACTTAAATAATCTGTTATTTGGTCAGGTAAATTACTCACTTCATCCCACCCAATATGTAGTTCATCGGGTTTTAAATCACTAAATAATGTTTTATGCTTGGGAATATTTACCAATGCGAATACTCCTACGCCATCACAAACTTTAGAGGGTCTAAGATTAACGTTACAATCCGTCCGTATTGATCTTAGGATTTTCTTTTTCATCTGTGAAGTTCGTAAAGTAATTGTTATCGGTAGAGTAACCACCCATTTGTTCGATAGAGTACACAGTCATATCGATTCTGTACCCTGGATTCTTTTGAATCCTATCGAATGTCCAAGCATTGTCCATCCATATTACACGGTTATTAGGATAGATAAAGTAGTTACCGTTGTCCATCTTGAATACGTGACCGCACTTATGTTCAGGAGTTTCGCTAAAGTTTACATCTAACATTGTCCTGTTTTCGTGAGCCCAATCAAGAGTGAATAGGTAGTTACCCTGTCTCTTTACACCGGATATAGATATAAGATCTGCTCTCAACCCTGAGAGTCGAGACCTAACTTGAACATTAATGTAATGGGAGAAGCAATCCCAATAGATGTGTTCGGACATTGGTAGTACCTCAGCATTCTTTCTCCAACAGAAAGCATGTATGGGTCGTCTTGTCCAGTTAACACCGTTCTCTAGGAATGCTTCAAACAACGGCACTCTCTTTTCCATGGATGCCACAGCGTGTACATCAGCGAGAGTAAATTCACCATGACCTTTTTCATGGTTATACAAATACTCGTTTCTAATGTAACAAGTTATTGTGGGGATATCATGATTTAAGTATGCCATATTAGTCTTCTATATGTAGAGTTTTAAGCATCCACTCCTTCGGTTGTGATATATTGTCGACCCATTCTTTCGCAGATGGGATGTGCCCATTACAATCTTCGCGGACATGTTGTTCCCCTACATAACGAGTAAAGACTATCTTACCTTCAGAGTTTGTAAAAGTTGAACCGAATATTTTTTCGCATTCAAATATACCTTCACTATGATGCCGGAACATTCTATGTTTGGAATGTCCTATCCATGCTTTAGTTTCATCAAACCACTCATGGATCTTAATGTAATCGTTTATCTCACCACCGAATTTTTTTACACTTGACTTAGCGTGTTGAACTGGATGAGCCATATTAATCTTTAAATGTACCAGTTGCTACAGAATCCTCACGATCGTAGGTTACGATAGTGACATAATGCTCGCATACAAATTGAGCATCATCGGTAGATACCCAAAGAGTACCACCGCCACCGTCGTTATTCCACCAATCGTCGAGATTATTAAGTAACTGTTCTAATACGTTATTTGCGATAGCATGAAAGAGGTCACTTCCCCTTCCTATTTCATCTTGATAATTTTCAATATCATCTACGGTATCAACGTATTCTTCTTCCATACTATTAACACCACCTCTTTTGATGGCGTATATTTCTTCTACATCACCGCTGTCACCATATCCGCTATATACTGCTTTGATATGTGAGTATCCTTGAGCAGCTAGATTAAACAAAATGTGGGTGAACCCACTGTCCGTTGGTATGTTTACTGTAACCATTAGATGTCGTCTGCTAGTTTGTAAAATGATAAAAACTTATCGCGTTCCTCTATTGCTGTCAGTCTTTCCTGATCTAATTCTACAATAGATTCACCGCCCATTTCTAAATCTGTTTCTACTTCTTCTATCCAAGAAGTGAGCTCTCTTAGGAGCTTTCTATACATGTTACTTTGATTAGTTGAAGCTACATCTTTGAGTGCTTCCTTTTGTTGTGCTAGTTTTTTAAGATTGATTTTCATAGTTGTCAGGACAGGATTCGAACCTGTACGTCAGCTTTACATTTCGTTGACTGACCGCACCTTGAAGCGAGCGTCTAACCAATTCCGCCACCTGACTATTTTCTATTTTTAAAATATTTTATTAAACCTAAACATTTAATAACATAATATTCAACTACAAACCATCTTTTAAGTTTAACCCACCAAGGGTCTTTATCCATATCATCTAATATTCTTTGAAAAACCTTACTTCTCATTACTTTAATTTTTAGTAGTCAGGACAGGATTCGAACCTGTATGAACCGTAACTTACTTTGAGACACATTGCTCAACACGGTTTCAGCGTTTCCCCTTGAAGACATATTTCTATGTTTGGTTTATAGCAGCGTCTACCAGTTCCGCCACCTGACTATTTTAGAAAAGATATGTGGTGTCGCTCCACTGCCTATACAACCTAAGGACTTCGCTCAGAAGTGGCTTCTAGAATTATTACCAGTTCCGTACTATTCCGAGTTGCTCACAGCACTTTTCAAGTGCATATCTTTGTAGTCAGGACAGGATTCGAACCTGTATGTCAATTCCAGACTTCAACGGACTCAAACCGTTTTTCGGATGCCTCCAAGCGTCTACCATTCCGCCACCTGACTATTTATTATTCGCATTCCTTGGGGAAGTCTTCACCTCCCCAAAGAACTGGTTTATTTAAAGAGTCTTTGAGATTATCTAGGACTCGTTGTATTCCTGTTATACTGTCGCCGATAATAGAGACGGGGTTTGTTGTATATGCAGTAGCATTCCCCTCTTTATCGTAATATACCTCATGGATTTGGTAGTAAACCTCACCATCTTTTTGTTTGTGCGCGAGCACCCTATGATTCCACTTACTTATCATCTTCGTAAAATTCTATTACAACACATAATAATGCTTCATCATTATATGCTCCTCTAATTCTGAAGTTTTTAATGAACCCATCCTTTGTAGATTCAACACCCCTCTCAATATTTTTAGTTCTGTTAAGTAGTAAAACCTGTAGTTCACCTACATAACCGGAGAGCTTTTCGATCATGTCTCCTACTGTTTGCTCTTGAGTTTCCTGAAGCATTTTCTAATGTAGTTAAAATAATTATAGGATAAAAAACGAGCGCGTTAGTAGTATTTAGTGTGTTCTAAGTTATATTTTTAAAAAGTCGAGCGCGTAGAAAAAAAATATAAGACGAAGCGCAATGAATTATTCGAGTTCAGTACCAAAGATTTCATGCTTGAAAGGGAGCATTACTTTCTTTGGTATGAACTCTAGTCAACTAATGTATAATAATTTGGTATAACTTTAGTCAGTTAAAGGGCTGAGTGTTGACCCTTTGTGCTACGATTTTTACAGGTTTCCCCGTGTTACACACACATGTATTTCTACACGTACGTAGCATGCTCAGCGAGATAGAGTTCTCACCGGACTTTAACATGTCAACGCCATAGATTCGTTTTCCTACCAACTCCTCTGCCGAGGTTAACAAGATGCCTCCTGTTAGTTGAGATAGTACTCACTCTTCTCACCATCGGCTTTGCGAGCGTAGGGTGTCTGCATATTACAGCAGAATAAGAGCATTTTCGTTGACACGGTCTGAACGTTTGTGCTTAGATTCGGTAACTAACCAAATTGTTAGCGGTTCAGGAAGGTAGATGAAGTAGTTCAGACTTCATATAGCATGCTACCTTTTGAGTAGTTTAGCTATGACTCCACCTTGCTTTCGACTGCCAAGTCTACTTACTGTCGAGCGGGTATTCTCACGTGATTTCTCACAGCAAGACCCATTCAACTTGCACTCGTTTCCACCTTGGCGAGGTGTACTGCGAGTGCTTATCGTATTTTCTATTGAGGTTTCCCTCTCAAAGTCCCGCCTGTCGGAACTTCTACAACTCTGTGCATCAACCGTTCGGTCACTAGCACACCAAGTTATAGGTAATACGATACCTTTCTATGGACAGGATTACTCCTGCGCCAATCCCCTAACCACGGGAATTGACTTTATACCATCACTGGTTTATCCTTAAGGTCATGAAGGCTGACCTTTACCCCCGAGAGGGTAATTCATACCTAGTACAATCTTTCTGGGACGTTTAACTAGGATAATCCACGGGCTGTCAGCGAGACAGCTTCTGTACGATACCGGTCGCTAACCGGATAGCTAATGTATTGAACCATAATATATTGCATCTAATAGTGAGCTGGTTATCATACAGTTAAACTGTAAGGTGAGCATTTCAGCTTTGTCACTGGTATCCCTTGACTCATTTTCTCACTATTGATGCAATAAGAAAAATTAGTTATACCCTTTGCACTCAGTTGTAATACACCTTTGTTCTTTCAAAAGGCTTAAGAGTCTACATTATAAACAATGTAGCAAACTGTTCCTGGTAGTTAACGCAGGACTCTTATTACAACTGTTCACCCGAAGGTTAGTACAAAGGTATTCATAATCCAAACGCTGACAGCGCTCCGTGACTAATCATTTAAGAGTGTTTGGCTCACGTTCGGATGTTAAGCATTAACGCTTTTGATTTTTTGTTTGGTGAATTCCACACCTTTCTCTAATAGATAAAGTATCTCATCTAGAGATAAAGAATCTGACGCTATGGTGATCAGCTCGTTTTTTGAATTTAGAGCCAGTGTTACTAAAGGTTGAGCGTTTCTTTCCTCTAGATTTTTGGAAAGACGTTTCATGTTAAGCTTTAAGTCTTTATTCATAGCATTTTGCGTTAAGTAAATATTCTCTGCACTCAGTTATTATAATCCCTCTGTACTCAGTTATAATGTATAAGAAACACCAAAATGCTGTTCAATAGCATATCTAGCTTCCCAATCATTACCTAACATTTTATTGTCTATACACACATCAACATTCAATTCTTTAGCTCTTTTCCATATATGAAAAGCTTCTTCAGGTGTATGTGCTATTGAAAATAGCTGCATATATTCTTCACCTGATTCTTTGTTTTTAATAAATTGCACCATATAGTTGAGTTTTAAGTTTTACTAATCTATTAACCCCTCTGCACTCAGTTGTAATCCTTATTTATCTTTAATCAATCGGTATGATATTAAGACTTTATTTCATTACAACTGCTCACCCTAGAGCGAGTTAGTACAAAGGGATATTTTAGAATTTGATTTTAAACGAGCGGGTGAATATCTATCTCTTACTCTCCCTATAAGTAATAATAATAGTAATAATATAGGAGCGTATAGATAGTATAGTGTAGGTACTATATTCAATTTTATAGTTATATAGTAGAGCCTACTATTAATGTTAATGTAGTGTTGTTAAACTGATGAGTCAAAGCAAGTGTAAGGTATGAGTTTGACATACCATTACACTTGCTTGACTATCAATCAGTTAGGATTAAATGTCACCCAACCCTTCGGTTTCAGCAGGAGTGGTTTCTTTACGAGTTACCGTAGAGAAATTGCTTGAACCTTGGAGTCCTGTGAGTGCCATTACCAACTTGATGGGGTCTTCACCCATTTGTTTCACCAAGTTAAGAGCGTTCACGACGTTAGAGCCGTCTACGTAGAAATTACCTTTTTGTGAAACCTTCAAAGGTCCTTCAATTGGGTAATCTTTACGAGTAGAATCGGGTCTAATCGTCAAATTGAAGATAGCACCACCCGTTACAGCGTCAACCGCTTTAGGGTTTTTAGCGATGTAATCAGCAATTTCACTTTGTGAACCTGACAAAGTGTAGCGAACTACTTGATTTTCAGGATTGCTGGATGATGGGTAAGTGCTGGAAAATTTTGCGTACAACATAATAGTATAAGTTAAAGTGTGAAAAAATGAGAAAAATGCAACCATGACAAAGAGTGGGTTTTTTTGGGGACGCTCTGCGTCCCTTACTCGTGTTTAACAAAGGGTGGGTTTTTTTGGTGATGCTCTGCATCACCTATAGGAGTAAATAAGAGAGCGTGTGGGGATCAATGTGTGATCCCAGCTTTGTACATCACATTCGGCGTTATACTATTTCTTACTAGACTTACCGTTTTTACCGTTTCTAGCGCGGTTTTTACTACGTGACTCGGTAGTTAATTTACCGGATTTGGTGTGCGAAAGATCAGCGGAATCGCCGTAACCACCCCTTTTCCTATTCTCCCTATTGAGCTCTACACGGTAGTTCTTACGCTCCTCAGTGCTGTGATACTCTTTATTGTATTGGTTCTTTTTCTTACGTGCTTCAGGATTACTAGCAAAGTACTTAGCAGACTCTGAAGTACCAGTGCTCTTACCAGCGAGTGAGTTACGTTTCTTCTTATTCATTACACAGTACTCTTGTATTGAGTAACAAATGTAATAAAAATATGAGCGTGTGGGGAGCGGGTTGTGACTATGATGATAGTAAATGCTTCTAGTCGTCTAGCGTTTCGCATGATTGCGTAGTGAAGCGGAGCAATCATCATAGGATGGCACCGGAGCTCGCGGAGGTGCATCCTTTTCCCCCCTTCAGCGGTTAGTATTATCATTCTAATACGCTACGGTAGTAGTTGCAGAACGCAGTGGAGCAACTACCATAAGACAAGTCGCTTTAGCGACGCCTTTTTGTTACACGGTTTTGGGGTATCCATACCCCTTTCAGTAGCGTTTTCCTCGGGAAAACACCACTTTTTCGATTACACGGTTTAAGAAAAAAAAAGGGGGACAAGCTTTCGCTCATCCCCCATGGATTATTCACCCTTATCTGTAATAATGGTTTCGTTGTATCGTTTCCACGCATTTTTTAGTTGCGTTTCAACATCGAACCCCAACTTGACACCTGCATCTATGGTATGTTTCAAGGGATTGATATCCCCGAAACAATAACCCTTCTGATTAGGATTCTCTGCGGAACCCTTGGGTGTCAAAATAATTACCACAGGCCCACTTTCCAATGGGAAAGTGAATGGGGTTTTGGAAAAGAATTCGGGTTTCCCGTTTTCTTCCCGATAATAATCTCCCTGAATCTGTTTGTAAGCCTCAAGCGCTTCAGCAGACAGATTCAGGGAGTAAACGTAACTCCCGTTTTTCGTGTAGCCTTTGTGGGTACCTTCAACGATGAATTTCTTGGGTTTGGAATCTTGTGGATTTTCCATGATAGTAAATTATTAAGTTGTTAAAACATAAAAAATGTTACACCGAATATGTAACACAAGAATGACAAATGGTGAGTTTTTTCGTTGACGCTCTGCGTCAACTACATAAAGTAAAGGGGTTAATACCCCTCTACTTTGTTAAGCTCGTAATCCATACCTTCCTTTATTGTGATAAGGTAATTAATGGATAGCTCATACAGGTAATCAAATTCGTCAGTCGTTATTGAACGACTACGATATTTGATGTTCCTGTCGTTGATTTGACGGATTAAAGCAACTTTCTCCTGTTTAACAGGGCTCAATCCGTCAAGAATTTCAATATCAAATCTGATGTTCATAAAATTAAAACTTGTTAAAGTAAAAAAATAGGGTGGGGAATGCGCGAAGCACTCAACCCACCCTATAATGTCTTAGCGGATAAGGTCGCTACCCAACATCAGCATCACAAAACTTGATGCCAATGTCACACCCAATAAAATCATAGGACCTCCATTGGAATATTAGATTTAACACATACGAGACGTGTTACCGTCCCGCGAATCGTGTGCCGTTTAAGTACGACACAAACCGTTCCCTCATAGCGCACTTTCGCGCCATGAGGGAGCTTTTTGAGTTTTTCAGTCATCAGAATGGGAGGTCATCCTCGTCTTCAAATATGACTGCGGTTGCAACATGCACAGGACGTGCGGTAATCTCAGATTCGGGGGTGAACCGAACTGAGATACCCGCTTTACGCGCATCCCTAAGGATACACGCTTTCTTCACAAGTGTGAAGAATTTCTCGCTGTCGCTACCTTGGTACGCGACAAATACGTGACCCTTGCGGGTTACGTTTTTGTAGAGTACCATGTTTTCGGGGGCTAATTCCCCGAAAACATTAAATGTCTCTTCGGTCATACGGACTTTCGTCCAGTAGGAGCCGAAGAGGTGAATTGTGCGACCAAATGGAATTTGGCGCAATTCAGACATGGACATGAATTTCGTTTTCATGTGGATTAAAAGTTTAGGGTAAAACATTAGTTGATAAAACGCTTAAACGGATAAGCGCAATGATGATAAAGGGTAGGTTTTTTCGGTGACTCTCTGAGTCACCACAGCTTAGTGTGACCGAGCGAGCGGATAGCGAGCGAGTTGTTGTGTGATGATAGTAACACCCCGTCGTTAGCACTCCCGCGAATCTGACTAGCGCGTGAGTTTTTTTTGAGGCTCTCTGAGCCGAACGTAGCACAATGATGTCTGAGCTTTAGCGAAGACATCTAGATGGATGGTGACAGTGTCGAGCGAAGCGAAGACGCGTCACGTCCATGTGCGGAGCATGATGTGCACGTGGACTAGTGCCGACGAAGGAGGCGCTGGTCACGTGCGCTCATGCGGGGGAAAGATCATGTGGAGCAAAGCGGAACATGATCCATAAGACCCGTCGACGAAGGAGACACCTTGTTGTAAGAAAAAAAATAAGGACAAGGGTTTCCCCTTGTCCTGTTTTTTAATTCGGTAGTAGGTTCGCGAGAACTACCGCGACTACCGCATAAATGCCAGCATACAAAAGGTACGCCGACATTCTTGCTCCGTTCTCCTCTACCAAACCTTTCAATAGAAAGATAATGAAGAGGAAAATGGAGCACAATGAGCTCATGAAAATCAACTGTGTCATCTCAATCCTTGTTTTAGTGGATAAATACCTACTCCCCTATGATGTTCAGGTTTCAGTGAATAGAAGGACATATCTGTAGGATATGATTAACGAGCTAAAGCGTCGCGCTTTTATCTCCTTCTAGATAATAAAACACACCCAACCTTACGGGGTTGGGTGTTTGTGTTAGAATGGAAGCTCTACATCGGGGAACAATACCCCGTAGTTCCATTCTGCAGACTCTTGTCCCTCCCAATTGGAGAAACCTTTGCTGATTAACAGCACCGGTCCGGAGACCAAATACTTAGGAGCTTTTCTGAAGATGGGCTCCTCATACGCATAGTTGGACGTATGTTGCTGGTTTACGCAGTCCACCTGCACAAACCCTTTATCGGGGTGGTATTGGTATACCACGAAGTTTTCTTCAGTTCTGCCCATGCTACCAATATGGTAGTGAGCAGTAAACTGTTGAGGTGCATCGTGGGAGACAACTCCTACGGGAACACTAAACACACGTTCAGCAATTTGCTTGACGGTTCTCAATTCCATAATAATATTCCGCTCGCCCTCCTTTCAGGACTATAGTTAATGTAGTGTTCCGCGTTCCGAACTCTACAACAATGACAAAAAGTAGGTTTTTTTGGTGACGCTCTGCGTCACCTCACAACTACAGAAAATAACATATCTCGTAGGTTTTTTTGGGGACGCTTTGCGTCCCCACCTTACGCATACAATAAACGCTATATATTATATGTACTATATCATACTATACATATGTATGTCATCCACTCAGACTTCATTACAGCTAGTACTCACTCATCTCATGCTACTAGGGAAATAGACTAGGGAAACTCACCATACCCCCCCAAACTTTCCCATGGAAAAGAATTCTTTAGTAAGAAATATATATAATATGTACCCCACCCCCTGCACATATGGGGGGTACCCACCGCTACGCTCGCTACCCGGGGGGTTACTATATAAGACCACTCACAAAGTCTTTCGTAGTTAGAAATGTATTTCGTATTTTTGGTTTGAGATTTTTTGGTTGATAAGACTTTTTTATTTTGTTGTTGTTATTGTAGAGTAGGGATGTCTATATTAGGTATCCCTTTTCTCTTTTACTGTAACGGGTTAAGACTATGGTTATTAATAATTTGAAGAAGATTAAGTTTAGTAGTTCTCATTTTTTGGATGAGGTTACTAAGAAGAAGCAGATTTATCTGCACCACACGGCTGGTAATGGTGATGGTGAGGGGGTGTTTAGGTGGTGGGCTAGTACACCTGATAGGGTAGCTACGTTTGCTGTTGTATCGGGTGATGGTAGGATCATTCAGGGTTTTGATTCTGATAAGTGGGCGTACCATTTGGGTTTGGGTACTAAACATTTTAAGCCGTTTAATCTTCCCTATATTAATTTGGATAAGATGTCGGTTGGGATTGAGATTTGTAATTGGGGTTATTTGAAGCCTCGTCAGGGTAAGGATAAGGTTGAGTATGTGAACTATGTTGGGGGTGTTATTCCTGATGATCAGGTTACGAAGCTTGACGAGTTGTATAAGGGGTATATGTATTGGCACTCGTATTCAGATGCTCAGATTGAGTCTGTGCGGTTGTTACTTTTGGAGTTGAGTAGGAAGCATGGGATTGAGATTGTTTACAATCCTGATATTTTTGGATTGACTAAGAGAGCATTTGAGGGTTCCCCAGGTTTGTATACTCACAATTCTGTTAGGAAGGATAAGTTTGATATTTATCCATGTCCTAGGATGATTGAGATGTTAAAGAGTTTGTGAGATGATTAAGGTTGAGGGTGAGGAGTATGACTTGTTGATGTCATTTGATCCGTGTAGCATTTTTGAATACTACGGTGTTGAGAGGATGCATGGGTTGAGTGTACATGAATGTAAGTTGTGTGAGAATAGTACTGAGTTTGCGTATATCGCGGGTTGGTGCAATCTTTCCCCTACTGATAACAAACCCTTTGTTTTTATAAATTTATCTAGGTGTACGGACACAATGCATACTACTGGGTTGGTGATGCATGAGATGAGTCACTTGTATTGGTTATTGAATTATGATAATCTTCAGGAGAATGAGGAGGAGATAATTACGAATGCTGAGCTTGAGACTTATAAGGTAGTGGAAATTATAAACAAGATTATATGAAGATTAAACTATTGGTTGTGTTCTTTTCTGCTTTGTTATTGGAAGTAGGAAGTACGTTTTATATTAATGGTGTAGCTGAGAAGAATGTATCTCAGATACTAGTGTGGGCTTTTTTGGGTCCATTCATTGCTTTACCTTTCGCGGGTGTAATAGCAGATGAGAAGACATGGGGTAGAAGAATTTTTATCGCATGCTCTAGCGCTATTGGATATTCTTTAGGAGCTTTGATTACAACATTAGTTCTTATAAGTTAGTGTGTAAAGTTTTTAGATTGAACCGCCCCCACCCTGTAAGGTGGGGTTTTTTATTTGTATAATTGGGTTAATTTAAGTATTATATATAATAAGACTTTGTATTATGAGTATTGGTAATCTAAAGGATTATGGTAATAAAGGGAATAACTTCCCCTATCAGCTTAGAAGCTTAAAAGCTCTAGCTGCTATCAATAAGAGTATCATTGAAGCTGGTGGTGGTGGGGCGGATAACGCGATGATTCGTGATTCTTTTGGTAGATTAAGAGTATCTAATCCTTTAACATTATTTGATTCTTCTCATAGGTATCGTGATAATGGTTTATGGAGTACTGCTACTGCTAGTGGGGGTGCTGTCGTATTTAGCTTGAATGAGGGGTTGGTTAATCTGAATGTAGATGGTACTAACGGTTCTCAGGTCTTAAGAGAAACGACAAAAGTATTCTCTTACCAACCAGGTAAGTCATTGATGGTACTTAGTACTTTTGTGATGGCTCCTGCTCAGACAAATCTTAGACAGAGAGTTGGGTATTTTGGTGCTGATAATGGTATCTATGTACAATTAAAAGATAACATCTTAAGTTTTGTCGAAAGAAGTATTGTCACGGGTGTTGTTACCGAGACGATTGTAAAGCAGTCGGAGTGGAACGTAGACAAACTTGATGGTACGGGTCCTTCGGGTGTTGTTTTAGATATTACCAAAGCTCAAATATTCTTCATGGATATTGAGTGGTTGGGTGAAGGAACAGTAAGGGTTGGGTTTATTATTGACGGGGTATTTATTCTCTGTCATAGATTTAACCACGCTAATCTTATTACTAGCACATACATTACCACCGCGTCTCTTCCCTTACGGTATGAGATCACTAATACTGGTGCAACTGGAGTTTCTAGTACACTGAAACAGGTTTGTTCTACTGTAATCTCTGAGGGTGGTTATGAACTTCGTGGAGCTCAACAATCTGTTGGTACGCCCATTACTACACCGATAAGTTTTGCAGCAGCTGGTACATTTTACCCTGTGGTAGGTCTTAAATTAACCTCTACAAAGTTAGATGCTATAGTAATAGCAACTGCTATATCAATATTAGGATTAGGTAACGGTAAGAACTATTCTTGGAGAATTGTACAGGGTGGTACTATTACAGGTGGAGCATGGGTACCTGTAGGTGCTGATTCTGCTGTTGAATACAATCTTACAGGAACGTCTGTTACAGGTGGTAGAATATTAGCTTTAGGTTATATAAACTCCTCTAACCAAGCGTCACCTAGTATTAATATTTTGAAAGAAGCACTCTTTACTAATCAGTTAGAAAGAAATGGTCTAACAGGTGTAGCATCTGAACTAATAGTAGAAGCAGCTATAGATAGTATAGGTGGAACTTTAGGTATGTATGCTTCAGTAGACTGGGAAGAAATTAGTAGATAATTTAACATATAGAACATGTCAGTAGGAAACTTAAAAGACCAAGGTAATCAGGGTAAAAACTTTACTTGGCAGTTTGGAATGCTCAAGGGTCTTGGTAAGATCGTAAACGCTCTTCTAGACATTAATACTTTGATTAGCACATACGGCGCAACTAAGGTTGAAGAACCCGTAGCATCCCTTACTTATGCATTAGGAGCAGCTGATACTGTTATTAATCCTGCTACTACTTTAGGATGGATTAGTACATATGATGCAGACGTAGCTGTAATAGAGGTTGTAAATACTTCTGCGGGTGGTACTAGTATTAGGTATAATCTTTATGAGACATTTACCTTTGCTACTAGAGCTCAAAGAAAACAACTTTCTGAAGGAGATGTTTTACGTCTTGTAAGTAAAGCACAGCTACTTGCTTTTAATTTCTCTGATGAATTGATTATGTCAGGTGGTTATGTAAACTTTACGCTGTATAAAACTATTTAAGATGGCTAGATCAATAAATGATCCATTTGTTTTAAAAGCATGTAAAACAGCACCTGCTGTGGTTACTGATATAGATGGAAATCATGATCTGTTTTCTGGTGATACTTATACATGTCTAACACCTCCTCCTGCTATTGTAAACGATACTGATGGACCTCACAATCTATCATCCGGTCAGACATACACATGTCTTCCATGTCCTCCTGCATCCGCGACTACGACATTGAATTTCGGAGTTGGGTTGCAGAATGTCATCTTCCAACGGATGAGCATGCAGGGAACATTCAATTCATCGGTTCTGACCAATGTGGCCACATCATCCATTTATAAGAACGATGTATTGGTCACAGTTCCATTTTCATTTAATAACGGTGACAGGATATTCGTTGAAATAACAAGAACCAATCCTGCACTTGCCTCATCCATATCTCTAAACACATCTGGGATTACAAATGCGCTGACATTTTCTTCAACCACATATTACAAGCCTCGCACCACGCACTATGTGGAGAACATGACCACCACGCAGAACTATGTGGATGGGATTGGTGTGAAGGGAACAGGAAGCACATTGTCTTATTTGACAAATTGTATTTTTACAAATCCTGTAAAGGGTGTGTTTGA
>Ga0209985_10002138_pt1 | contig 18392 bp, 21 predicted proteins | sample NOAtaG_FD_187305 | JGI IMG/M metagenome (GOLD analysis project Ga0209985, IMG submission 187305) | Freshwater lake microbial communities from Lake Erie, under a cyanobacterial bloom - NOAA_Erie_Diel6S_1000h metaG (SPAdes) (version 2) | ecosystem: Environmental > Aquatic > Freshwater > Lake ...
GGTGGAAAAAATATCGCGTTGGATCAGGCCGCACACCATATCTGGGGATATGCCGCAGGCCTCGATATGACGCGCCGCGATCTGCAGGCCGCCATGAAGAAAGAATCAAAGCCCTGGTGTATTGGCAAGGGCTTTGACTGGAGCGCCCCGATTGGGCCCATCGTTCCGATCGAGACAACGGGAGAGCTGTCCGCAGGTGAAATTACGCTTGCCGTCAATGGTGAAATTCGCCAGCGCGGCGATTTTTCTCAGATGATTTGGAATGTCCGCGAGGTTATCGCCCATATCTCGCAGGCCTGGGAGCTTAAAGCCGGGGATTTAATTTTTACCGGAACCCCCGCTGGCGTCGGCCAGGTGCGTCGTGGCGATGTGATGCAGGTTTCAGCAGAAGGCGTTGGCAGTTTTTCGGTCAACGTTGTGTAGTTGAAGCGCGTCGCCCTCTGGGTCGCATTGGCCCATGGTCTGGTGATTGTCGCGCTGCTGCAGGCGGTTCAGCATGATGTGGAGTCGCCCCCACGGCCCTTGCCGATACAGCTGCAGCTGCAATCATCGTCGGTTCAGGCCAGTGCGGCTAAGTTGGCTGCACCGAGTAAGCGGGCTGTGGATCCAGTCGCACCCCAGCCGCAGCGCGATCTGTTGGCCCAGCAGTCAAAGGACACGCCGCCATCAGCAATTGCCGCGCCAACCGCTTCGGTGACACCGGCCCCAACGCGTGCGGCATCAATGCCATCAAATGCATCCGGCCCCCCCGCCGATTCCACACAATCATCGGCAGCCGAGGAGCGTCAGCCGACAGTGGATGCAAGTTTTCGTGGCAACCGAATTCCTGACTATCCGCAGATATCGCGACGACTTGGTGAGCAGGGGGCGGTCGTGCTGCGGGTCATGATTTCGCCAGATGGCCGGGCTGGAGAGATTCAGCTCTTAAAAGGCAGCGGCCATGCCCGGCTGGATCGTGCTGCAATTGAAGCGGTACGTGAGTGGCGGTTCGTGCCCGCCCTAAAAGGCGGCCGGCCAATCGCCGCCTGGTATGAGTGGCGCTGGGAGTTTCGGCTCGAAAACTGAGCGGATTTTTGCCACATAATGCGGCAAGCCAAGAGGATGATCTCATCATGAATGCCACTTCAAACCCAACGTTGGGCTTAGCCCACATGCTGTCAAATGCCGATGCGGTGATTTGGCTGACTGCCATTGTGCTGCTGGTGATGTCGGTGATTTCATGGACGTTGATCATCGCCAAGGGCAGGGCATCACAGCGACTGCGCAAACAGATCGCTGCCGATGCAGAGCGGTTTTGGCAGGCATCTTCGCTGGACAATGGACTGCAGCAGCTGCAGTCGTCTGAGAGTGCGGCCGTGTTGGCTCCAATGGCGCATGCGGCAGCGGAGATGCAGCGTGCAGGACAGGCGGCGAGCCTGGATGGCCAGTCGGACTGGGAAGATCGTGTGACGCGTCGACTGCGGTCGGCCTTGCATGCCTGCACAGGCCGACTCGAGACCGGCCTTGTGACACTGGCCTCAATCGGTGCCACATCACCTTTTGTGGGATTGTTTGGCACCGTCTGGAGTATTTATCAGGCCCTAATCAGCATTTCCGGAAGCGGCCAGATCATGATTGAGCAGGTCGCAGGCCCGGTGGGCGAGGCCCTGATCATGACCGCCTTCGGCCTGGCGGTCGCGATTCCGGCAGTGCTTGCGTACAACGCGCTCACCCGAAGCAACCGCATCACCCTGGCGGAGCTGGATGCATTTGCCAATGATCTGCGGGCTTATTTGGTGAAACGGCAGGGTCGCCCGGCATAAGGAGCATTCATATGGCGATGGGAAATTTTGAGCCGCCAGGAAGCGGTCAGCCACTCTCCGAGATCAACACAACGCCGCTTGTGGATGTGATGCTGGTGCTCTTGGTGATTTTTATCATTACCGCGCCACTCATGACTCGGGCGATTGATCTAGATTTGCCAAAGTCTGATGCACCGGCAGTCAGCAGCGCGAAAGACACCTTAAACATCAGCATCACTGCAAAAGGTGAACTCTTTCTTGATCGTAAGCCGATTACGCGTGAGGCGCTCACCGCCACGCTTGCGCAGGCGGCCAGTCGGTCGCGCCAGACCCCAATTCATTTGCGGGCCGAACGCGATACCCGCTATGAGTCAGTCGTCGAAGTGATGGCAATGGCCAATCGGCTGGGCCTAAGTCAGCTGGCGTTTGTGACAGACCTGCCGACCAAGTAACACTTCTTAGTGTTTATGGCCGTGTCCAGCACGGGCCTTTACGACCTCCACCTCGACGTCGAGCGTTCCGGCCTGCTGAAAGATCAGGGTCATCGGAAAGCGCTCTCCATCGGCCAGCGGCCGAGTCAGATTCATCAGCATCAGGTGGTAGCCCTCTTTTGCGCCGCGATCCATGGAGACCTGGCCCTTGGCGGGAATCTCGATGCCGGGAATCTCACGCATCTTCATGACATTTTGATCCATCACCATCTGGTGGACCTCAACCGATTTGGAGACGGCGGCTTTACCGCCGACCAGACGGTCTGAGGTGCCCGCTTTGTTTTTCAGCTGTTTGATGAACACCGCACCGTGCGGCTGGCCGGGCGCGGTTGCGGTGGCATAGATGTGTTCGATTTCAAGCCCAGCTTTTCGGAATTCTTTTCCGTGGGCAAGGGCGGCGGGCCCGTGATGGCCAAGTACCATCGCAGCCGCCAGGCTGAGTGCCGCAAGCACTTTGCGGCGCATGTGGGAGACGCTGAAGGGATTCAAAAGCGAGGCTCCTTTTTCAGTAAACGATGGAATTGTGATTGATCAGCGCACTGATCGGCGCGGCTGTGCGGGCTGCGCCTGACGTGCTGGGCGGCAGCTGGGGCAGCGGCCATACAGAATGACCTCATGATCATCGACCGCGAAGCCTTTCGGGGCGAGCTGAGAAATGGCGCTTGAGCAGGCATGAATGTCGAAGACCTTGTCGCATTTTCGACAGTGAAAGTGGTGATGGTGGTGGCCGGCAATTTCGAATCGGGTGGGCTGTCCAGGCAGATGAACAGCGGCGACGAGTTGTTCCTGAATCAGCAGATTGAGATTGCGATAGATGGTGGCCAGATTCAGATTGGGGACGGATTGCTGGGCATCAGAAAGGATTTCTGGCGGCAATAACGGCCGGGCCGCGCGGCGCAGGGCCTCGGCAATCGCAGCGCGCTGCTTGGTTGATCTTGGCATCTTTTGAGTTTACCCGGCCTTCGATAATATTGCTATTGCAAATGCATTTGCAATAGAATAGTGACGTCCCCGCTTCAAAAGAGTCACTCATGACTGCTCGATCTATGTATTGCCAATTGCTGCTACTTCCCGGTTTGGTCGCGCTTGCGGCCAGCGCCACCGCACACGATTCTGGGCGGCAGTACCCCAACTCATCGTGGGAGTTCGGCGCAGTACTCGACGCTGCCCACACCTCCAAAAAGCTCGAGCTTGGCTATCGAGACAAGAATCTCGGACTTGGCCATAGCGACCTGATGATCCGCGGCCCACTTGGCGCCGCGTTTACTGCCGAGGGAATTTTCGCAGCGCATACAGTTGACGACAGACTCGAAACTCATACTGAGCGTTTCGTGTTGAGATCTCGCAACCTGCCAGGTGGCCTATCGCTTGCCGTCGGCCGGTTTGCCTCGCAGATTGGATATCTGAATGAGCAGCATCCGCATGCAGATGATTTTTCGGAGCGACCGCTTTTGTACAGAGGCTTTCTAGGGAACCACTGGTTTGACGACGGATTAAGGCTAAACTGGACAGCACCGACGCCGTTTTACCTTCGCTTTGGGGCGGAGGCGTTTTCAGGCAAACAACTGATTAAAGAGGCCGAAACTAAGCCGAAGATTGGCACAAGTACCGTTTCCCTAAAGACAGGCGGTGACCTTAATCAAAACAATAGCTGGCAGCTCGGGCTCTCCTATCTTAATAACCGTCGGCAGGCAGAAGTCCATACGCACAGCGAAGGAGAGTCTGCACATGAGCACCTTCATGGAGCATCCTTTAGCGGCCGACGTATGTGGATGACCGACCTTGTTTACAAGTGGGCGCCTGATGGAAATCCAAAAAACCAACAAATTCGATTGATCTGGGAGCAGGCGAGTGTCGCCAGAATTCACCCTGATGCTGCCGCGTCGCTTCGCCACTCAGCAACGGCACTGGCCGCGGTTTGGCGGTTTCGTCCGGCGTGGGAGCTTGGCGCAAAGACTGATTGGTTAAGGGTAAATAAACCAGAGCGGGAGGAGGATGGTGATCCCATTGAATTTGGCGCTGCGCGACTGCGTGAACATGCGATGATGATCGCTTACAAGCCGAGCCATATGCAGACCTACCGACTTCAGTTCAGCCGACAACGGGCCGATGGCGCAGATGCTGCCGAAGTATTTGCGAACCCTGTGCGTAATGTCGTTATGTTTCAGGTAGTTCTTGGCTTTGGAGCGCACGGTGCGCATAGTTATTAAGTCGGTCTTTGCAGCGCTCGCCATCGGCGGTGCGGGCGCAGCGCAGGCTTTCTCGGTATTCGTTTGCGAGCCGGAGTGGGGCGCTCTGGTAAAAGCTTTACATCCCGCTGCCCAGATATTTTCTGCTACCACCTATCTGCAGGACCCTCACCATATTGAAGCACGTCCCTCACTCATTGCGCGGCTAAGGGGGGCTGATCTGGCGGTCTGCACGGGGGCCAGCCTAGAGGTTGGCTGGCTGCCGATGCTCCAGGAGCGATCGGGTAACGCTAAAGTACAAGATGGTCAGCCCGGTATGTTCTATACAGCACAGTTCGTAAAGCTCATCGGGCAATATGAGGGCGTGATCACCCCGTTCTCTGGTGATGTTCACTCCGAGGGCAACCCACACTTTCACACCGACCCACGCCGCCTATTACAAGTGGCCGCCGCGCTGCGCGATCGATTGATTCAGTTAAATCCTGGACAGGCGAGTAGCATTACGGCGCAACATGCCCAATTCTCCAAAGCGTTATCCGATCGAATCTCAGGCTGGGAAGCCAAAGCAGCGAGACTAAAAGGAAAGCCTGTCTTGACCCAGCATGCAACCTTTGGATATCTCTGGGAATGGCTGGGCATCAAGTCTGTTGGCGATCTAGAGCCGAAGCCTGGGATGCCGCCGACCCTAGGGCATTTGGAACGCCTACGCGCGCAAATGAGCCAGTCTGCAGCCCAGGCGATCATCATTGCCCAGCATCACGATCGAAGGCCCGCTGAGTGGCTGACTCGACAGCCTGAAGGCCGGGCCTTACCACTTATCGTGCTTTCGGCCACCGTCTCGGAGATGAGTCCTACGGGGATTTTTGATTGGCTAGACGGATTAGTTATGACTTTGCAACAGCAGATTCGACATTAGCAAATGGCTGAGCCCTGGTTTGCATTTCCGCTCCTCGTGCTGTTTGGCGCTTTATTGACGCTCGGGCCTCTTGGGGTACGAGTGTTGGAGCGTGGCGTGGTCTTTGTTGATCTCGCAGTCGCACAGGCCGCAGCGGCAGCCACCCTTTGCTTTCAGTTTTGGTTTCACACGCATGATCGGTTGGTAATTTCGACAGTATCTGCGATCGGGGCGATAATTTGCGCGATCCTCGTCGCGCAAGTCTCGAACCGATGGCCGCGACGCCGAGAGGCCCTCATTGGGCTGATCTATGTCGCAAGCGCAATGGTGGCGATGGTTGCGGCCCAAGCAAGCCCTCATGGCCGCGAAGATATGCAGGCGCTTCTCGCGGCGGATGTATTGTGGACTAATGCTGAAGATTCGCTTGTGGCGATTGCTTGTGGCAGCCTGATTTTTGGAGCACATCGATTTCGTAGTCAATGGCTTGAGCGAACGCTCGTATTTTATGTGGCGTTCGCCCTGACGGCGAGTCTCCTCGTACAGATTCTTGGGGTATTTCTAGTTTTTTCTCTGTTAATTGCCCCAGCTTTGCTCGCAGAGCGTTTTGGTTGGCGTCGAGCTTTCGGCCTCTCGACATTGGCCATCGCTTCGGGTCTTGTATTGTCCTGGCAGACAGATATGTCGAGTGGTGTCTGCGTTAGCATGATGTTGGTGATGACGGGCTTCTTGGGCATGCGCTCCCCGAGCAACCCGTCAGAGTCAAAATCGGGATGACCAATCAAGCCGGTCAACAGAGGGGATGGATATGAGGCAAGCAAAGCAGCTGTGGCTGCCCCTGTGTTCTTACTTAACGGCGTTGATGCTGCCCGTGGGTGCCGCTGCCCACGGGCCCCATGTGCATGGCAAGGGTGAGCTCGAAATCACCATTCAAGGTGCTGCGATTCGGGGCGCCTTTCGCACCCCGATGGAAAGCCTGCTGGGTTTTGAGCACCTGCCGAAAAATGATGCTCAGCGCAAGGCCCTGGAGGGCCTGCGTCAACAGCTGGCCCTGGCATCTGCAGTGGTACTGCCCAATGCCGAGGCGGCATGTCAGCCGCGGATGGCTGAGGCGACCTCATCACTTTTTACGGGCATGGCCAAGGGTGAGCATAGTGATCTTGAGTTTCGATTCTCTTTTGAATGTGGCATGCCGGATCGACTCACCAGCCTCGAAGTAGTTGCCCTGAATCAGTTTCGTAGGCTGTCTGAGGTCCGCGCCGTGCTGGTCACGGCCAAGGGCCAGCGGTCTTTTGCGGTCAAGAAAAAAGATCCGAAGATCTCAGTAGCGCCCTGACACCATCCGGCTTAGGCGCCGAGCCCAACTGACCGACCGGGGTCGCTGCACCATTCGCTCCAGGAGCCCGCATACAGCGCACTTCCGGCAAGGCCTGCGATTTCCATTGCCAGAATATTGTGGCAGCCGGTTACGCCGGATCCGCACATATGAACAACATCCATCGGATCCTGCTCGCCAATCAAGGCAAGAAATTCATCGCGCAATTGCTGGGCCGATTTAAAGCAGCCGGTGCTGTCGAGATTTTCAATAAAGGCGCGGTTTGTTGCACCCGGGATGTGGCCGGCGACCGGATCAAGAGGCTCGGTCTCACCACGAAAGCGCTCGGGTGCCCGGGCATCCAGCAGTGTTGCAATTGCGCGGGTTGAGCCCGCGTCGACCCAGGCCTGAACATGTTCGACAGTCCAGAGCGGCGCAAGCGAGGGCCGCACTGAAATCCTGCCTTTGGATTTCGCTTTAAAGGGCTCAGTGGACAGCGGGCCGTCATTCGCGATCCAGTGCTGCAGGCCGCCATCGAGCACGCCGCACTTGAGGTGGCCGATCCATCGGCACATCCACCAGAGTCGGGAAGCGAACATCCCGCCGGATGCATCGTAGGCAATGATCAAGGTGTTTTCATTGGCACCCAGCGACGCCAGACAGGCCGCGAAGGTTTCGGGCGCAGGCAGCGGATGCCGGCCGTTAGCGCCGTTTTTTGATGCCGCGAGATCGTGATCGATACTTAGAAACGCTGCCCCCGGCAGATGCCCCTCGCGATAGGCCTGTGCGCCCGCATCCGGATTCATCAGATCATGCCGGCAGTCCACGAGCAAGACGGGCTCGCGAAGCCCGACCAGCTCTTTGACGGAAACAATTGGATTAATAGCGGACCTGCCGACGAAGATATTCGTGAAAATGCAGCATGCCGTCTTCCATCGGCGACTGATAGGGGCCGACTTCGTTATCGCCACGGACCATTAGGGCATTGCGTCCGCGGTCCATCCGCTTTGCAATCTCATCATCTTCAATCATGGTCTCGCGATAGGCCGCCTGGTGGGCCTCGACAAACTCAGGCTCAAAAAGCGCGATTTCCTCGGGGTAGTAAAACTCAATCACATTATTGGTGGATTGCGGCCCCCGGGGATGCAGGGTGCTGACCACCAACACCTTGGGATACCACTCCACCATGGTGTTGGGATAAATCGTCATCCAGATTGCGCCGTAGGGCGGCAGGCCTTCGGGATGCATGCGCAAGACCTGCTCATGCCAGCGCTGATAGACCGGTGTCGATGGCTGCTTCAGATCGGTGATGCCAACCGCCTGTACGGAAAAATGTTCGCCGTAGTGCCAGTGGAGTTTGGTGCAGTCAACGAAATGGCCCAGGCCCGGATGAAATGGCACCACGTGATAGTCATCCAGGTAGACCTCGATAAAGCTCTTCCAGTTGTAGTCGCAGGCGTGCTCTTCGATGCGATTAAGCACATAGCCTGAAAAATCAAGCTGCTCCATAAATGGCGTGGTGTGCAGGTCCCGAACAATTTCGGCAGGCCCCTCAAAGAGCAGTCCATTCCATCGCGATAAGGCCGTCGACTTTAAGTGTCGGCAGGGATCCTCGGGGAAGTGGGGCGCGCCAATCAATGCACCGTTGAGGTCGTAGGTCCAGCGGTGCAGCGGACAGACAATCGAATCGGCCTGGCCCTGGCCCTCCAGCATGACGGCCTGCCGATGGCGGCAGATGTTCGAGAGCAACTCAATTCCTCGGGAATTGCGCACCAGCACCCGGCCGTGGTCCTCGTGGGCCAGCGTGGCGTAATGGCCGACCTCCGGCACCATGGCCTCATGGCCAACGTAGCCTGCGCCCAGGCGAAACAGGCTGGCGAGTTCCTGCTGCAAGACCGCAGTCTCAAAATACGAATGCACCGGCAACTGCGCCGCGCTAGGGGCGAGCCGAGAAAGGTTTCCGACATCCGACATCGAGGACCCCCCCAAAAAACACTGGCCAAAAAAGAAGGGCGAGTATACCCCCGCCGAAGAGGCTAAGTTCTTGATTCGTTTCAATTAAAATCGGCTTATGGAAAAAAAGCACACGGCCAAGGCGGCATCTGCTGCGGGGGCCTCGGCCGGGGTGGAGGGCGGCCTGCCACAGGGCGCCGCCACGGCCGGCCCTGGCCCGCTGCCGGCTGATATTGCGGCCCTGAACTTTGAGCAGGCGATGGCCGAACTGGAGCAGGTCACCCGGCGTTTAGAGCAGGGCGATGTTCCGATTGCCGAGGCACTGGCGGCCTATCAGCGCGGGGCGTCCCTGATGCGGCATGCCCAGTCGATTCTCAATCATGTTCAGACCGAGATTGAAGTCATTGAGGCTGGCCAGGAGCGCAGCGCGGATCGTTCTGCACTGATCTCACAAATCAAGGAATAAGCTCCTTGGAATTTTCCCAGTGGGCGCTCGCGGCCCGACAAGACGTTGAAGCGGCACTGCGCCAGGCCTTAGAGACTCGGGCCCCCGCTATTCGCATGCGCGGTGATCAGCGATTACACGAGGCCATGGCCTATGGCGTGTTGGGCGGCGGCAAGCGTATTCGGGCGCTCCTGGCCGTCGCAGCCGGAGAGGCTGCCTCAGCAAGTCGACAGGATTGCATTAAAGTGGGCGCCGCCATTGAATGTATTCACGCGTTCTCCTTGGTCCATGACGATATGCCCTGCATGGATGACGATGCCCTTCGGCGTGGACAGCCCACCGTGCATGTGAAATTTGGCCAGGCCCAGGCGCTGTTGGTGGGCGATGCATTGCAGACCTTGGGATTCGAGTTATTGACCAGACTCTCCGTATCGGCCCAGCAGGCCATTGATCTGGTTCGGGTGATGGCCCGGGCCACAGGCTTACAGGGCATGGCGGGCGGCCAGGCGGTCGACATTGAGGCGGTTGGCCAGGAGATGTCGCAGGAGGCTCTACAGGCCATGCATGCGTTAAAGACCGGCGCACTGATCTCTGCCGCAGTCGAGATGGGCGCCCTCTGCGGATCGATTTCTGAGCAGGAACGCAGCGCCCTGGGCCGTTTTGCGGCCCGGGTTGGTCTTGGATTTCAGGTTGCCGATGATGTCCTGGATGTCTCGGCCGATGCCCAAACGCTGGGCAAGACGCCCGGCAAGGATGCTGCTGCAGGCAAGCCCACCTTTGTGGCCTTGCTTGGCTTAGCGGGCGCACAGGACTACGCTAGAGGGCTGCACCAAAGCGCGATTGCGGAGTTGGCCGCCTTCGGGCCGCGGGCAGATCGGCTGCGTGAGGTGGCCCAGGCCCTGCTTGGGCGTACCCATTAAATAAAGGATGTCGAGGGAGAAGCGGTTTTGCGAGAAACAGTTAATACGGAGTCAGTGGGCCGACTGCTGGAATCCGTCAATGCACCGGCCGATGTTCGAGCGCTGAGCCGTCGACAGCTGCATCAGCTTGCTGATGAGCTGCGTCAGTTTTTGTTGGATTCCGTCTCGGCAACCGGCGGCCATCTGTCTTCCAATCTCGGCACGGTTGAATTAACGATTGCGCTTCATCATGTCTTTCAGCTGCCCTATGACCGACTCATCTGGGATGTCGGCCATCAGAGCTATCCTCACAAAATTCTGACCGGCCGGCGTGAGCAGATGCCAACGCTGCGTCAACTCAATGGCCTGTCGGGCTTTCCGAAGCGCGCAGAAAGTGAGTTCGATGCCTTTGGTACTGCCCACTCATCGACTTCGATTTCTGCAGCCCTTGGCATGGCCGTGGCCACCAAGGTCAAGGGTGAGCATGTCGGCCCCCAGCGGCGCCGTCATATCGCGGTGATTGGTGATGGCGCACTGTCTGGCGGCATGGCCTTTGAAGCATTAAACAACGGCGGCATCGACACCGAGCTTGATCTGCTGGTGATTCTCAACGACAACGACATGTCGATCTCGCGGCCAGTGGGTGCCCTATCGAATTACCTGACACGGCTGTTATCGGGCCGTTTTTATCGCTCCGCCCGCGAGTTCAGCAAGCAGGTCCTGGGCGCCATTCCGCCGGTGCGGGAGTTTGCAAAACGCTTTGAGGGCCATGCCAAGGGCATGATCATGCCGAGCACCCTGTTTGAAGAGCTCGGCTTTAATTATGTGGGCCCGATTGATGGCCATGATCTTGATGCCCTGGTGCCGACGCTGCACAACCTGCGGGAGCTCAAGGGGGCACATTTCTTACATGTGATTACCCGCAAGGGCCAGGGCTATCAGCAGGCCGAGGCCGACCCGATTCTGTATCACGGTCCAGGAAAGTTCGATCCCCAGGTCGGCATCACACCCGGTGCGGCGGTGACCAAGCCCACCTATTCCCAGGTCTTTGGTCGTTGGCTATGCGATCTTGCTGAGCGCGATTCCCGGCTAATGGCAGTGACGCCGGCAATGTGCGAAGGCTCGGGCATGCAGGAATTCGCAAAGCGTTTTCCGGAGCGTTATTTTGATGTGGGAATCGCGGAGCAGCATGCGGTGACATTTGCGGCCGGCATTGCCTGTGAAGGCCAGCGTCCCGTATTGGCGATCTACTCGACTTTCCTGCAACGGGGCTATGACCAGCTGATTCACGATGTTGCCCTACAGAATCTGCCGGTGCTGTTTGCAATCGACCGCGCAGGCTTGGTCGGTGCTGATGGCGCCACCCATGCAGGCGTATTTGATTACGCCTATCTGCGTTGTGTGCCCAATATGGTGGTCATGGCACCCAAGGATGAGCGTGAGTGTCGCCAGATGCTGAATACGGGCTTGGCGATTGATGGCCCGAGCGCCGTCCGTTATCCGCGCGGGGCGGGAACCGGTGTCGATGCATCGGGCTGCTTTGATGCGCTGGAAGTGGGCAAGGCGGAATGCCTTCGCGACATTCGAAAGCCAGTGTCCGGCGCACGCATTGCCATTCTTGCCTTTGGCTCAATGGTCACGCCCGCTCTGGCGGCGGCGGAGGCGCTCGATGCGACCGTGGTCAATATGCGCTTTGTGAAGCCGCTGGATATGGCGATGATTGAAAAGATCGCCAACACCCATGACATGATCGTCACGGTCGAGGAACACGTGGTCTCCGGCGGTGCCGGCTCGGCCTGTGCGGAGGCCCTCGTCGCGCTTGGAGATCGCATCCCCATGGTGCCGATTGTCCACTTGGGGCTACCGGATCGGTTTATCGATCAGGGCGATCATCAGAAACTCTTGGCCCTTGAGGGGCTCGATGCGAAGGGGATTGAGGCCTTTATTCGCGGCAAAATGTCGCTCCCGCTTCCGCTGAAGGCCGTCTCTTAATTAGAAAGCAGGCGCTATGAATTTTCCTGATATCAAATCTGTCGCCCAACGTGGGCTGATGCCTGACATTCAAGGCACGCGCGATCATCGCGAGCTGCCGATTGATCAGGTGGGCGTCCGTGGCGTGCGCTATCCGGTGCTGCTCAAGCTGCAAGATGGCAGCAGCCAGCCCTCGGTGGGCGATTTCAGCTTAAGCGTGGGCCTGCCGGCTGAGCAAAAGGGCACCCACATGTCACGCTTTGTGGAGTTGCTGGAGTCGCTCAATCAGCAGGGGATTGCACTTTCAGCCGCATCATTACGCACGACGCTTGCCGATATGCTGGGCCGGTTATCGGCCGAGACCGGCTGCATCGAAGTTGCTCTGCCGTTTTTCATCATGAAGGCCGCACCCGTCAGCGGTGTGCAAAGCCTGATGGACTACCGCTGCAAGTGGACCATCGAACAGACGCGGACATCTTCGGGCCTAGCCCAGCAGCTCAGTTGCGAGGTGAAGGTGCCCGTAAAAAGCCTCTGCCCCTGCTCCAAAGAGATCTCGGAATATGGCGCCCACAATCAGCGCTCTGAGGTGACGGTGAAGGTCACGCTTGCGGCATCCGCAGAGCTCTCCGTTGAGGATCTGGTGCGGGCCATCGAAGCCCAGGCCTCATGCGAGCTCTGGGGCTTACTGAAGCGGCCCGATGAGAAATATGTCACCGAGCGGGCTTATGACAACCCTAAATTTGTCGAGGACCTCGTGCGTGATGTTGCCGCTTCGGTTCGCAGTCTGCCGGGTGTCCAGGGCTACGCCGTGGAGGCCGAAAACTTCGAGTCCATTCACAACCACTCGGCCTGGGCCAGAATCGTCGGCTAGTCGCGAAAGTTGCCGAACGTTAACGGCAGCTCGGTGATCTCTTTTTTGAGCAGCGCGATGGCCGCCTGAAGGTCATCCCGTTTTGCTCCAGTGATGCGGACCGCATCACCCTGGATGGCCGCCTGGACTTTCATTTTGCTGTCTTTGATGATGCGGACAATTTTTTTAGCGTCATCGCCAGCAATGCCGTGGCGGATCTTGATGAGCTGCTTGATTTTATCGCCACCGATTTTTTCAGGGCTGCCCAAGTCCAGAAAGCGCACATCAACACCGCGTTTGGCACATTTTCCGATCAGCACATCGCGGACCTGTCCGATTTGAAATTCGCTATCGGCATAAACCGTCAGCTCCCGATCTTTTTGCTCGACCTTGGCACTCGTGCCCTTGAAGTCAAAGCGGGTCGCAATTTCTTTTGAGGCCTGGTCCACTGCATTGCGCAGCTCGGTCATATTGGCTTCGAGGGATGCGTCAAACGATGGCATATCACTTCCTCTTGGTTGCAGCGATGCGCATGCGCAGGGCATTGAGCTTAATGAAGCCGCCGGCATCCGCCTGGTTGTAGGCGCCGCCGTCATCATCGAAGGTGGAGATCCGCGCATCAAAAAGCGAATGCTTGGATTGGCGTCCGATCACGGTGACGGTGCCTTTGTAGAGCTTTAACCGAACCCGGCCGTGGACCTGGGCCTGGGTGTGATCAATCAGGGTCTGCAGTGCAATGCGCTCGGGTGACCACCAGTAGCCGTTGTAGACCAGACTGGCATAGCGTGGCATCAGGTCATCTTTGAGGTGGGCGACTTCGCGATCTAGGGTCAGCGATTCAATGGCCCGATGGGCCCGCAGCAGAATCGTGCCGCCGGGTGTTTCGTAACAGCCGCGGCTTTTCATGCCGACATAACGGTTCTCGACCAGATCCAGCCGGCCAATACCATGACGGCCGCCCATGGTGTTCAGGGTGGCGAGCAGCTCATGGGCCTTCATCTTTTTACCGTTGATCGCCACCAGATCGCCGCGTTCGAAGTCCAGCTCGATTACCTCAGGCTTATTGGGCGCTTTCTCCAGCGGCACCGTGAGGCGCCACATGCCTTGTGCGGGCGGCTCACGGTCCGGATCTTCGAGCACGCCACCTTCGTAAGAAATATGCAGCAGATTGGCATCCATTGAAAAGGGTGCCTCGCCTTTACGTTTTTTGTAATCGACCGGGATGCCATGACGATCGGCATAGGCCAGCAGCTTATCCCGTGACAGCAGGTCCCACTCGCGCCAGGGCGCGATGATCTTGATATTGGGCATCAATGCGTAGGCCCCCAGCTCAAATCGGACCTGGTCATTGCCCTTGCCGGTAGCACCATGTGAAATCGCATCTGCTTTTTCTTTTTTGGCGATCTCAATGAGCTGCTTGGCGATTAAGGGCCGGGCAATCGAGGTGCCCAGCAGGTATTCACCCTCGTAGACGGTATTGGCGCGAAACATGGGGAACACAAAGTCGCGCACAAACTCTTCACGAAGATCCTGGATATAGATTTTTTTGATGCCGAATTGCTGGGCTTTTTTTCGTGCGGGCTCAAGCTCTTCGCCTTGGCCGATATCGGCGGTGAACGTGATCACTTCGCAGTCGTATTCATCCTGCAGCCACTTCAAGATGACCGAAGTATCCAGCCCGCCCGAGTAGGCCAGCACGACTTTTTTGATTTTGGGTTTAGAGGAAGCGGTTTTCTTCATGCCAGTTCAAGATCAGGAGTGGGTCGGCAGGCGGAAACAGTGTCCCGCCAGTTGCTGAGTCGCAAAGTCTAAGGGATTAGTCCTTCAGCCGGCCGAGTATGAGAAATTCCATCAGGGCCTTCTGGGCGTGAAGCCGATTTTCGGCCTCATCCCAGACCACGCTCTGCGGCCCATCAATCACGCCGGCAGCGACTTCTTCGCCCCGATGGGCCGGCAGGCAATGCATGAAGAGCGCCTTGGGGTCGGCCTGCCGCATCATGTCTTCATCGACCATCCAGTCGGCAAAGGCCTTGGCCCGGGCCTCGTTCTCGGCCTCAAATCCCATTGAGGTCCAGACATCGGTCGTGACAAGGTCCGCACCCTTGGCGGCCTGCATCGGATCGGCGAATTGCTCGAAGTGGCCCTGCGAGTGCAGGCCAGCCCGCTCGGGCTCGACCTCATAGCCGGGCGGAGTGGAGACCCGGACCTGAAAGTCCAAGACTTCGGCCGCCTGCAGCCAGGTATTGCAGACGTTATTGGAGTCGCCGATCCAGGCCACGGTTTTGCCGCGGATGGAACCGCGATGCTCGATAAACGTGAAGATATCCGCCAGGATTTGGCAGGGATGGTACTCGTTGGTCAGGCCGTTGATCACAGGCACGCGGGAGTTCGCCGCAAATCGCTCCACAATAGTCTGCTCGAAGGTCCGGATCATCACCAGATCGCACATCCGCGAGATCACCTGGGCAGCATCTTCGACGGGTTCGCCGCGGCCAAGCTGAGTGTCGCGGGTGTTGAGATAGATTGCTGCCCCGCCGAGCTGATGCATGCCGGCTTCAAAGGAGAGCCGGGTGCGGGTCGAGGCCTTCTCGAAGATCATCACCAGCGTGCGGTCCAGTAGCGGCATATGCCGCACATAGCGTTTGAACCGATCTTTGATGATGCGTGTGCGCGCAAACAGATAGTCGATGTCATCGCGCGAGAGGTCATTGAATTGCAGAAAGTGGCGCAGCTTATTCATGATGATCGCGCCCCGAGAAACTGCCGAATAATGGGTACCAAGATTCCAACAATCTGCTGGGCTTCTGCCGAATTGAGAATCAATGCCGGCAGCAGCCGAATCACGCTCTCCGCTGTGACATTGATCAGCAGGCCTGCCTCGCGGGCCTGGCCAACCAGCTCAGGGCAGGGCCGATCCAGCTCAATGCCGATCATCAGGCCCTGGCCGCGAATCTCGCGAATGCCCTGGCAGTCGGCAAGCGAGGCCCGAAATCCATCCAGCATTTGCCGGCCCCGGGCAGCGGCGTTTTCCAGCAGGCCCTCGGACTCAACGGCAGCGATGGTTTCCAATCCAGCCCGCATGGCCAGCGGGTTTCCGCCGAAGGTCGTGCCGTGGTTACCAGGCTCAAAGACGTCGGCGGCCGGCCCGTGGGCAACGACAGCGCCGATGGGCACACCCGAGCCGAGGCCTTTGGCAAGCGGCATGACATCGGGGATGACATCGGCCCACTGGTGGGCGAACCACTTGCCCGTTCGTCCAATTCCGCACTGGACCTCATCGAGCATGAGCAGCCATTTTTTTTGTGTGCACAGCTGGCGCAGGGATTGAAGAAATTCGATTTGTGAGGGCCGAATGCCGCCCTCGCCCTGAATGGTTTCAAGAAACACGGCACTGATCTCGGGATGGGCGAGGCCCGCCTGTTCGATCGCCGCAATGTTATTGAGAGGAACACGGACGAAACCTTCCACCAGCGGCTCAAAGCCTTTTTGGACTTTCTCATTGCCGGTGGCGGAGAGCGTTGCTAAAGAGCGTCCATGAAAGGCCCGCTCAAAGACAATCGTTTTTGGCGCGGCAAAGCCGAGACGGTGGCCGTGTTTGCGGGCCAGCTTGAGTGCGGTCTCGTTAGCCTCAAGGCCCGAGTTACAAAAAAAGACATTGGTCATGCCCGAGAGCCGAACCAGGGTCTCAGCCAGCTGTGACTGCAGCGGCACCTCGTAGAGGTTCGAGGTGTGAATGAGTCGACCGACTTGATCGCGCAGGCCTGCGACCAGCCGCGGATGGTGATGGCCCAAGGTGTTGACCGCAATGCCGGAGAGACCATCGAGATAACGCCGGCCCTGGGCATCCCACATCCACACGCCCTGGCCATGGGTAAAGCCCACGGGCTGTCGGTTATAGGTGTTCATCAAGGCATTCATGGTGATGGTCCAGCCGGTGCGTTCGCGCAGTGTCACAAAATGAGTCCGATAGAATACCCGTTTCGCTCAGGGACATCTTCCAAGCGCATCTGCCGGATTGTTGTTGTGCCCGCCAAAAAGTTTCTCATCAAAGGCATCACCCACACAGGCAAAGTTTTTCGTCCCAGCGACTGGGCCGAGCGACTCTGCGGCGTGATGTCGGCCTTTCGGCCCCCCGGCCAGCAGCAGCTGGCGGGCCATCTGCAGTACTCGCCCTATGTGGTGCCGACAACCATTGGCAATCTGAAGTGTGTAATCGTGGATCAGCGGCTTGAAGGGCTGGAGCCCATGGCCATGGACTTCGTGATCAGCTTTGCGCGCGATAACGAGTTGCCGTTTGAGGAGCTCTCCGAGGACTCCTCAGGTCATGCGCCAAAAGCGTAAGGCGCGCCGCTAAACCTTGAGCGCCTCCAGCACGCGCTGCGTAATGGCATCGACGCTGCCGACGCCGGCAACCGTCACAAAGTGTGGCGCCCGTCGATCTCCCGTCGCGGCCCAATCCTGATAAAACTTCACCAGCGGCTTGGTCTGGCTGTGATACACCTCAAGACGCTTGCGCACGGTGGATTCCTGGTCGTCATCGCGCTGAATCAGCGGCTCGCCGGTGACGTCATCCTTGCCCTCGGACTTGGGTGGATTGAATTTCACATGGTAAGTGCGGCCGCTGGCCACATGGACCCGCCTTCCGCTCATACGATCAATGATGTCCTCATCGGGAACCGTGATCTCGAGCACCGCATCTAGAGCAACTTCTGCATCCTTCATCGCCTGGGCCTGCGGAATCGTGCGGGGGAATCCATCGAACAGATATCCCGATACGCAGTCTGACTGTGTGAGCCGCTCTTTGACGAGGTTGATGATGATTTCATCACCCACCAGTCCGCCGGAGTCCATTATTTTTTTTGCAGCGACCCCGAGTGGTGTGCCCGCCTTGACTGCCGCCCGCAGCATGTCGCCTGTGGAGACCTGGGGGATGCCATAACGCTTGGTGATAAAGCCGGCCTGTGTCCCTTTGCCAGCGCCCGGGGGCCCAAGAAGGATGATGCGCATGGTGGTCTCCAGAATAATGTTGTTGTCGAGGTCCGATTATAGGGACCCCATCCGCTTTTAAGGCTGATGTTGCTCTGCCCACAGCTGCCGAATTCGTTGAAGATCCTCTGGCGTATCGACACCAGGGGCGGGGGCCATTTCGGCATGATGGACCGCGATGCGATGGCCGTGCCACAGCCAGCGCAGCTGTTCGAGCTGCTCGGCCTGCTCAAGTGGGCAGACCGGCCAGCCGACAAATTCACAGAGCGCATTTACACGAAACGCATAGATTCCGATGTGCCGATAGGCGATGGGCTGACCATCGGCGGGACGGGGCAGATGGACCTGCGTGAGTGCGGGCCAGAGATTGCGCTGATAAGGAATTGGCGCGCGAGAGAAGTAAAGCGCAAGGCCCTCAGCATCGCAGACCACTTTCACAATATGCGGGCTTTGCAGATGCTCGGAATCCAGCACCGCTGTGGCAGCGGTGGCCACAGTGGCAGCGGGATGCAGTGTCAGTGTTTGGGCAACCTCACGAATCAGGGCTGGTGCAATCAGGGGCTCGTCGCCCTGAACATTGACGATGCATTGTGTTGGCGAGGCCTGCAGACGTTGCACCA
>Ga0209985_10002141_pt1 | contig 18376 bp, 16 predicted proteins | sample NOAtaG_FD_187305 | JGI IMG/M metagenome (GOLD analysis project Ga0209985, IMG submission 187305) | Freshwater lake microbial communities from Lake Erie, under a cyanobacterial bloom - NOAA_Erie_Diel6S_1000h metaG (SPAdes) (version 2) | ecosystem: Environmental > Aquatic > Freshwater > Lake ...
CATCAAGAACAAACCGAAAGGAGCAAGCAGCTACAGTTGTCCACAGCCGGGATCACGCGATCCCGGCCACCAGCCCTGGGTCAAAGTTCAGTCGGCAGGGTGGGTCAAAGTTCGATCGGCGCGGACAGTCAAGGTCTGAGAGCTTGGCAGCGGCATGCCTGGGCGTGTTCAATCGGGCTTGTGTGGAGGCGGGGCATCACAGAGGCCGTGTTGGATCCATGTCCCATGCGCCCGGCTTGACGTCACGTACCCCAACTGACGCCGGGTGCCGTCACCTAGGTACGCGAGGGCTCATTTGAACACTATTCGCCTCGATTGTGGGTACCGTTCGCCAGATTCAGCCACTTGACGGCACATGATGTACGGGCAGCGTGATAGTTCTCATAACCGCCCCCGCAACCACGAAAACAGCAGCTAGATCAACGAGTTAGTTGCGACGCGAAAGCCACCCAAGCGGGTGGCTTTTTGCTTTGTGCCCAGCGGTTTGCGGACCTGGGCCGAGTTGACCGTTGGGTCATGTGCCCGGAAGTCGCACTGCACGGAGCCCAGAGCAGGCTCTCGCCGAAGCGCGCCATCACGCTTTCGCCCTCAGCGTGCCTGCGACCAGCGCCTTGTAGTCCTCTGCAGTGAACGCAGGAGGCGCGAGCCAGTCCTGAGCGAGCTTGCGCTTGCGATCCATCAGTTGCTGCAACTGGACGTCGAAGCTGTACTCCTGGGCGTCAGGCAGGACGGCCAGCGGGTAGTGGATGTGGACCGGCGGGTTGGGCCGATTCGGTAGACACGGTGGGAGCACTGGTCCTCGACGGCCGGGTTCCACCACCGGGAGAGATGCACCACGTGGTTCGCCGGCGTCAGCGGCCGATGAGCATCGTGTGGCAGCTCGAAACGCCATTGCCCTTGCGTCTCTTCCGCGAGTTCAGCGTAATTCGCGGGGTGTAGCGGCAGGAGCCTGGCGCGCCGGTGCCTTGAAAACGTTCTTCGCGTTCCAGGCCAGGAACTCGGGTGCGGGGGACAGGTCGGCATGCTGCGGCGGGAGGATCGTGCGCCCGTGGAACTGCAGTTCGCCCGCCATCCCCCGACCACCACTGATCGCATGCTGGCTGAACACCACGCGATGTTCGGAAGGCTCAACTGTGAACGCGCCCAGGTCGAACAGCTTGTGGTGCAGCGCGCACAGCGACAGTCCGTTGGGCTCGATGTCCGGCCCGCCGACGTGGTGCCACTGAATGTGCGCTGCCTCAAGGCCGGCGGACGTGAGCCCGATGCGGAGGTCGAACCCGCAGACGCAGCACCGGTACTCGTAGGCTCGCAGCACCCGCTCCCGGAAGCCGGGGTCCCGGCGACGCCGCTGCGCGTCTGCGTCACCGGCCGTGGGCGGCGTTGCCTCGCGCACTTCGCGCGGCCCGTCGAGGCCCAGTCCCAGGCTGGCCACGATGTCGGCATGCAGCGTCAACGGGAAGTAGGCAACCAGCACGCGGGAAGCGACGGCCTGCAACAGTCCGGGAACATGGCGCAGTGCGTCGTCGATGTCGGCGGGGAAGCCGCCCATGATGTGGTGCGCGTGCAGTTCGGTCAGGCTGGGTGTGGCTCCGGCCGGACGCTTCAGAACTTCGCGTGGGCCACTTAACTCCCAGAGCGCGCCGTTTCCGTCTGTAGCCAGGTGCCAGAAAGGGTAGTGCCGCGACTTCGCCGCACTGCTCGGGCCGAACTCGGCCAGCAACTGCTTGAGCCGGCCGTCGATCGCCGAGAACTCGACGAGTCTGGGTTCTTCGTGCTGGACCCTAGCCAGCGCCAAGAGGATGAGCAGAGGCTTGTGCGGTGCATAGACCCCCGCACGCTGCGCGCGACGTATGCTGTCGAAGGCGTCCAAGACTTCGATCGCGCTCTTCATCTCAAGTCCTACCCGCCCAGTAGGCGGCCTTCTCAGGAATCACCCATCGGACGCCGCCGCGTGGGTCGTGCTGATCGCCGTTGTAGCGGGGTATCAGATGAACATGCAAGTGGCCAACCGTCTGCCCGGCCGCGGCGCCGTCGTTGATGCCGATGTTGTAGCCGGCAGGGGCGAACTCCGATTGCAGTTGCTTCTTCGCTGCGTCGAGCAGCTCAAGCATCGCACCGCGTTCCTCGAGAGTCGTATCAAAAAACGAGGGCACGTGACGCAAGGGGATCACCAGCGTATGCCCTGGCGCGACCGGGTATGCATCGCGAATGGCGATCGCGAACTCGTTGCGCGAAAGCACACGCGCCTCCAGCAAGGAGCAGAAGGGGCATGAGGTGCTGGTCTCCACGGAGGCAGGGTAAAGGCGCACCCGTATTCTGAATCGCGACCTGGTCCGCTACTCCGGCACATGCTCGACCAAGTCAGCGATCGAACGGCCGAAGTCAGCACACAGCCGATCAAGCACCTCTATATGCGTTTACTCGAAGTCGGTGTTCACGACTTGGCGGTGCAATGAACCTGTATCGATGATCGAGAAGTCATACGGGTGGGTCGCAGAGGGTGGGCAGCCAAACGATGGGCAAAGTGAGCTTCAGTGAGTGCGGCACTCCTTGTGTGGAATAGAAAACTCAAGAAAACGACCTTCTGGCGGGTAGAAGCGAGATTTTTCTATCCGAAACCTGCGAGCGCTGGTGTGTGTCTGGGTATCCTGTAGGAATAGAAAAAATGCCACAATGACCGTAAAATGGGACCTTCTCCGAGCCTTCTATTCCGTCAGGCACTGGTGTCGCTGCCGCGCGGCACCCCTCTGTCAACGCCACTGTTGGCGGAGAGGGGGCTCAGCGCCAAGCAAGTGGCACGACTGGCCGAGGGCGGCTGGCTGCGCAGGCTGGGCCGCGGCGTTTACCTGCTCCCAGGTGACGAACTGAACCGTGATGCAGCGCTGGCCTGGCTCGCGGTACAGGTTCCTGGCCTTCATGTCGCCGGCAAGACCGCCCTCGCATGGCGCGGTGTTCGCCACAACCTCGCCTTCAAGGAGCGGCTGGTCCTCTGGGGAGATGCATCGGCCACGCTGCCGGATTGGTTCACCACAGCGTTCACCGCCACCTACCAAGCCACCCACCTGTTCGAAGACACGTTTCCCCAGGGTGTGGGCCTGGCTCCTCTGCCAGGGGGCCGATCAGACCTCCTGGTGTCCGAGCCCGAGCGCGCCGTGCTTGAACTGCTGAGCGACGTCGGCAAGACCCAGGGCCTGGAAGAAGCCCGCCATCTCGTGGAGGGCACGCGCACCCTGCGCCTGGACGTCATGGACACCCTGCTGGCCCACCTCAAGCGGATCAAGGTGGCCCGGTTGGCCCATTCGTTCGCCGACGAACTGGGCCTTCCCTGGGCGGCGCTGGCGCGCCGTCACAGCGAACGCCTGGGTGGCGGGCTGCGATGGGTGTCGGCCACCAAGACCGGTGAGCGCCTCAACCTGAAGCTGCCGTCTTGAACGCCGACTACATCCGCACCGTGCAGTTGTTGCTGGCCGTGACGCCAGCGATCTTCGACACGCCCGCCTTCGCCATGAAGGGTGGCACGGCCCTCAACCTCTTCCTGCAGGACATGCCTCGGCTGTCGGTCGATATCGACGTGGTCTTCGTCCCCCACGAACTGCCGCGCGAAGAAGCACTTCGCGCCATCGCAGACGAACTGGCAGCGGCCCAGGCGCGGGTCGAGGCACTGGGGTTCTCGGCCACGCTTCGCAAGTCCAAGGAGGGCAACGAGGCCAAGCTGTTCGTGAGCGGCGCGGGCGTTGAGCTCAAGGTGGAGGTGAACTTCGTCTTCCGCGGCACCGTACTGCCGCCTGAGCGCCGGGCGTTGACGCCAGCGGCCCAGAAGATGTTCTCGGCCCATGTCGAGGTCCCCGTCCTGGCTGTGCCCGAGTTGTACGGGGGGAAGCTGGTTGCGGCGCTCGACCGCCAGCATCCAAGAGACCTTTTCGACGTGCAACTGATGCTGGCGCGCGGCGGCTGGAGCGACGATCTGCTGAATTGCTTCGTGGTCTACCTGGCTGGCCATAACCGGCCCGCCCATGAGGTGCTGTTCCCGAACGAGAAGCCACTCGAAGCGGTGTTCGAGAACGAGTTCAATGGGATGACTTCGGCCCCGGTTGGACTGGACGAACTGATCGCAACACGGCAACGCTTGATGCATGAACTGCCGCGCGCCTTGCAGCCGCGGCATCGTCGGTTCCTGCTGTCGATGGTGAGTGCTGAGCCCCAGTGGCACTTGTTACCCCATGCGCACCTCGCCCAGTTGCCGGCGCTGCAATGGAAGCTCCACAACCTGGCGAAGCTGAAGAAGAACGCAGACAAGTTCAGGCGGCAGCACGACGAGCTGGCGGCGCGGCTGGAGCGAGCCATCTAAGTGCGGCTCGAGGCCACGCGGCTCGGGCGTGACAGGTTCCGAAGTGGCCGGGAGACCGCACGGCGGTGAGCCCGACGTCGGCGCTCAGCATGCGTGAGTTGTTGCGCCGTGAATTGCTGCGTGGCAACTCGGGTTCGGCCTGCTGCTCCACACGCTGCGGTTCTGCTGCGTGGCACTCTGGCCTCAGGCCGAAGCCGAGGCCGCGACAACACTTGACGGTGGGCCGCAGCTGTTGGGTATGCTGCACAGCCTGAACCCAGGCGTTCTTGCCCGTCTCTCGCGTGATGGTGCCGTGGCGTCTTTTGCCCTACGGGTGCAAACAGCGGCTGGCGCCAGTCGGCTTCCTTCGTCAGGCCCACCCATCAGCCTCGACGTCGGCGTGCGCAACGTGGCTGACCGCCGCTACTGGCGGGACTCAGGGCAGGCCTACAGCGCCGATCTCCTGTTCCCAGGCGCTGCGCGCGCTGTCTCTGTTGCCCTGAATGTGGTTGGTTTCGGGTAGTGCCAACCTGCCAATCGCAGGGTGGGCAGTGTCTGAGTTCTAGGCCTGCCAGACACCGTAGCCGGCTTCACGCAAGCCGATGGCAAGTTCGACCTCCATGTCGCGAGCAGCGTCGTAGTGCATGGGGTTGTAGACCTCGTACAACTGCGGCAGCAAACGCAGGCCGTACGCCAGCACGAACCTGTTCGCTTGGATCCCGGCCTTGTGCCGATCGAAGCGCAGGTCGGGATCGAGACCGGTCATGCCGACGTAGACCAGTGGTTTGCTGAGTTGGTAGTCCGGATTGGCCTTGCGAAACGACGGCTCGCTCCAGACCCGGTCTGACAGTTCCACCACGTACACGTGATGGTGGTGTCTGCGGGCGCGACTCAAGCGACTCATTCAGCCGGCTCACCGGTTCGCCTGGACGACAGCTTCAAGGTAAGCGCGCAATGCCTTGCGCCCGGCGCTGTTGGTCGAACGCCAGGCTGTGAGCGCCAGGTCCATCAGCGCCTTCTCCGCAGCCGTGGGTGAAGTGTCCTCGCGGGCCTCGTCCAACCACCCCACGGACTTGCCCTGGTGCTGCTCGATCTGCCGCGCGAGCTTGTCGCCGATCGGTCGTGACGACTTGATCTGGCTCCACATGCTGGGTGAGATCTCCAACGCTGCCGCGAAGGCCTGCTCCAGGCCCTTGGGTGACGCACCACTGGCCAGTGCCTTTTCGGCGTAGGCCTGGAACAGGGTCAGTGCGTTGAGTCTTCGGGTGACGGTGGTGTTGACCACTGGTGTTGTGCCTGATGCAACGACTTCGATCCGTCATTCTCTCAAGGGGTTGACGATGGAGTAAAGACTATTTACAGTCCGCTTCGTCGCACACCCAAGCCGCTCACATCGAGCGCCAGGTTTCTCAAGGACCCCATCGTGAAATCCCGCCACGTCTTCAGAACCACCCGACCCACGCAGGGTCTGGTCGCGTTCGCACGTGCTGCGGCGATGGGATCGCTGGGCGCCTGCGGCGCCGCCATGCACCGGGCCTTGCCGACAAGCTGGTATCAGCTTGATCGGAACGAGGATCGAGTGCATCCGGGAGAGGGAAGCGCCTAGCTGCGCGCCCTCCAAGCTCTGTTCGCAGGGGCCCGGATTCCGAAAGGATCCGGGCCCTTTTCGTTTCCTGCTTCAACCGGCCTGCGCATCGGCACAGGCCAGCGATCGATGAATCGCACCACCGTTTACGGTGGACGCTCTTTAACAAGTTGCCGCAAGGCAGCCTCGGGAACCTGGATCAGGCCGACGGCATGCCTTGCAACCTTTTGCGGATGTAGCTCAGCAGGCAGAGCTCGGCCACGCTTGTGGCCAGGACACGGGTTCGAGACCCGTCATTCGCTCCACTTCGGGTGTGTCCTTGCACTCCGTGGCAGCGCGACATGGTGTTGGCGGTGCGGGATGTGCGTGGCCATTGATCAGGCCCCGTGCAGCGAGACACCACGTCCGACGGGACGCTCGCGCTCGGGCACAGCCGAAGTGGATGCAAGTCAACAGGAACCCCGTGGAGCTCGCGCTTCGGGGTGGAAATCGGCCGCAACGATGGGGCAGCGCCGGAACCCGTGACCGGATGGATTCGTTGCCTCGTCAACTCAGTGGCCAGAGTGCCGGCCTGTCTAGCCGGAAGCCGCGGGTTCGACTCCCGCACGAAGCGCCAGAGTAGGTTGCCGAGATAGCTCAGCAGGTAGAGCGGCGCGTTGAAGGCGCGTGCGTCGGGGGATCGCTCAACGCTGCAGGCGTTGGACGCGACGAAGTCGCGGGCCGAAGGCCGAGCGCAGCGAGCAAGCCCTCTCTCGGCACCAGATTCCAGAACCTCGTTAGCTCAGCGGGACTTCAGAGCGCCGGCCTACGAAGCCGGAGGTCGCACGTTCGAGTCGTGCACGAGGTACCAACACAGCCGGGCTGGCTCAACAGGCAGAGCAGCGGCCTCCAAAGCCGAAGGTTCGCGGTTCGATCCCGTGGCCCAGTGCCAGCATCTCGACGTAGCCAAGTGGTCGAAGGCGACGGCCTGCAAAGCCGAAGGCGCAAGCCCGTATCCGTTCGAATCGGATCGTCGAGTCCAGGCCTCGTTAGCTCAGCGGACAAGAGCGGCCGGCTTCTACCCGGCGGGTCGGCCGTTCGAATCGGTCACGAGGCGCCAGTTCAATTCCCCGATAGCGCAGACGGTAGAGCGCCTGGCTGTTAACCAGGAGGTCCGTGGTTCGAAGCCACGTCGGGGAGCCAGTTTCATCTCGGTGTGGCGCAGATGGCAGCGCGCGTGATTTGGGATCACGAGGCCGCAGGTTCGAGACCTGCCACCGAGACCAGCACCAAGCGTGTGCTTGGGTGTGGCCGTAGCTCAATGGCAGAGCCGTGGGCTGTGAACCCGCGGGTGCCGGTTCGACTCCGGCCGGTCACCCCCAAGCGCATTCGAATTCCATGCGTCGCGGACTCGGGCGGCAGAGTACCTGCCCTCTGGCGGCGCACCCGCATCACCCCTCGTGGCGGAATAGGCAGACGCACCGGTCTCAGAAACCGGGGCCCGCGCGGGCATGTCCGTTCGACTCGGACCGAGGGGACCAAGCAGCAGTCCGGTAGCTCAGCGGCAGAGCGGCGCCCTCATAAGGCGAAGGCCGGTGGATCGTGCCCACCCCGGACGACCAGTTCCATCCACAGCACAGGAGGTGCGCCATGAAACCGATCGACGAAGATGACGTGTGCTTTCAAGATCACGAGCAAGCGACGCAAGGGCTTCCCGTCTGAGACGGGGGTCAAGCGCGGTGATCGCATCGTGCGCGGCAGCAAGGAGTTGGCCGAGAAACTCGGCCGTAACGATCCATGCCCGTGTGGCGCTGCGAGATTGTTTCAAGCAGTGCTGCATGCGCAGAGGTGGCTTTTGACGGCGTGAATCGCCATCACTACCGGCGCTGATGCGGCGGCGATCCGTCGCTGCCATCTCTTGTCCACACGTCCGTAGCTCAGCGGCAAGAGCACGGCCCTCCGAAGGCCGAGGCCGGTGGTTCGATCCCACCCGGACGTTCCATCCATCCGTTCCCCACGTCAGGCCACGAAAGGAGGCCGCCCATGCAACCGCAATCTCACAGCCACGTGCTGCAACTCGACATCCAGGGCACGCCCCAGGCGTGGATCTCGCTCGAGCAGGCGGCCACGCACATGGCCTCGGGCTCGGTGGCGTGGGTCGACGGCGATAGCCCGCTGGCCACGCTGCGCGGCGGCTTCAATGTCGCGCGCGGCTGCCAGTCGCTGATCGAGGTGTTTCCCATCGTCGCACTGAGCGGCGCGCCCAGGGTCAATCTGTTCGACGTGGTGCCCTCGTTCAGCAAGGAGAAGCTGTTCCGGCGTGATCGCATGACCTGCGCCTACTGCGGGCAGCGTTTTGCTGAACGCGACCTGCAGTGCGAACACATCGTGCCCGAAGCGCGCGGTGGCGGCTGGACCTGGATGAACCTGGTGACGGCCTGTGGCGCCTGCAACAGCCGCAAGGCCTGCCGCACGCCGGAAGAAGCGGGCATGCGGCTGCTGTACCTGCCCTACGTGCCCAGCCGCTTCGAAGACTTCCTGCTGGCGGGCCGGCACATCCGTGCCGACGTTCATGAGTGGCTGGCTGCGCGCCTGCCGAAAGGATCACGGCTGAACTGAAGACCGGCCGTGGAAGTTCTCGACGCACACATGAAGCTGCGTCGAGCGTTGGGGGAGGCTGCATCGGCAGCCTCCCCAGGGCCCGGGATCACCGGGCAAGGAGAATGAACCATGGATACCCACTACATCCACGAAGACGTGGGCGGCGGTGTGCCGCTGAAGATGTGGACCCGGGGCGTGCCGGTCGAGGATGCGGCCAAGCGCCAGCTGACCAACGCCGCGCGCCTGCCCATCGTGCACCACCACATCGCGGCCATGCCCGATGTGCACTACGGCATCGGTGCGACCGTGGGCTCGGTGATCCCGACGCTGCGCGCCATCATCCCGGCTGCGGTGGGCGTGGACATCGGCTGCGGCATGATGGCCTGCAAGACCACGCTGAAGGCGGAAGACCTGCCCGACAACCTGGCCCCGCTGCGCTCGGCCATCGAACGCGCGGTGCCGCACGGCCGCCAGCCCGGCAGCCGCGACCCGGGCGCCTGGCACAAGGCGCCGGGCTCGGTGAACACGGCCTGGGCGCAACTGGAGCCCGAGTTCACCGAGCTGTGCCGCGACTACCCCAAGCTGGAGAAGACCAACCACATCCAGCACCTGGGCACGCTGGGCACGGGCAACCACTTCATCGAGGTCTGCCTGGATGAAGCGGGCTTCGTGTGGTTCATGCTGCACTCGGGCTCGCGCGGCGTGGGCAACTTCATCGGCACGATGTTCATCGAGCTGGCGAAGCAGGACGCAATCCGCAACAACGCCAACCTGCCGGATCGCGACCTGGCCTACTTCGAAGAGGGCTCGCGCTACTTCGGCGACTACGTGCGCGCCGTGGGCTGGGCGCAGAAGTTCGCGGCCACCAACCGCGAGGTGATGATGAAGCGCGTGATCGAGGCCGCCAAGGCGGTGATCCACAAGAGCTTCCAGAGCCACATCGAGGCGGTGAACTGCCACCACAACTACGTCAGCCGCGAGCACCACTTCGGTGAAGACGTCTTCGTCACGCGCAAGGGCGCGGTGAGCGCGAAGGCCGGGCAGCTGGGCATCATCCCCGGCAGCATGGGCGCGCGCAGCTACATCGTGCGTGGCAAGGGCCACCCTGACAGCTTCGAGAGCTGCAGCCATGGTGCCGGCCGCGTGATGAGCCGCACCGAGGCCAAGCGCCGCTTCACGCTGGCCGACCACCGCGCTGCCACCGAAGGCGTCGAGTGCCGAAAGGACAAGGACGTCATCGACGAGACGCCCGCGGCCTACAAGGACATCGACGCCGTCATGGAAGCCCAGCGTGACCTGGTGGAGGTGGTGCACACGCTGAAGCAGGTGGTGTGCGTGAAGGGCTGAGTGCCAGTTGACCTTTTGCGGGGCGCTTGACGAGAGTCGGGCGCCCCGTTTTCGTTGACGCCGTCAGCGGCACAGGCCCGAGTGGATTCGACCTCTCTTCAATCGACAAAGTGTGACTCGGGGCTCACTGCGCGGCGCGCTTCGGCGAACGTCCCGAGCGCGGCTCAGGCGGCGAGACCGCAAGGATCTCCACGACCGATACGCTGCCCGTCGCCCGTTCGAAACTGATCTTGACCTTGAGACGCGCCCTGGCGAACGCGTCCGTGCAGGACAGAGCTGGCCCCGGTAGGACTGGACGAGCTGATCACGACATGGCAACGCTTGATGCATGAACTGCCGCGCGCCTTGCAGCCTCGGAACTGTCGCCGCGGGGCAACTCGGTTTCGGCCTGCTGCTCCACGCGCTGTCAATTCTCAGTCGACGCCTGGATTGCAGCAGCTACGCCAGTCCCTGCAGCCCTGCCTCCCAAGTCCGACTCTGCTGGCGCAGGCCGTCGAAGATGGTCTGCGCCGTGCGCTCCGGAAACCCCGCGGGCAACAGCATCTGTACCTTGGCAATGGCCGGCTCCACCCTGGCGACCAGCGCCTGCATCGCCTCCCAGGTGCCTTCTGCCCCGCTGCGTTGTGCCAGCCCTTGCCAATGCCGGGTTTGGATGCGAGCGAGCTCGTAGTGCACGTTCTTCGAGCGCACCGCCATCGCGAGCTTGGCCTCCTGCCAGGTCACCAGATTCGGCCCGTTGCCGATGACTGGCCAGACTGAGATGACGTCGTACAGAGGCGTCATCCGGTAGCCGCCACCGGGCAGCAGGAAGATGGAGAAGTTCTTGGCATGGCCATCGGTGGCTGCCAGCAGCCAGAACGCCAGTTGGGCACACAGGAAGTGACGGATGTCGGCGGTGGCATTGCGACCGCTTCGAAGCACTTGAAGGCATTGGGCCAGGCGCGGTCCGCCTTGGGCCTCGTACTTGTCGTGGGAGGACACCCCCAACACCTGGCAGAAGTCCTCCTGCGGGATGCGGGCTATCCAGCGGTTCTCGGCATTGGGTCCCCCCACCCACTGCCGGTCGAAGCGTTGCACCGCGAGCACCGTCTCGTCGCCGAAGGTGGCGATGTCTGTGACCGCACCGGGCAGGCCCATCTCGCGCAGCAGCTGCGCGCACAGCCACTCGTTGTAGACCGAGTGCGTGAGGTCCAGGCGGCGTCCGCCGACCAGGCCAAGAGGCAGTTTGAGGATGTGCGTGGTCGGAGTGGCACCGCGCGGGCGACACCACTGGCCATCGACTCGCAACAGCGCGGTCTTTTCCTGCGCTCCCGCAATCGAGATACGCAGGTCGTCGGGGTTCTGGTCGGCCCCCAGGCCAGGTTCAGCTGCAACTCCACGCAAGTGCCGGGCGACGGTCTGATCGTCCATGGTCTCGTACTCGACCCGGTCGAAGCCGGTCGGCGGTTGATCGGGGGGCATCAGCTGGACGGCGCCGACGCAATCACGGCCGATGGCCCGCAGCAACTCGAAAGCGTCGGTTGAGCCGACCCTGAAGCGGCCGCTGACACGGCGCCGGATGCGCTCGTCGTCAGGCAAGAGGTTGTCGAAGAAGTGGGCCACCACCGGCCCCGCCACCGTCCGGTCAGGCGTGATGGGCAGCGACAACGACAAGGGCCGCACCCGATCGGACGCCAGCCAGGACTCTTCGTAGATGAAGCGATGGCCGCCGGTGGGCGTGCGCTGCCATGTGCCCACGCGCACACCGTTCATCCAGACCCAGAGCTCGCGTGGATCAGCCACGACTGACCCCGGTGTGTCTTTCGGGCCGGTCCATGACCTCACCCAATGCGATGGTCATCGGGGTCCTGCTCCTCACCATTGGCCCTTCGGCTCGTCATCGGGCGGGCAGTCCTGTTGTGCGCCGGGCATCTGCACTGCCGGCTTGGGCACTGAGCCCCTGGTGGCGGTTTCGCGGACCACGATCTGCGCACCGAGTATGGCCAGAACCTTCAGCAGCTGCTCCACGCTGACCGCGCCGGGGTCGCGCTCGATGTCGGCAATGCGCGACTGCACGACATCCAGACGCCCGGCGAGTTCAGCCTGCGTCATCTGCCGCGACTTGCGCAAGGACTTCAGCAACTGCCGCAGCTGGCTTGCGAGCTGGACGGGATAGTCCACGAAAGTTATCGGTTAGAAGTGATTTCCCAAGCCTATCGCTTTTAACCGATTAAGTCAATAAATCGTCTTTAAGCAATTTGTATAGCAAATCGTCTATGGGCGATATCTGGCGAGAGAAACCTCTCGTGGCGTTCCCGCTGAACAGGTGTCACCCCACAGGCTCGGACTTGCCGCACCAACACAGATGCGCATCGATCTTTCTGGGCTCAAAAACCAGTCCGCAACGCGATCAGCGCGGCCTCAGCGCAGCACTACCGCGACAATCACGCCCTCGCGGCACGCCGCCGCGCCGCCAGCGAAACCAGCACCATGAAGCGCGACGACTTCCCCGCCTCTCCGGCAGACGAGGCACTGTCCCGCACCTTGTCGCAGTGTCTTGAGCACCAGCGCCAGGCCTACCTCGCCCACCCCGTGCCCAGCCGCGCGGAGCGGCTCGCCGACCTGAAGACGCTCGAGCGCTTCGTCCACGAAAACGAGCAGGCCCTGGTCGACGCGGTCAGCGCCGACTATGGTCATCGGTCTGCGCACGAGACACGCCTGACCGAGATCGCGCCGGTGCTCAGCGCGCTGCGCCACACGCGCCGGCACCTGGCCGGCTGGATGCGGGTGCAGCGACGTGGCGTCGACCGCCTGGCTTTCGGCCTGGGCCGCAACCGCGTCATCCCGCAACCGCTGGGCGTGGTCGGCGTGATCGTGCCCTGGAACTTCCCCATCAACCTGAGCCTGGTGCCCTTGGCCAGCATCTTCGCGGCCGGCAACCGCGCGATGGTCAAGATGAGCGAGAACTCGCGTCACCTGGCGCAGTTGCTGATCGCGCGGCTGCCGGCCTACTTCCCGCCCGAGAAGCTGCAGGTCTTCGACGAGACCGGCGGCGTCGGCATCGCGTTCTCGAAGCTGCCCTTCGACCACCTGCTCTTCACCGGCTCCGGCACGACCGGCCGCGCGGTGATGGCCGCTGCGGCGGCCAACCTGTGCCCGGTGACGCTGGAACTGGGTGGCAAGGCGCCGGCCATCGTCTGCGACGACTTCGACCTGCGTCTGGCCGCGGAACGCATCCTGTTCGTCAAGTACCTGAACGCCGGGCAGATCTGCACCAGCGTGGACCATGTCTTCGTGCCACGCGCAAGCGTCGAGCGGTTTGTCGCTCTCGCACGCGAGATCGTGCCCAGCCGCTACCCCAACCTGGACTCGCCCGACTACACCTCGGTCGTCGACCACCGTGCCTTCCTGCGCCTGAAATCGGCGCTGGACGAAGCGCGCGAGCAGGGCGCCACGGTACTGCCGCTGATCGAGCCGGCATTCGACATCGAACGCCACCGCATCGCGCCGCACATCGTGGTCGGCGCACCTGAGGCCTCACAGCTGATGCAACGCGAGATCTTCGGTCCGATCCTGCCGGTGCTGCCCTACGACGATCTGGACGCGGTGATCGCGCGCATCAACGCCGGCCCGCGGCCGCTGGCGGTCTACCCGTTCAGCGATCGCCGCGACCGCATCGAGCGGGTGATCGAACGTGTGATGAGCGGCGGCGTCACCGTCAACGACGCGCTGATGCACGTCGGCCAGGAAGAGCTGCCCTTTGGCGGCGTGGGCGAGTCGGGCATGGGCCACTACCACGGGCAGGAAGGCTTCAACACCTTCTCGAAGCTCCGGCCGGTGTTCACACAGGCACGCTGGTCCAGCCTCGCCCTGATGATGCCGCCCTATGGCCGCATGGCCGATCGCGTGCTGCGCTTCCTGCTGCGCTGACGACCGCCCCGGCCTCCACTCAAGGCACCGCAGCCCCGGACTCGAACCACCGCCGGATCAGCGCCCGTTCCGCGTCGGTGATCTGCGTGGAATTGTTCAATGGCATCTGCTTGAGCACCACGGTCTGCTGATAGACCGCCTGCGCGTGCTGCTTCAACAACTCGGGGGTGTGCAGCGCAACGTTCTTCTGCTGCACGGCGGCGTTGTGGCACACCGCGCAGCGTTGATCGACGACCGCTCGCACTTCGGCGTAGCTCGCCGGCGCCACAGCAGCCGCTGCGGCTGCCGCCTTGGCCTCGGCGCTGGGCGGTGGAGGTGCCAGCCACACCACCAGCGCGAGCAGGACCGCCGTTCCGACCACGGCATGCTCCCACGGCGCACGCCGGCCTTGCACATGCGCCTTGTGGCGGGCGACGAAGCTGTGGCGGATCAGGGCCCCGGCCAGCATCAGCAGCACCAGCACCAGCCAGTTGTGCTCGCCGCTGTACAGCCAACCGTAGTGGTTGGACAGCATCGCCACGATCACCGGCAGCGTGAAGTAGGTGTTGTGCACGCTGCGCTGCTTGCCGCGGCGGCCATGCACCGGGTCAGGCGACTGGCCGGCGCGCAACTGTGCGATGACCTTGCGCTGGCCCGGGATGATCCAGAAGAAGACGTTGGCGCTCATCGTCGTCGCGAGCATCGCGCCGACCAGCAGGAACGCGGCGCGGCCGGCAAACAACTGGCAGGCCAGCCACGACGCGGCCACGACCAGCACCAGCACCGCAACACCGACGATGATGTCGCCGTGTTCACGCTCGCCGAACAGGCGGCAGATCGCGTCGTAGACCAGCCAGCAGACGACCAGGAAGGCCAGCGACGCGACGATCGCGGCCGCCGGCGACCAGTCGAACACGGTCTTGTCGATCAGGAAGCTGCCGGCGTTGAACAGGTACATCACCGTGAACAAGGCCATGCCGGTGAGCCAGGTGCTGTAGCTCTCCCAGTACGACCAGTGCAGGTTCTCGGGCAGCGACCGCCAGCGCGGCGCGACCATGTACTTGTTGGAGTGGTAGAAACCGCCGCCGTGCACGGCCCACATCTCGCCGTCCACTCCCTTGGACCTGAGCTCGTCGCTTTCGGGCCGGCTCAGGCTGTTGTCGAGCATCACGAAGTAGAACGACGAACCGATCCAGGCAATGGCGGTCACGACGTGCGCCCAGCGCAGCAGCAGGTTGAGCCAGTCGAAGAGGTAGGCGTCCATGCGGAAGTGTATGCAGTCGAGGCCGGCGTTCCGCCTTGCGCCGTCGCTCAGGACCCGCGGTAGGTCGAGTACGACCAGGGGCTGACGAGCAGCGGCACGTGGTAGCGGGCCTCGGTGTCGGCGATGCCGAAATCGACCGGCACCTCGTCCAGGAACGGCGGCTCGGGCAAGACCACGCCCAGGCCGCGGAAGTAGGCCGCCACCCCGAAAAGCAGCCGGTAACGGCCGGCCACCAGGGTCTGGCCACCCAGCAGCGCACCCCCGTCGTTCCGACCATCGTGGTTGAGCACGAGACTCAGGACCGTTTCGGTCACCGGGCCGTCCAGCCGCTGCAAGGTCACCGCCATGCCGGCCGCCGGGCGACCGTGCATGGTGTCGAGCACGTGGGTGCTGAGGTGTCCCATCGAAGTGTCCTTTGCTGGCTGTGCGACAAGGCGGTCGAAGTGTATACACTGGTGCGAGTCCGAGCCGCTCCACCATGCCCGCCGCCCCGTCCCGTCGCCACGTCCGGACCGCACTCCGGACCACGCTCCGGCCCGGGCCCGAGGTCGGGACGACGCAGCGCATCGTGGCCGCGATCACCGACGCCATCGTCGGGCGCCGCCTTCTGCCCGGCACCAAGCTGGCCGAGCAGAAGCTGGCCGATGTCTTCAAGGTCTCGCGCACGCTGGTGCGCCAGGCCCTGCATCAATTGAGCCGCGACCGCCTGGTCACGCTGGAGCCGGCACGCGGAGCCTTTGTCGCCACCCCCAGCGTCGAGGAAGCCCGCCAGGTGCTCGAATTGCGCCAGATGCTGGAGGCCGCCATGCTCAGGCGCCTGTGCACCTCGATCACCGACGCCCAGCTCGACGAACTGCGCGCCCGTGTGCAGGCCGAGCGCGCCCACCCATCACAGCCTGACGACCTGCCGGTCGTGCTAGCGAGGATGCTCGGCAACCAGGTGCTGGCGCAGATGCTGGCCGACCTGCTCGGCCGTTCGGCGTTGATCGCCACGACCTACCGCAGCACTCGGTCGGCCGAGACCTTGCTCGCCGAGCACGAGGCCCTGGTCGAGGCTCTGACACGGCGCGACGTCCGTGCCGCCACGCGCCTGGCGAAGAGCCACCTCGGCCACGTCGAGCGTCAACTCCAGCTCGACCCCCGTTCGCCCGATCTCGCCCGCATCCTCGGCCCCGCATGAACACCCCAGCCCCCAACACCCGCTATCCGCGCGACCTCATCGGCTACGGCCGCCGCCCACCACATGCCGCCTGGCCTGGCAACGCACGGGTCGCGTTGCAGTTCGTCCTGAACTACGAAGAAGGCGCCGAGAACTCCGTGCTGCATGGAGACGCCGGCAGCGAGCAGTTCCTGTCGGAGATGTTCAACCCGCCGGCGTTCGCGGCCCGACACCTCAGCATGGAGAGCATCTACGAGTACGGCTCCCGGGTGGGGGTCTGGCGGCTGCTGCGCGAGTTCGAACGCCGCGGCCTGCCGCTCACCGTCTTTGGTGTCTCGATGGCGCTCGAGCGTGCGCCCGAAACGACGTCGGCCTTCATCGAACTGGGGCACGAGATCGCATGTCACGGCTGGCGCTGGATCGGCTACCAGCAGGTCGACGAAGCGACCGAGCGTGAGCACATGGCGCGCGCCATGGCGATCATCGAACGCCTGACCGGCCAGCGCGCCCTGGGCTGGTACACCGGCCGCGACAGCCCGCAGACCCGTCGCCTGGCCGCCGACTTCGGCGGCTTCGAATACGACAGCGACCACTACGGAGACGACCTGCCGTTCTGGCTGCAGGTGCGGCGCAGCGACCACGCGCTGGCACCGCACCTGGTGCTGCCGTACACGCTCGACGCCAACGACATGCGCTTCGCGCTGCCGCAGGGCTATTCGCACGGCGACGCGTTCTTCCAGTACCTGCGCGACGCCTTTGACGTGCACTACGCCGAAGGTGACGAGCACCCGACGATGATGAGCATCGGCATGCATTGCCGGCTGCTGGGGCGTCCGGGCCGGATGCGCGCCTTGCAGCGCTTCCTGGACCATGTGCAGCAACACGACCGGGTCTGGATCGCCCGCCGCATCGACATCGCGCGGCATTGGAAAGCCGCGCATCCCTTCGACCCTGCGACCGCCTTCATCTGGGAGTGACCCATGGCGCTGACCCTGGACAGTCTCAACTCCGCAAGCACCGGCGAATTCGTGCGCTTGCTCGAAGGCGTCTACGAACACTCGCCTTGGATCGCCGAGCGTGCGGCAGCCCGGCGACCGTTTTCGTCACCCGCCCAGCTCAAGCTTGCCTTGCTCCAGGCCGTGCGCGAGGCCGGCATCGACGCCCAGCGCGGGCTGATCCGCGCCCACCCGGAGCTGGCGGGCAAGGCGATGGTCGAGCGCACGCTGACGGCCGACTCGGCGCATGAACAAGGTCGGGTCGGGCTGACCGACTGCACTCCCGACGAGCTGGCCCGCATCCGGAAGCTGAACGCCGACTACGGCGCGCATTTCGGCTTCCCATTCGTGCTCGCGGTGCGGGGGCCGCGGGGACAGGGACTGAGCAAGGCGCGGATCCTGTCGACCTTCGAACGCCGGCTCGGCCACCCGACGGACTTCGAGCTCGCCGAATGCCTGCGCAACGTGCACCGCATCGCCGAGATCCGCTTGAACGAGCGCCTGGGTCATGTCCCCGAACTCGGCAACCGGGTGTGGGACTGGGCCGAGCAACTGGCGGCGCACAGCGACCCGGGATACGCCGAACGGGGTGAACTCACCGTGACCTACCTGACCGACGCCCACCAGGCCTGCGCGCGGCAGCTGATGCACTGGATGCGCGACGACTGCGGCTTCGACGAGGTCACGCTGGACGCCGTCGGCAACGTCGTCGGTCTCTACCACGGGCTGGATCGTGGTGCGCCACGGCTGCTCACCGGCAGCCATTACGACACGGTGCGCAATGCCGGCAAGTACGACGGCCGCCTCGGCATCCTGGTGCCGATGGCCTGTGTACGCGAGCTTCATCGCCAGGGCCGGCGGCTGCCCTTCGACATCGAGGTGATCGGCTTTGCCGAAGAGGAAGGTCAGCGCTACAAGGCGGTGTTCCTGGGTTCCGGAGCGCTGGTCGGCCAGTTCGACCCGCGCTGGCTGGACCAGCAGGACGCCGACGGCGTCTCGATGCGCCAGGCGATGGCCCAAGCGGGGCTGAACCCGACCGACATCCCGGCGCTCACGCGCGACCCGTCGAGGTACCGCGGTTTTGTCGAGGTCCACATCGAGCAGGGACCGGTCCTCAATGAGCTCGACCTGCCACTCGGCATCGTGACCTCGATCAACGGCAGCGTGCGCATGCTGGGCGAGATCATCGGCATGGCCAGCCATGCCGGCACCACGCCGATGGACCGGCGCC